>Ga0268262_10002098_pt1 | contig 23526 bp, 18 predicted proteins | sample TergutNc150P3_FD_190354 | JGI IMG/M metagenome (GOLD analysis project Ga0268262, IMG submission 190354) | Nasutitermes corniger P3 segment gut microbial community from laboratory colony in Florida, USA - Nc150 P3 (SPAdes) (version 2) | ecosystem: Host-associated > Arthropoda: Insects >...
CCCCGACGAGGTATTTAAAGACTCTCATACTTCGATTTACGGATATTTATTAATTATTCTTAAATTTCTTCAAAAAACCGCTTTTTTCAAAAAAAACGGCGATATTCCAAAACCGGCATTGACAATGCCATTGCAAAAGACTATCATTATAAGATATAATCTTTGTAAAACAAGAAAAAGTACCGATAATTAACGATAAGTGTTAATTTAGGGAGCGGTTCATGGCTGGTAACAAAAAACCTTCGATATACTCTGATCGCGCAAACATCGGCAGCGCAAAAGATCTTGACGAATACGGCGTATGGGTAAAAAGCGAACCCCAAGTTTTAAGCGATGATGAAGGCATATCTTCGGCTCTTGAGCTTCCTGCCTCAGGAAAAGCCGACAGCGATGAATCTTTAACCTTTGATGATGCGGTATTTGACGTTGACTCATCGTCTTCCGGGTCTTCCGGCGCGGAAAAAGCCGAATTTCCCGATGACGATATAGAAATTAACCTTGACGATGACCCATTAACCTCTCAGCATGAAGATCTCAGCATGTCCGGCGCGGCATCAGGCAGCGAAGATATCGAAATTGAAGATACTTCTTTTGATGAATTTGAAAATACCGCACATGAAGAAACAACGGATTTCAGCGATGACAGTATAACCAACGATGAATTTGAAACTATAGGCATACCGACAGTAAAATCAATAGAAAACAACCTTAACAATATTTCCGACGAGATAGAAGACGGCAATGTTTCAACTCATCTTCTTAAACAAATAGCTTCCGAGCTTTCTTCAATCAGAACAGAACTTACAGACCTTAAAAGAGAATTTTCCACTATTCGTTCTCTTCCGCCGGACGGCAATAAAGACGATTTTGACGATGAATCAATTTCTCTCACCGGCGATGAAATGAACAACATACTTAGTTCGGGCGGCGCTACGGAAGAAGGAATACCCGAAACCATTGACGACGACGAGATAACGACAAAAAGTGAAACCGACGAAAGTGAAGATGAAACAATCTCGCTGACAGGCGATGAAATGGACAACATTCTTAATTCCGCTAATTTTACGGAAGAGTCGGGAACTGAAGAAACGCCTGAAAATGATTTTGCGGCTGAAGAAGAAACCGCAGATACATCTTCCCTTGATACCGACAGCATTGACATCGACATTGATATACCGGATACACAAGAAGAAACAAGTCCCGCCGATGATGATCTTAGCGGCGCTTCCTCGGATATTTCTTTAGAGGAAACTTCAACGGAAGAAACATCATCTGATATTTCGTTAGACAACACTTCATTAACGGACGATACATCATTAACGGATGACTTTGCCGACATTTCAGCAGATGACACTGCTCTTTCTCATGATGACTTTGCCGACATTTCGTTAGACGATACTTCATCTACTGACGTAACGTCAGATGACGTTACGTCAGATGACGCACTTGCTGACGAAGCGGCGGACGCATCCCTTGCAACAGATGATTTTGACATCTCATCAGAGGAGACCGAGACCGTTACGACAGAGGAAACCGCATCAGATGACCCATTAGCCGGCATTTCTCTCGATGACGATTCGTCATCCTCTCTTACCGATGACCCATTAGGCGATATTTCACTGGACAACGATACCTCCGATCCTGCTTTGGATGCCGCTCTTGATAACGATGATTTTGACCTCTCGTCAACTGAAACGTCAGATGTTTCCATAACCGACGACTCTACTGCGTCTGACGCAGACCTTTCCATGGACGATCTTGACATCTCGTCAACCGACGTTTCGCCGGCTGAAGTCCAGTCGGATGACGCTTTATCCATTGACAATTTGTCAGACGACACTCCCGCGGATGAATCCGCTCTTGCCGCCGATGATTTTTCAGATATTTCATTAGACGACGTTTCGTTAGACGAAAGCGCATTAAGCGATACTCCCGCTTCGGATGACGCTTCTTCAGACGCTGATCTTGCGATGGATGATTTTAACATCACCTCAGAAGAAACAACTGAGACAACCACGACAGAGGAAACCGCGCCGGATTCGGATGCCGCTCTTGCCTCTGATGATTTTTCAGATATTTCATTAGACGATGTTTCGTTAGACGAAAGCGCATTAGACGATACTTCGGCGACGGATGCCGCTTCTTCAGACGTTGACCTTGCGATGGATGATTTTGCCGATATTTCACAGGAAGATACGGAAACAATCGCCCAGGCTCAGGAAAGCGATGAATTGGAAAAACTGCGCGAAGAAGGCGCAATGCCCACAACGGAAGCTCCTGAAAACAGCGAATATCTTGAACATGAATCAATGGATCTGTCAGACGCGGTAATTGACGATCCTGTATTATCGTCAAATATTTTAGATAATGACACTTTAACAGAACCTTCATTAGACGGGGAAGATTTTAACATGGATTCTTTTGATGATATATCAATTGATTCCTCTCTTGATGACACCGCGTCAAAACCGGCGGACATAGACATACCAATGGATGATTTTGCCGACGTAGGAGCGGAACCTGCAGAAGAGCCTGCTCCGGCGGCTGCCCCTGCTCCGACGGTTGCCGCCCCTGCGCCTGCACCCGCTCCCGCAGCAGCAGGCGCCCCTGCTGACGGAAAAGCTCCGTTTGTCATTCCTTCGACTTTAAGATCCGAACTTAGAAATATTTTAAGCTACATGGATCAGCTTCTTGAATCATTGCCTGAACAAAAAATCGAAGAATTCGCGAAATCCGAATACTTTGATTCCTACAAAAAACTCTTTAAGGATTTAGGGCTGGTATAATCGCTGATTTATCCGAGCTCGGAGCGCAGCTTCATTCACGATATAATCCGCAGGCGGAAGCGGAACGCTATATTGATTCCTTAAATCTAAACAAACAAACGGAATGTTTTATTTTAATCGAGCCGGGTTTGGGCTATATCATTCCCGTATTACGGAAAAGATTTACAGAAAGCAAAATACTTGTTTTACACATAGAAAATTTTAAAGAAGAACCGCTTCAAAATGTTTACGCGCTGACTAGTCTTGAGCCTGAAGAAATTTATAAATTTTTAGAAATTAATATTCAGAAAATAAACGCCGAACACATTAAAATAATCGAATGGCGTCCGTCTATTAACTATTTTAAAGACGCATATGTTAAAATTCTTTCCGCTGTTACCGCCTTTTTAAAACGTACGGACGCCGAAAAAAGAACAACCGCCGTTTTCGGAAAAAGATGGATAAAAAATTTTTTTAAGAACATAGGTAATATTAACCATACTCTTTTATACAGACAGATGAAAAACCCGGTTATTATTACGGGCTCAGGTCCCAGTCTTGAACAAGCTCTGCCTGTGATTCAAAAAGCGCAAGATAACTGCCTTATCATTGCCGCGTCTTCCTCTGTTTTAGCGTTATCATCGGCGGGTATAACGGCGGATATAGTCATTGCCGCAGACGGCGGCAGTTGGGCGTTAAAACACATTTACCCCTTTTACAGAAGTAAAAATGAGTCCGCCCTTGCCGTGAATCTCTGCGCCGCCCTGCCCTCTCAATGCGCGAATACAGCGCAGTTAATTTTAAACGACGGCAGTTTTTGGCAGAATGTTGTTCTTCACGAGCTTGCGCTGCCGTCCGTGATAATTCCGCAAAGGGGCACGGTAACCGCTACCGCCGTAGAACTTGCTTTTGCTCTTTCAAGCGGGAACATATACCTTGCCGGATTAGATTTCTCCGTTAACGACATAAGAACGCATGCGAGACCCTATGCTTTTGATAATTTATTTTACGGTAAGGCTAGCCGTTTTGTTCCTTTTTACTCGGAAAGCTACTCGCGTTCAAGACTGATGCACGGCGGCGGAAGCATGGATATATACGCGTCATGGTTTAAGGAACAGTTAAGCAAGTGGCCTAAACGGATATTTGCTATCGGCGGCAATAAAATTTTTGAACACGGAGAGCCTTCAACGCATGGCGGGTTGAAAAAGACCGATGAATTTTTTAAGGCTTCCAAAGTTGAAAATTCAAATAATTTTTGCAAGAAAGGAATACAAGCTCTTCTTGACGCTTTAAAAAATCCCGAATACTCGCAAAACATAAAGAGGGAACTTAATTCTCTGCTTTTTTCAGGCGAGAATGAAGTAACAGAACGGGAACTGGAAACCGTATTAAAAGAAACTTGTATAAAGGCTTTACATGAATAATACTCATTATACATTTTTAACTTCGCGCACAGGGGAAACAGTACCCGCAATTATCGATAAAGACGGCTCTTCCCGCCCATTACACTCCACGATTGATCCAATCCGTGAAGCCGAGCGTCTTGTATCAACTATTCCGCAAGATACAGGCTTTGTAATTTTTTTGGGTCTCGGCGGCGGCTTTGCCCCGCAGATTACTCTCGCTAAAACCGCCGCACAAATTGTTGTCATAGATTTTGACAAACAGGCTATCAAAGAAATTCTATCCTCAAAAGATTACTCTCCCCTTTTAAATAATCCTCGTTTCTGTCTTTTAACCGATTTCACTCTCGACGAAATAAAAAAATATATCCTAGAACACTACAACCCCGCTCTGTGCGGCGGCATTAAAGTTATTCCCTTGCGAACAAGAACAGATAACGATGAAAGGTTTAACAAGGCCGCCGCCGTCATTCAGGAAGCTGTAGACGAAACCTCTTCTGATTTCAGCGTTCAGGCGCATTTCGGCTTGCGCTGGTTTTCCAACATTATACGCAACATAAAAACAGCGGAAAAATCAGATCGGTCTTTCAGCGCGAAAAAAATCGACAAAGCGGCGATTGTAGCGGCAGGCCCTTCGCTGGACAGACAAATAACCGCTCTTGCCGAACATAAATCAAAAGGCGTTTTTATTATCTGCGCCGATACCGCTCTGCCCGTCCTCCTGCACAACAGCATTGAACCGGACGCTGTAGTTTCCATTGACTGTCAGCACATAAGCCACTATCATTTTTTCGGCTGTAACATTAGCAGTATTCCGCTTATTCTGGACATCGCAAGCCCTCCTCTGCTCTCACGCTTTTCTGCATTGCCTGTCTTTTTTTCAAGCGGACACCCTCTTGCGCTGTACATTTCACGCTATTGGCGTTCTTTACCCATTCTTGACACCTCAGGCGGCAATGTTACCTACGCCTGCCTGTCCCTTGCTGAGACGTTAGGCGCAAACTGTATAACGCTCTTCGGCGCGGATTTTTCTTATGTCCGCTCTCAAACTTACGCAAGGGGAACATACGTCTACCCCTACTTTAACCGAAGGCAGAACCGCCTAGCCCCCGCAGAGTCACAGATGTCGGCTTTTTTGTACCGCGCCCCTTTTCTGCCGCAAGAGAACGAAAACCAAATTTACCATGAAACAAATTCTCTGCGCTTTTACAGAACAAAACTGGAAGAAAAAGCGGCGGCAATGAATGCGCAAATCTGCGCCTTTCAAGGACAAGGCGCTCCCATTAATCTGACAAACAAAGCGGCAAATAACGCAAACAATAAAAATTACACTATCGGCGCAGCAGAAAACCAAGCTAAAAGCGGTATAGAGTTTTTGGAACAATACCGCAGCGATATAGCCGCCCTGCCGGCAAGCGGATTAAATGATAAACAAAGGCAGATTTTTACCACGCTTTTACCCACAGCCGCCGCGCTCAAGCACAGAGGCGCAAACGGAAATAAAGAATTAATCGAAGCGACGAAACATCATTGTATCACGCAGATAGATAAAGTATTGGGAAGATAACAAACTAACACGAAGACCTCACACAAAGCTCACAAAGGGACAAAGGACACAAAGAATAATAAGGTATTGTTGTCAGAAAGTTATGTGTATACTTGACGATAAGACAGCGGACAAAAACCCCTAATCTCCTTTGTGATCTTCTCTTCCTCCGTGTCCTTTGTGAGAACCTCTTCCTTAGAATTTATTACGAAAAATTCTTCAACTGAACCATAAAATTATTTTCCGCGTTTCTTATAAGGGAGATTGCCCTTGAGAAAATAGGAATAAAATCTTTTGGGTCATTTAAAAGCAATTCAGCGGTAATAGAAATAACTTTTCTTTCGGAAGAAAAGGAAATCTTTACAACCTTTGAGTTTCTGTTTGAAGAATTCGCCGCGTTAATGGCAGCCTCTTCAGGAACGGTATCCAGTTTAAATCCCGTATAAATTTGAAAAAATTGAAGATCGGTTTCGTTTAAGATAATAAAGTAAACATCGCCCGCTACCTTAAATTGAATATCGCCGTCCGCGTCAACAGTGGGAACATACCCTTCCTGACGCAGATATTCCATATAAGTGTTTTGTAAATCCTCTTTTGTCCATTGCTGCTGCGAGAATGCAGGGAAGACAAAAATACCCCCAAGAATTAAAACAGCAATTAAAATCTTACCTACTTTTGACATACAAAACTCCTTAAATATTAAAATAACAATAATTTCTTAATAGTATCACCCTATTACAGGCTTGTCAAGATTCGCAATCACTCTTCAAACGCAAATGCCGCATAGCCCACAAACGAATCGGGTACATCGCCGTCTTCGTTCACATCGGCGCTAGTGGCATACGTTAAAAGTTTCGCTTTTTGCAACCCTTCCGACTCGGCGAAACCCATCGCTCCAAGAACAGCGCCTGCGGAACATGAGGAGGAGTCTTCTTCGGCGCGGCGCAGGACTTCTTCGCTGTCCCCGGATTCCACGGCTTTTATAAAAGCGGCGTCGTTTACCTCACGCACCCAGCGGAGAGCCGGCTCTCCGTAACCCTGCGGCGAAAAGCCGTAGTTGCGTCCGTAGTGGGTTAAGTCTGTGGAACCGCACACTGTTATTTTTTTGTTTAAATTCGCCGCAATTTGCGATATGAGTTTTCCCCTTTCAAAAGATTTTATGTCGGCGGGAAGCCGCAGCCACAATAAACTCGCTTTTGGGAAAAAATACTGCGCCATGGGCAAAATAACTTCGATAGTGTTATCACGGTACTGGTCTTCCGCGCCGCCGATTTCTTTCAGCACGGCAGAGCGTAAATCGGCGTCTATGGGCATATAGCCAAAGGGGGTTTTTACGGCGTCTTCCATGGCGAAAAGGGGCGGACTGCCCGCTCCCAAGTGTCCGCCCAGAATAACCACGGTCTCGGCCTGAGGTTTTAGGCTTGCTGCTGCCAATGCGGCTGTTGTGCCGCTGTAATACCAGCCTGCGTGGGGCATAATTGCGGCGCGGGAAGAGCGTTTTACGGTGTCAAATTCCGATAAAAATGCGGAAATTGCGCCTTTTTCACGCGGATACCAGCCCGCGGGCAGCGAATAATCTCTTATTTGCATATAAAAACTACCGATAATTATATCAGAGAAACAAAAATATGGGAATAAAAAACAAAAAATCAGGCGGTCCGTCAGTCGGCGGGTCAATTATTGCCGCTCTTTGCATTATTATCTATGTTTTCGCATTGGTCCAAGGGGCAGTCAGGGTCTATTTAAGTATGGACGAGCGAAAAATAAAGGCGGAACAGGAATTTTCCAAAATCGCCGACCTTGCCCTGTCCGCAGGGATTCAAGGATTCATGGACGAAAAATTTGTTAATGCAATTAACAAGGCGCTTTCCTCCAGTAAATGCCTGGAAGCGATTATAATTACTGGCCCCGACGGCGGAAACGCGTTTGAAAAGAAACAGGGGTATGCAATCGCATGGGTAAATAACGCGCCTAGATTTAAAAATAAATTTTATTTTTTACAGGAAAATCTTTACAGACCTTTGGCTATTCCCGATGTGCGTAACGCTAACATCAAAGCCGTGGCAAACGCTTTTAATTACGGCGAATCTACAAGAATAATGAAAGAAACTTTATTACTTATACTGATAGGATTCGCGCTTTCCTTCTTTACATTCTTTTTGCAGTCGTTAATGGCAAAAGGCAGAACCGAAACAGTTTATGTGTCACCAAAATCTTTACCAAATGTCTCTGTTAAAGACGATGAATATAATCTTTCACCCGGCGAAGGTCCAAGCGGGCTTTATTCCCCCCGAACAGGACTTGGCTGGGAAGAATATGTAAAAGAAAGACTTGATTCCGAATTACACCGATGTTCTTCCACGGAAAACGATTTAACTCTCCTCTTAATGGAATTTACAGACGCAATAGAAGAAAGAATATTCATACAAGGGGCAAAAGAAGCGGCTTCTTTCTTTGGGGCAAAAGATCTTTCTTTTGAATACGGTGAAATGGGTTTTGCCGTAATTCTTCCAAGCACAGGCATTGAAGCTGCTATCGCCAAATCGGAAAGATTTTATCAGCGCATCATGAAAAGATTTCCGAACAGTTACATGAAAGCGTGCGGTCTTTGCATAGGGCTCTCAGCTCGTTCAGGCAGGTTGCTTAACACCGATAGATTGCTTCTGGAAGCAAACGAAGCGCTAAAAAAAGCAAAGAGCGACACAAAGACAAAGATAATTGCGTTTAAGAGCGATCTTGAAAAATACAGAGCTTTTATTGCGTCTCAAAACTAGAAGCGCTTCTAAACAGTTTGCCCGCCTGGTATGACGGAACAAAATATATATAATCTTTTCCGCTTACATTTGCAAAACGCCCTCCCGATTCATCGGCCGGGGAAAAACGAACCGTGATAATTCTGCCGTTTCCCAATTCAATTGAAATACTTGTCGTGTCAAACCTTGGGTCGTTGCTATTAATGGAATCATCAAAATTATCGCCTTCAACTGTTATAACCTGACGAATGTAATTATCAATATTATTTTGATCCGCTTTCTCCGGTTTAACGCCTGAAACTTCCCACTTCCTGTTCTTGCGCGAGAAAACTACGGTTTCCTGCGGAGTGTAAACCGACAATCTTTGCACACTGCTTAAATCGATACCTCCGTTTTCGGATTCGGGAAGGAGTCTTAAATTGTACCAGTTTGCAGCAGAACCTGAAAGATAAGACTTAATCGCATTGTCCCCGGAGCGGACTTCATTCTGCCCCGCTTTGCGAAAATATATTTCATTTTTAAAAATATCTTCGTTACCCACAAGCAGCTCAAGAAGAACCGTTTCTGCGAAAAGTGTTATTCTGGAAGCGGACTGGCCCAAACCAAAACGCTCATGAGTGCCTGCGCTTGCAGAACGCACAGGCCATGCGGATCGAGTTGTAAGAATTTTTAAAAAATCCTCCACGCGCAATTGCTTGGCGGGAAATTCTAATCCGTTATTCAAAACAAACCATTGGTAATTTTTCTTTCTAAGCTCAAGATCGCTGTCATTCTGAGCGTCATATACGGTAATTTTCAAAACTTTTTCGGCGGCTTTTGAATCAAGCCAAGCATAGGAAGATGTTTTTGCGCCGATGTCGGATGTAACAATGACACTCACTATATACAATACTATTAATACGCCAATCAGCGATCCAAGAAAAGTAAGCCGTTCTTTATACGTCATCATTTTTCTCCTTTACGTTTTTTAATTCAGCCGTTTGCGCGAACTTCTTGCGTTTTGACGCAAGGTAGAAACCTGCGGCAATTACTAAAAGCGGAATAATGCCGACATTTACAATTTGAATAAAACTAATCAATATCGATTTATTTCTTGGATCCGCTATTTTGTCCAAGCGGCCTGTCTGCGGCTGTCTGTTTCTTATGCCGATTATATCATCATCATTGGAAAGCCAGTCGGCGGCGCGTAAAAGGAAATCAAGGTTTTGTCTTGCCTGAGTCGCATTGATCATATTAGTGGCAAAATCGGTATTCCCTACGACAATTATCCGAGACTCTTTTGCTGTTTCAGGCATATCGGGAAGCTCTTCGCCTGAACCTTCATGTGCCGGTTTGGGATGCCCTTTGTAAAAACTCGGGAAATTTCCGGTTAACGCGGCTCCAAGAATTTTTACACCCCTTGTTTCATCCGCTTCCATTTCAAGCATATACGATATTTCGGGACTGGTATAAAAAGCATCCTTCATAGACCAACCCTGCGGTGAACTTGTAAAAAGAGGAACAGCTTCAACGGAAGGAGGCGGCGCTAGCTCAAGCGGACTCGACCAGTAAAGATCGATACCTGAAAAAGCGGAACATACCGGGTGTTTTGCATTTCCGTTATCGCCTAAAACGCCTATCCAAAGCGGATAACGCACAATCCTGTACTGGATTCCTCCGTTCGGCATTCTTGCCTGATACTGCAATGTAAGAGCGTTACGGTCAAGAGCGAATTCTTGTCTTATTATCACTCCGTAAGAGGCGATCATTTCGAATAACGTCTGGCTTCTCTGAAGTCTTGCCTCTATCGAACCGGAAACAGTATCGACAAATACGCCGCTTACGGCAAAAAGAACTTTACCGCCCTGCTGAATGTATCTGTCTATACGGTAAAGCATCCAGTCATCCAAATCTTCGGCTCCTCCCAGCACAAAAAGCGCAGGGATGGTTTCTGAAATTTCATCGCCCGGAGAAATTAAACGCACTCTGTAACCGGCTTCGGCTAATGTAGCTTCCAGATAACCGAAATCTTCTCTCCATTGCCTGAAACTGTCGCCTACAATTACTCCTATCCAACGCTCTGTATCATTAACAAGAGAGCGTATTCTTGAGGTTAAATCATATTCCAGCGTATCTGTGGAAATAACCCACGGTAATACGTCCATTTTGTCCAAATATTCAATAACGATTCCCGAATAGACGGTAATAAGGCTCGCATTATCCTGCTCTACTGTTTGCACTTGTCTTGGCTGAAGTCCAAGCTCGTCGGCCTTTGAAAGTCCTACTTTTAAAGGGTCGCGCACCGTAAGGCGGATTTTCCCTTTTGAATAAGCGACATATTCTTTTAATGTGTCTTCAATTTCACCTGACGCGGGATGTATGGTTTTCAATTTATTTGAAAGATAATAAGTGATATTGACGGGATCGGATAATTCTTTGCGAAGGTTACGCGAAACCTTGGATATCGTATACGCCCTGTTTTTTGTAAGATCAAGACGGAACCACAAACGGCTGGTAACCATTAACGCAAGAATGAAAGCGGCAATAGATAACGCTGTAATAATTGTAACTTGTTTTTTTGTCATATCTATCTCCATTTCCTAAAAAGGATAACCCTTGTGTTGATAAATAAAAACAACGCCGCGCTTAAAATAAAGAACGCAAGGTCTCTTGAATCAATCAAACCCTTGGAAAAACTTTCAAAATGGAAGGTAAGCGAAAAGAAGTTTATAAATTCCGCAAGCCACTGGGGAAAGTTAAATACAAACGTAATGTTATTTACTAGCATTACCGCCATTAAAACAACCGCCGTACCTAAAAACGCACCGCCCTGACTTTTTGAAAGACTGGACAGCAATAAACCCAATGCGGTCGCGCTTGCGCACAGTAAAAACGCTCCAAGGTATTCGCAAAAGACCGTACCGGCGTCAAAACTGCCGAGAAGCGACAAAGTTAACGGCATAGGAATTGTTAAAACCAACATAGCGCCTAACATGGCAAGGCTTGAGAAAAATTTTCCCAATACAAGATCCCATTCCGTAAAAGGCATGGTCAGCAGCAATTCAACGGTTCCTGTTTTTCTTTCTTCCGCCCAGCTTTTCATTGTGATAACGGGAACCACAAAGATAAAAATTATAGGCAATATGCCGAAGTACGGACGCAATGTAGCTTGATCGGTAGAAAAATACCGTTGGAAGAAAAACAGCCATATTACGCTTGCCAAAATAAAGAAAACCGCGGCTCCGTAAAAAGCGGGGGAATATAAATACTGATAAATTTCTTTACGCGCCAAAGTAAGGGCGCGATACGGAATATATTTTTTCATTTATTGCGCTCCTTTTCATCGCTTGTAAGTTTTACAAAGATGTCTTCTATACTGATTTTTTTTCTGCTCATACCGAGTATTTTTAAATTCTGCGAAACAGCCCAATCGAAAATACGCTCGCCCGCGTTTACGCCGTCCTGGTCGCCGATAAAGAAATTAGCGCAAACACATCCGTCTTCGGCGTTTTCCGTTGACACATTGGAAATGCTGCCTAACGCCGACAGCTTGCCGCTGACTGCGCCTGTATCAGCATAATAGCCCGCTCCTTTAACGATAAGCTCCCAAGTGTCGCCGCCCTTCATTGTTCCGGCAATTTCTTCGGGGCTGCCCTGCGCGGCAATGCGCCCGTCGTTAATAATCAAAACCTGATTACAGACCGCTTCCACTTCCTGCAAAATATGCGTGGAAAGAATTACAGTCTTGCGTTTTCCAAGCTCTTTTATGAGCGAACGAATTTCTATGATTTGGTTCGGGTCAAGCCCCGTAGTCGGCTCATCAAGAATTAAAATAGGCGGGTCGTGAAGGATAGCCTGCGCAAGCCCCGCGCGCTGGCGGTAGCCTTTTGAAAGCGTCTCTATCTTGCGGCTTCGGTAATTTGTTAAACCGCACGCTTCAAGGCTTGCGTTAATTGCCGCAGGGCGATCCTGTTCCGGAATAAAACGAGCGTCCGCCGCAAAACTTAAATATTCATCTACGGTTAAATCGCCGTAGAGCGGCACGTTTTCCGGCAAGTAGCCAATCCGCTTTTTAATTTCCAGCGGCTGTTCTTCCACGGAAATACCGTCTACAAAAGCCGTTCCGTTTGACGGAAAATGAAAACCCGTGAGGATTTTCATAATAGTGGTTTTTCCGGCTCCGTTAGGTCCCAGAAAACCCAATACCTGCTGATCTCCCACGGAAAAAGAGACGTCCGAAACCGCCTTCACCTCTCCGTATTGTTTAGACAGGTTTTTTACTTCTATCTTTGCGTTCATATTCGTATATTAGCAAAATTAGTCAACAAAATCAATCGGGAACACATATCGGTCTTTGGTAAGGACGGTATCGGGGAAAAAGACTTGCGCTTCGGCAAGGAGTTGTTTTAATTCGTAATCGGTGTATCTGGGGCTGTAGTGAATCAGCGCCAATTTTTTTATACCCTGCGAAGAAGCGGCTATTTTTGCCGCCTCTACGGAAGTCATGTGCTTTTTTTCGTGGGCGTCTTCCGCTAAATCGTGGGTGAACATTCCTTCGCAGACAAAAAGATCGGAGCCGATAACATGGGTGGAGATTTCCGGCAGGGCGAGAGAATCCGTAACAAAAGAAAATTTACGCCCCTGACGGGGAGCGCCCACAACTTGTTCGGGACGTATCTCCCTGCCGTCGGGAGTTTGAATAGTTTCGCCCTTCTGGAGTTTTCCCCATAATTTTCCCATCGGTATATTTAATTCTTCCGCTTTCTGCGGATGAAATTCACCCGGGCGCATATCTTCTTCCAAAGTATAGCCGTAACAAGGCTTGGTATGCGACAGCGGAAAACACCTAACATGAAAACCGTCGCCCTGATATACAATCCCGGGAGCCGTTATTTCTTTTACGATTATTTCGTAATTAATGTACATATCAAGCACACGGCGGTTGGCTTCGATATACTCGGCAATTTTGGGCGGACCTATTATGTAAAGGGGATCGTCCCTGTCTACCTGAGACGAAAGCATTAACAGACCGGGAATACCCGTAACATGATCGGCGTGCGTATGACTTATAAAAATAACCGATATTTTTTTCCAACGTAAGTTAAGACGGCGCAAAGAAACTTGAGTTCCTTCTCCGCAGTCAAAAAGAAAAAGCTCTCCTTCGCGTCTTAATAAAACGGATGTTAAATGCCTGTTGGGGAGCGGCATCATGCCGCCACAGCCTAGAATAAACGCTTCAAGATTCATATTGAAAAAATCGCCTTTGAATATCAGTCTTTTTTTAAGCTGATTTTGTATTCTTTAATGTCATCGCCGTTTATAATAGCGGCATTGCGTCCGCCCTGCTTCGCCGTATAGAGCGCCTTGTCAGCCAAATCGTAAAGCACTTTTGTATCACGGTAAGCGCCGCACTTCGAAATATATACGCCGATACTCATTGTTACAAAATCGTTAACCTTGGATTTCTCGTGCGGAATAGACTGCGCTTTAATGGCTTCAATCCAATGATTTATAACTTTATCAACATTGACAACATCTTTTTCAAACCACAATGCGGCAAATTCCTCGCCGCCGACCCTCGCCGTATAAATACCCAAGTCTTCTTTCAAGCTATTTAATACCGCGCCTATCGTTCTTAAACAATCGTCGCCTTTTAAGTGTCCGTAGTGGTCATTGTAGAATTTAAAGAAGTCGATATCCGCAATAGCGATACATATAAAATCGTCGGAAGATCGGAAATTTGAAAGATACCTTTGGAAGGTGTTTGTAAAATCACGCTTGTTTCTAAGCCGTGTTAATTCGTCCGTAATACTCTGATCTTCGTATTTGTTGCGTTCTTCCTCAAGCTGAGCCGCGCTTAACTCAAGCCCCATTCGCAGTTTGGATATTTGCCAGCTAAAGAACATGCTCATAGAACCGGCAATAACTATATGGATAACATCATAAATCCAAATTTGATAATCTTTTTTAAGAATGGAAAGACCGGCAAAAGCCGCCAATGCGAATAATGTAAGAAAAAAGTTAAATTGCGGCGGATTAATAAACAATAAAAGCGCAATTACCAAAAACGCGTAAATTAATGAAGCCGGTTTGTCCGGGGTTATCCAAATACTTTGATGTATACCAAAGAAAACCAAGTTAAGATAATAAATTGTTATCAGAGTATAAATGACGGAGTTTTTTACATTTATAAGCTGCATTGTATAATTCGATATAATGAAAAGTATCATCGCTACAACCGCGACTAAAAGACAAACGCCGACATTGAAAAAATCAACTTTTGAAAAATCCAATTTCTCGGTTAAGAAAGGTATAACAGCGTATATAAACGCGTATATCACAACTATTATATTTCCCTGTTTCAGGTTTTGCAGATTATTGAAGAATGTATTATTCATACATTGCTGATACTGCTCACGCCCATACGAGTAAAATCGCCAGTTGTATAAGAATTTCTTCATAAGATTCCTTTTAAATAGTATATACCCTTATATTATACTCTATTTTTAAAAAATTTGAAACAAAAAACAAGTGTTTTTCGGTAAAAAAAGACAAATATAACGGTATATCCTGTTAACTAATTGCTCATTTTACTGCGTTCGGCAAAACCGGTCAAATTTTGGAATTCCAGCAAAGAACCGTCATCTAATTGGACTTTTCCCGAAAAAAAGCCGCAAACCTGCCTGCGGGTGGAACTGTACAAAAACAGGTTATGACGATCAATCCTTTCCTGATGGGGAAAAAAGGTCATTTCCAGCCGGTTATCGTTGCTTGTAAACCGCCAGGGAGAAAGCCAGTCTGAAAGGGGGATGTGGAATGTTACCTGGTCAAGTTTGTGCAGTTTCCCGTCTGCAAAAAAGCCGTTCTCCGTCCCAAGCGAAAAATCCGCCCCGCTGTAGCCTATGCAGAAGCTCAACTGCCTACCCTCGCTTATTCCGCAGGCGGCAGCCCAGTAACGAATATCGGTCTTTGGGCGGACAATCCTATTCCAGTCAAAAATACCCCAAGCGTTTCCTCTGGTAAATACAATTTCAGTCCCGCCGAATTGAATTACCCCCTCAACATAGAAACAAGGAGAACAGCGGGTATATTTGAAAGTATATTTTTCATTTCTCCACGGCTGATTGGTATAAAGCGATTCGGAATTGTCAAATTCGCTTAAAACCAATTCTCCCCGCAGACTCCTATGCCGTCCGAACTTTGGAACATCAACCTTGATTAACCTTGCGCCCTCTTCCATACAGGCAAAATCAAGGTTGATTTTTTTGTTACGGTATCGAATTTTCCCTGTTTTACTGCTGACAGGCATATTATAAGAACCAAGAGGCAGCCATGTTGTAAAAATTTGGGTGGATCGTTTTTTATCCCTAAGCGATATGATGGAAATACCCATGTATCCAAGCCAACTGTCGTCTTTTATCTCGAAAACAACCATGTGGGTCGGGGTATGAACGATGTATCTGTCGGATTCGGTTTTTCTGTGCCTATCGGCGTATACCATTACAGGGTCGTAGGAAAGGTATTCCTGCCTTGCCCAGCCGAAATTGATAGGCAGACCCATATCGTCAAATAGGGGCGCTGCCCTGCAAATTTCATTTTGAGGCATATTTTACCTGTTTACATGTAATTGTCATCATGGTATTAAGATAACATGGATTACAAGGGAATAAAAGCGTTGGTAATGGGGCTTGGCTTGCACGGCGGCGGTCTGCAATCGGCTCGTTTTCTGCTTAAACATGGGGCGGAAATTACGGTTACCGATTTAAGAGACGAAAAAACTCTTGAGCCTTCCATAAAGGAATTGGACGCCGCCTGTGAAGCTTTGGGGCGGAAGCCTGTGCGCTATGTTCTGGGCAAACACGAAATTGACGATTTTAAGAACGCCGATATCGTAATAAAAAACCCGGGCGTAAAACCCGACTCTCCTTTTTTGCAAGCGTCCAAACGCATAGAAACAGACCTTTCCCTGTTCCTGACTGAATCCAAGGCGAGGCTTTTCGCGGTAACGGGGACTAAAGGAAAAAGCGGAACGTCCTCCGCACTTCATTGGATTCTTTCAAAAGACAGAAAAGCGGGGAAAGCGTATCTCGGCGGAAACATTACGGTCTCGCCGTTGACGTTTTTGGAAGAGCTGACGGAAGCAGACGACGTTGTTCTTGAGCTTTCAAGTTTTCAGCTGGGGGACATAAAAAACAATGTCAACGCCGACGGAAGTCCGCTGTTAAAACCTGCCGCCGCAATTTTAACCCCGATAATGCACGACCACCTTGACCGTTATGCGTCAATGGAAGATTATGTTGACGACAAAAAAAATATTTACCGAGGGCAGAACGCTGACTGCGTAACTGTAGCAGGAGACGACGATTGGGGCAAAATTTTCCTGTCCGAAACAAAAGCAAAAAAACTTATCCGCTCCCATAAGCAGGAATTATCCTCTGCGTTAGGCGGCGGACAAAGCGGCGGTTATATCGACTCAAGCGGACGAGGCTTTGCCCGTCTTTTAGACTTTAACGGAGTATCCGAAGAAATTACGGAATTGGTTCCGCAAAAGATACTTACACCCGGCAGTCATCAAAAAATAAATATGCTCTCCGCGGCTCTTGCGGTTTTCGCCCTCGGCGGCAAAGCGGACACAATCCGCACCGCTCTTTCAACCTTCCCGGGAATAGAACACCGATTAGAGCTTTTCCATGAATCAAACGGAATACGCTATTACAACGACAGCGCCGCCACAATCCCCGAAGCCGCCGCCGTCTGCATCGAAGCGCTAACAGACCCCTCTGCAGGCGGACTCATCCTTGTAACAGGCGGCACCGACAAAAACCTTGACTTTACCCCTCTTGCAAGAGCCGCCAAAAAAGCGAAGGCAATTATCCTGCTTGAGGGCACAGGCAGTGAAAAACTTATTCCCTTACTGCACGAAAACGGCGTCTCTTACAGCGGACCTTTTAACGAGTTGGACAAAGCTGTTCACTGCGCAAGAGAAAAAGCGTCCGGAGGGGACATTATCGCTCTTTCTCCCGGGTGCGCCAGTTTCGGGATGTTTTTGAATGAGTTTGACCGGGGCAGGAAGTGGAAAGAGGCTGTGGTACGAGTCAAATAAAGAATATTTAAACCACGAACACTCACGAACTTTTACTTCGAGGATTATTGTTGTAATCAAAAAAAACCGTATAATCCGCATTTGCGGATTATACGGTTACGATTATTTCTTACTATATCTTTTTTAAAAAAGATATTACTTTTTCGCTCCGGGTGTAGGTATCTGAATTATTATTTTATCGTCTTTTTTGGGAGCATCCATATCGGTTATAACCAGAACATAAGAATCCGGAATCAATAAGTTTTTAGCCGCTTCGGCAAGAGTCCAATTAGGATCCGCTCCTACCTGTAATTTATACCTTTTTCCTGCCTCAAAATTGTAAGTTGCCTCATATTGTTTCTTTACGGGAAGGAGATCTCTCTGCGATGATACCACAATCGTATGTTGACCCGGCGTAACTTCGAGGAGAGGTTTCTTAAGTTGTTGTCTTTTATCACTATTTGAAACTAGTCCTACTTTCAGTAAATTGGTTCTTTGACCATCAAGAGAATCCAGTCCGTCTCTGACGTTTTCATTCCTGTCCACCAGATACAATTTTGCCCTTTGGTCCACAGGCGTGTCCTTGACCATCTCTCTTTCGTACGCACAGCCTGTAAGCCCCATAATCGATACCAGCGCAAGCGCCAACATCCCAAATACTACTCTTTTCTTCATAAGAAAACCCCTTTTTTCACTTCCTGCCCTCATGGCAGGAAACCTCGAAAATTTGCCTGCCTATAGGCAGAATTTACTCCAACGGAGTATTGCTTTTTTTTTAAATTATATGTAGTTTGTATAACATTATTACTTTTTTTTGTAACCTATAATGGATTCGAATTCGTATATTTAAAGGAAAAACTATTATGGACTATAGTAATTCAAGAAAACATATACCCCCCCCCCCCCCCCCATGGTTTTGGGAAGGCAAAAATGGGATTTAGGTACTTTTTTGCCGTTTTTTTGGCTATTTTATCAGTCCTTTCAGCGTCAATAGCCTCGGCGCAAGATCGGGAAAATAACAGGTTTTATATCGATTTGCAAAAATATCCGCTTTATGTAAAAACCGGTTTTAACCCTTCCGACGCCGTTTCTCCCGATTTACAGGACGGCTCATGGCATGTTAAGGAACAATGGTACGGAGCCGTAATCCGCAGACTTGGTTTGCCCGGCTTGCCGAAACGTATCTTTCTGTCGCCGTGGGGGAAGCCGGAACAGGTATGGACTTTTGCAATTCCATTTACAATCGGCGCATCCTTATCGGACAATGAAACGCCGATAATTCCATGTTTGTATTTGGCGACTATCGGCATAAACTGGAAAATATATCTGAACGGAACTTTGCTCAAGAAGGAAATGCATTTGGTAAACGGACATATTACGGAACAACACTACGAGCGGGATGTTATCGTTCCCATAAACAACAATCTGCTGCAAAAAGGCAAAAATGTTCTTGTGTTCTGCATTGTCGGAGACCCGACCGATTATACAACAGGTTTTACATATAAATCGCCTTATTATCTTGCAGATTATGATTTTATAACCCGCAAACATAACGAGATTGCCAAAATAATTATAATATCGATACTTGCCGTACTGGGGATATATCACTTCCTGCTTTTTGCCATTTTCCGCGAAAACCGCTATAGTCTGGCATGCGGATTTTTTACCATTGAAATGAGTTTGTATTATCTATGGCGGACTCATTGGATACATCAAATAATCCCCAATTCCGCTGCGGTGCTCAAGTTGGAATATTTTACCGTTTATTTTATAATACTGGCCCTTATGGTTTATACGGACAGCCTTTGCAACGGTCATTATTCAAACAAGCGCTATTCTATTGTAACAAAGATATACGGTATTTTTTGTTCGATTATGGCAGTGTCTCAGTTGTTTTTCTCACGAACTTACGGAAGCGAAGCGGCGGCGGTCTGGCAGATTGTAAGTATTTTTGCATTGATGTGGATATATATTTATAACATTATTTTTCCATTTATCCGTGAATTGAAAAAAGGCAAAAAGTTTATTGATACATTAATCAATACACATCCGGGAAATCTGTTGTTTGCCGTTACCATTGTCATTCTGACCGGAGCTTTTGATCTTATTGATTCTCTTGCTCTGCATTACTCGCTGACTTTAACAAATTACGGCATGGTTGTCTTTGCGCTGTCGATTACATTTATGTTATTCCGAATGTCCGTCTTAAAAAACAGGGAACTTAAAGAAAAAAGCGCTCTGCTGGAAAACGCCGCTAATCCCGCATCCGCGCGTGAAAAGGTATTTGTTTCATACGGTCTAACGGAACGTGAAAAAGAAATCGCCCGATTAATGGTAGAAGGGCTTGATAACAAAGACATCGGCGAGCGTCTTTTTATTTCCAGCGCAACCATCGCCTTCCATGTAACAAATATTTTCCGCAAATTCGGTATAATAGACGGCAAGAACAAAGGACGAGCGATGTTCTTAGTTAAGCTGATTAATTAAGGGAAAACACCCACACAGAACTGGCGCTCACAGGCGAAGTTGTGGTATACGTTCCGGGCGTGCCGTTCTTAGCGTCTGTCGCGTAAAATTTGTCGCGTAAGTCGCCAAAGAATACACCCATAGTACCAAAATCAGCCGCAGGTATCGTTCCTTGAAATGTTACACTGGTAAGGTTTTCATTGGTACCAAAAGCCCAATCCCCCAATATTGTTACACTGCTTGGGATTGTTACGTTGGTAAGACCGGTACAACGGTTAAAAGCGGAACCTCTTATTTCGGTAACGCTGTTGGGAAAAATAACGCCGGTAATGCCGTAGCAAGATTGAAAAGCTTGAACTTCAATATAGGTTAATGTACTGCCGGAAAGGTCAAGGTTGACGTATTTAGTACTGGTTCTGGCAGGAAGAGTAGGGGGCGGCGGCGGGGGTGTATTGTAACTAGACAGTATATATCCAACGCTTCCGGCAGTGCGGACATCACCGCCCAGATCATTCACATTCAGTTTAACGGTATACGCGGCGGCGGCGGTATTGCCTGGCAAGCCGGATAAATATGCTTCAAAATCGGCAATATCGGTAAAGGTTGCAGCGGTTATAGAACGAGTTCTGGTGTGCGATGTATCATGCGTGCAAGTATCTGTTTCTATGCCTCCCTGTACAACAGTGGGCGGAGTTGTTATTGTCCATTTATTCGCCCATTGGTGTCCAATCGCGGGTACAGCGCGGGTTGTGGTGTGCGATGGGTCATGGGTACAGGTTCCTGTTTCATCTCCCGCTGTTGTACAAGTCGGCGCAGTTTTCGGCGTCCAATTAGCATAGTTGTGACCAAGCGCGGGGAAAGTTTCAAGGGTTTCTTCTTCGTTGCAGAGGTTACACTTTCTTTTCCCGTTTCCTTCTGTTGTACATGTCGCCGGAGTTCCGCTCAACTGTTGCCAGTCATGCTCGTTGGGGTCTATGGCTATGGGTCGCGTGTCCTTATGTGTTGCGTCATGGGTACAGGTTCCTGTTTCCACTCCCACTGTTGTACAAGTCGGCGCGGTTGTCTGCGTCCAGTTAGCATAGTTGTGACCAAGCGCGGGTATAATACTAAGGGTTTCTGTTTTTTTGCAAAGTTCGCACTTTCTGGTTCCGTTTCCTGCTGTTGTACAAGTAGGCGCGGTTCCGTTCAACTGTTGCCAGTCATGCGCGTCGGGGTTTATGGCTACTTCCCGTGTTTCTATGTGCGTTACGTCAAGCGTACAAATTCTTGTTTCTTCACCTTTTTCCGTACAGGTAGCGGGGGTGGTTATTTCCCATGCACCCCACTGGTGTGAGTGAGCGGGAACGGAAGGTTTGACGGACGTATTGTCCGCAGGATGTATACAGGCGGTAAACGCCGCCGCAACAATAAATACCGTAACAATTACACCTAATATAAAACTTTTCTTCATAGTAAACTCCTTTGATGGGTATTGTTTTTTTATATAATTTAGAATATAAATAACAACTACCGTTCATAGAATTAATTATGCCGCTAGTATTTCTATTTGAAACCTGTCATGGGTTCCAATTCTTATCAGGAAGGAAAAAACTGTCATGGATTACAGGTCTTTTTTTGCTGTCTTTTTGATCATCTTATCAACTCTTACGGCGTCCGCAGCGGTAAAAGCTCAAGAAAATATTTTTTATATTGATTTGCAGAAATTTCCGCTTTACATAAAAGCGGATTTTAACCCTTCCGACGCTGTTTCTCCCGATTTACATGACGGATCATGGCAGGAAAAGAAACAATGGTACGGAGCCGTTATACGCAGACTGGGTTTGCCCGGAATACCGAAACGCGCCTTCCTGTCGCCCTTTGGAAGACCGGAACAGGAATGGACATTTGCGCTTCCTTTTACAACGGATATTGATACGCCGATAATTCCATGTTTGTATTTGGCGACTATCGGTATCAACTGGGAAATATATCTGAACGGAACGCTGATAAAAAAAGAAATGCATTTGACTGACGGACGTATCGTTGAACAGCACTACGAGCGCAATGTAATCATTCCGATAAACAATAAACTGCTTCAAAAAGGCAAAAATATTCTTGTGTTCCGCATTGTCGGAGACCCAACCGATTATACAACAGGTTTTACATATCAATCCCCTTATTATATTGCCGACTATGATTATATATCGCATAAACATAACGAGACTGCCCAAATAATTTTAATATCAATACTTGTAATTCTTGGGATATACCATTTTCTGTTTTTTGCCATTTTCCGTGAAAACCGTTTTAGCTTACTATGCGGATTTTTCTTCCTTGGTATGGGGGTATATTACCTGCTGAGGCTTCAATGGATACGTCAAATTATCCCCAATACTGCCGAGGCGATGAGACTGGAATATTTTACGCTTTATTTTGTGATACCGACTTTTATGGCTTATACGGACAAGCTTTGCAACGGCCGTTTTTTTATCGCAACCAAAATATACGGCGTTTTTTGCGTGATTCTGGCGGTAACCAATTTGTTTTTCTCACGAACTTACGGAAGCGAAGCGGCGGCTGTCTGGGAAGCGGCGAGCATTATCGCAATAATGTGGATTTTTATTTACAATTTTATTCTTCCAATAAATCGCGAATTAAAAAAAGGCAAAAAAATCACGGATATATTAGTTAATACTTATCCGGGAAATTTGTTAATCGCCTATTTAATAATCAGCATAACCGCAATTTTTGATCTTATTGATTCCGCCGCTCTGCATTATTCGCTGAATTTAACCAATTACAGTATTGTTGTCTTTGCGTTGTCGGTTACATTTATGTTATTCAGAATGTCCGTCTTAAAAAACAGAGAACTTAAAGAAAAAAGCGCATTGCTGGAAAAAGCGGCTAATCCCGAATCCGCGCGTGAAAAGACATTCAAATTATACGGTTTAACGGAACGTGAAAAGGAAGTTGCCCGATTAATGGCGGAAGGGTTTGACAATAAGGATATCGGAGAACGTCTTTTTTTATCCAGCAGAACCATAGCGTTTCATGTAACAAATATTTTCCGTAAATTCGGCATTATTGACGGCAAGAACAAAGGACGAGCGATGTTCTTGGTTAAGTTGTTTAACTAAAGGAAAACAAACTCTGAAGGACTTACACAAGGAATATCGCATATTTCATAATCTGCTTTATTGCGGGTAATTATTTGATTAACGTCATTTTCTCTGGCAGTCATATATTGAACAGCATCTTCAAAATCTTTCCAGCGAAGCGCCAAAGCGTCGGAAATGGTTTTTTCGGAAACAGGAATAACCGAGAAAAGAGCGGTAAGGTCATACATTATTTGATATACTTCTTCGCTGTTGTGCCTATCTTTACTAAGCAAATAAAAAATATCGGTTATTGAAGAAGCGGATAAACATCCGTAAATGAGTTCTTGATCAACAAGTTGGAATATTTTAAACGAATCCTGATAAAATGGGGAACGCTTCAAAAGCACATCCAAAACGACATTTGTATCTACCAGAACTTTCATTTTGTGTATTTT
>Ga0268262_10002099_pt1 | contig 23521 bp, 24 predicted proteins | sample TergutNc150P3_FD_190354 | JGI IMG/M metagenome (GOLD analysis project Ga0268262, IMG submission 190354) | Nasutitermes corniger P3 segment gut microbial community from laboratory colony in Florida, USA - Nc150 P3 (SPAdes) (version 2) | ecosystem: Host-associated > Arthropoda: Insects >...
CGCCACCACTTCTCTTGTATGTAATATAACTATAAAAAAATAAAAGTGAGGTTCATAACATGAAAACAATGCAGGAAACCAGATATTCTAAACTTGCGCCGAAGGTTGTTAAGGCGCTTAATGCCCGTGGTTTTGAGGCGTATTTTTTTGATAGCGAAGCCGAAGCGGCGGATAAAATTCTCTCGCTAATACCGAAAAATCACACCGTTTCATGGGGCGGTTCCATGACGCTGGTAGACATGGGTATTCAGGAAAGACTTGAAAAAGAGGGCTACAGCCTGCTGGACAGGGACAAAGCCGCCTCCCCGGAAGAGCGGCATGACATTATGCGCCGCGCTCTGTTATGCGACACTTATCTCACCGGCACAAACGCCATAAGCGAGGACGGCTGGCTTGTAAACATTGACGGGAACGGCAACCGCGTCGCGGCGATGATTTACGGTCCAAAACAGGTAATTATCGCGGCGGGAATGAATAAAGTCGCTAAAACTTACGAGGACGCGGTTGTTCGCGCCAGAACCGTCGCCGCGCCGCTTAACGCCCAGAGGTTTCCGTCACTTAAAACGCCGTGCAGCGAGACAGGAACCTGCGCCAACTGTATGGGCGCGGATACAATTTGCTCTTATTTTGTTTCAACCAGGTTTTGCAAACCCGCCGGAAGGATAAAGATTATCCTGATAGGGAAAGACTTGGGTCTTTAGCGTTTGCCCGGTAAATCTCATTTATAGCGTACAAACAGCGCCTTATCATTGACACTATTTTTAAAGTTTATTAACATAAACATAAGGAGCAATTTATGGCAAAGATTCCTGTAGGTATTTTAGGCGCAACGGGTATGGTTGGACAACAATACATAGCCCTTCTCAATGATCATCCCTGGTTCGATGTTCGTTATGTGGCGGCTTCACCGCGTAGCGCGGGTAAAAAATATAAAGAGGCTGTCGCGGGAAGGTGGCAGCTTGCCAAAACTTACGCTCCTCATGTCGGCGATATAACAGTAGAAGACGCCAACGACGTAAGCCGCGCTGTCGCGGCAAACAAAAAAAACAAGTGTTCTTTTGTATTTTCCGCGCTGGAAATGGGCAAGGACGAAACCCGCGCTCTGGAAGAAGAATATGCCGCGGCGGGTATTCCGGTAATTTCCAACGCTTCGGCTCACCGCTGGACACCCGATGTGCCGGTTTTAATCGCGGAGGTAAACCCTCATCACGCGGACATTATCCCCCTTCAGCAAAAAGCGCGCGGCTGGAAAAAGGGCTTTATCGCGGTAAAACCCAACTGTTCAATTCAAAGCTATATGATTCCCTTGCACGCGCTTGTGCAGGCGGGTTATCTGGTGAAAAAACTCATAGTTACGACAATGCAGGCAGTATCCGGCGCCGGTTATCCGGGCGTTCCGTCACTCGACATTATCGATAACCTTGTACCTTTCATCAGCGGCGAAGAGGAAAAATCGGAAAAAGAGCCTCTTAAAATTTTTGGAACCGTTCTTAACGGGCAAATTCAAAACGCGGTTATGCCGAAAATTTCCGCGTGTTGTAACCGCGTGCCTCTTGTAGACGGACACACCGCGTGTGTTTCTCTTGACTTTGGAATGAAAAAACCCAAATCTATGGAAGAAATCAAAGAGATATGGTCAGCTTACAAAGGACTGCCGCAAGAAAAAAAACTTCCCATGGCGCCGGTACATCCGATTATTTACCGGGAGGAAGAAAACCGTCCCCAGCCGCGCAAAGATCGCGACACGGATAAAGGAATGGCGATTGTAATAGGACGGCTTCGCCCCTGCAATATATTGGATATACGTTTTACGGCAGTCTCACATAATACCATACGCGGAGCCGCCGGCGGCGGTATTCTGAACGCGGAACTTTTAAAGCATTTAGGTTATATAAAACCTCTAAAGTGAGAATACTGAAATGAGCGAAAAAAAAATTCCTCTTGACAAAGCCGCGCTTGAAAAAATTGCGCAAAGGTATCCTACGCCTTTTTATATTTACGATGAAAAAGCCATTATCGAAAATATCCGCCGAATCAAGGCGGCGTTTTCGGTTTTTCCCTCCTACAAAAATCACTTTGCGGTTAAAGCTCTGCCTAATCCCTATATTTTAAAAATTCTCGCCGCCGAGGGTTTGGGCGCCGATTGTTCCAGTTACCCGGAACTGCTGTTAGCCGAAATGGCGGGAATGAAAGGCGAAAATATCATGTTCACCGCCAACGAAACTCCGGCAAGCGAATACAGAGCCGCCCGTAAAATGGGCGCTGTTATCAATCTGGACGATTTTTCCCACATTGAGTATCTGGAAAAAACCGCGGGGCTGCCAGAATTAATTTCCATGCGTTACAACCCCGGTCCTTTGAAAGAGGGCAACGTTATAATCGGCAAGCCGGAAGAGGCAAAGTACGGTCTTACGCGCGAACAGTTAATCAAAGGGTACTTGCTTCTCAAGGAAAAGGGAGTTAAACGCTTTGCTTTGCACACAATGGTCGCTTCAAATGAACTTTCCGATCCTTACCACATTGAGACCGCAAGAATGCTTTTTGAACATGCCGTTGAGATAAATAAAAAATCGGGAGTACGCCTTGAATTTATCAATCTTGGCGGCGGCGTGGGAATTCCCTACAAGCCGGAACAAACGGCGGTAGATTATCATTTTTTGACCGCCGGAATTCAAAAAGCGTACGACGAAATTATTAAACCCTCAGGACTGGACCCGCTGAACATTCGCACCGAGTGGGGCAGAGTAATAACCGGCCCTTACGGCTGGCTTGTCGCGCGGGCAATTCATAAAAAGGAAATTTACCGTAATTACATAGGTCTTGACGCCTGTATGGCCGACTTAATGCGCCCCGCCCTTTACGGCGCGTATCATCACATAACAATTCCCGGAAAAGAAGCAGTCCCGTTAACTGAAGTTTACGATGTGGTAGGCAGTCTGTGTGAAAACAACGACAAATTTGCCATTCAGCGAAATCTGCCAAAGATCAACACTGCCAGTGAAGACGGAATAGGAGACCTTGTCGTTATTCACGACGCGGGCGCTCACGGAAGAGCGATGGGCTTTAACTACAACGGCAAACTGCGCTGCGGAGAATTGCTCCTTCGGCAAGACGGTTCTATCGTACAAATACGCCGCCCTGAAACAGTCGATGATTATTTCGCCACACTGGACATTGCCGGAGTTAAGGATTTTAATTAACGTTCAGGCTGTTAGTATATAAAAAAATTCCTGACCACATAATGTATGTGGTCAGGCTGTTGTTTTTATTTATTCGGCTGTCCCGGTGAAGCTCCTCCGGTATCGGTTATATACCAGTCGCTTGCGGTATGGGTATTTTCTTTCCCCTCGTATCTGCTGATGCTTTTAGTCGCGGCTGATTTTATTGTTGATGTATCAACAGCGTCAAAAGGTCCCGGCAGCTGATCATCCGCCGATTTCCATGCTCCCTTGTTATACAAATCTTCCGCGATTTCCGCGAAATGTGACTGGTTTTTTTTCCAAGCTTCGCCTGGCTCTTCATTCAAAATTACCGCGTCCAAAATGTTGCCGTTTGCGTCCTGCAAATACACAATATCAGTTTTATGCAGCCACGCTGAAGAGCCCGAAACCCATAAATCACGCGCAGTAGGGCAAGAGTCAGTTCCCGTGGATTCAGACAGATCTTCTCCCAATTCATTAACGCAGGCGCTTTCAAGAGTACGCAGATGAAACGTCACATATTCACCTAACTTTACATCAACGTCGGGTAAGTCAAAAACATAAGGCTTTTTAGCGTTCCACATTATGTAAAGCTGTAATCCGTTTAATTCCCCCGCTGATTTTACCTTGAATTCAATAAATTCCGCCCGTTTTCTCGAACTTTCATATTCCGTGCGTAATTCATTTATTTCAATTTTTGGAATCCAGTCATTAACAAAAAGCGGAACTTCGACGGATAGCGAATTTTCCCAATCATCTTTTACATTAAGTTCAACCGAGAAATCAGTCTGTAATCCAAGGTTTTCTTTTAAAAAAACTTTTACGGTTTTTCCATCCTGAATATAATCAATTTCCTGATACGGGGTAAAGGTACAGGAAATATTGTTAACCGCCGATGAAAAATTAAAGCGTATTTCTTTTTTAGAAAATAAACAGAAATCTACAAATCCCGGCGGTTCAACTTCAGGCGGTTCCGTTTCCGCCGGTTCATCTACCGGCAGTTCATCTTCCGGTAATTCAGCTTCCGGCGGGTCAACCTCCGGCAGTTCAGGTTCATTCAGTCCTTGTTCATCCGAAGAATCAAGGGAGTTATTACCCGCGTCTTCATGATCAATGTCCGGTTTTTCCGGAAATTCCAAATTCGGCCCCTGTTGAGGACTTAAGTCGCCGGAGCAGCCGCAGACTGCCAGCAGTAATGAACAAATCATTACATAACTTACAAAAATTTGTTTCATTTTTTTCTCCTAAAAATAAAATTTGTTATCGTATACACGACACTATATATATGGCGCGGAAGTGCGTTTTTGCATGACTTTCCGCGGAAAAAAGTTGTTTTTTTTCACACTTACCGGTTCCGGGAGACTTCGGTCGTTTAAAGGTTTTTTAATGTTCCCAAAGACCCGTTATCTTTCCTAAAAAACCGCTGCCGCCATTTGTATCCGTTATCATAGGATGTGCGGCATTTCCTGAGAAAAAGGCATTACTTTGTATAAGATTTTTTTGTTAAAGATGTACTTGATGAATACTATTTTATTTTGTATAATATATCCGTATTAATAGGGCTTATTATTGTATATATTATCATTTACTGTTTTTTATAAAAAGTTTTTATAAAAACAAGGAGTAAATATGAGTTTGGAAAAATTAAAAGAAAAAATAGATTCTTCTGACGTCGTAGAAGAATTGGTTATTTTATCAAAAAAAGTTTTTGATAAAAGCAGTGATGATGTAAAAAAAGTCATTGAAATGTTTATTACAAGATCATATTTAATGGGTAAGAAAAACATGGTAAAAACATTTGATAGCTAAAATTTACAGATGTTTTCATAATTTACGCCTACAAGCCGCTGCCCTCCCCTTCTTTATCAATCTTTTTAAAATATATTGACATTTTAACAGAGATATAGTATATTCATGCCTGTAGGTTATAACATTTATTAACGGGGGGAAAAATGATAATAGATGTAGAAGCTGAAATAAACAAGCACAAAAACTGTACTGATCGGGACAAGCTGGAAAGGCAAATACAAGAATACAAAAACCTTGCGCGGGATTATGCAAGTAATTTTACTTTGGCAGGGAAATATAACATGGTGGCGCGTAAACTGCAGGAAATCTGCGACAAGCTTCCGGCGCCGCGTTTAAGGAATGTAACCAGCCGCGCATCAAACGCTCCTGTCAAAACAGCTACAATAACAAAAGAAGAAGACGCCAAAATAAAAGATGCTTGGAAAAAAAGGGCCGGCGGCACAAACAGCGGTGTAAAAAATTAAGCTTATTACCTAAAAGCCTTTATACAAAACAAAAATATACCTGCGCCATAAATCATCTTTCCACAACCATAACAGACAAGTCTTTTCTTAATGCCCTAATGCCCAAAAAGAGCGCAAGAATGAATGAGCAGGAATCCGCTATGGGCGTACAGAGTTGGATACCCAAAACGCCGAGAACAGGAACAATGATAAAAAGCTGTGGAATGAAAAAGAGACCCTGCCTGGCAAAGGCAAGAATGCTTGCGGGAAGGGCTTTACCGATGGTTTGCAGTAAAAAACTAATCAGTAATACCCAACCCAAAAATGGCAGACTCAGACTTTGCGCGCGAATCATGAAAGTTCCTATTCTAAGAACTTCTGCGTCGCCATGGCGAAACAGCGCGATGATTGAAGGGGCGAAAATAAAACAGGCCGCGGCTAGTATTATCAGCAGAACAGTGGAAACGCGAAGGCAAAACCAGAATGCCTTTTTTACACGGTCATAACGTTTTGCGCCATAATTAAAACCGCATACGGGTTGAAAAGCCTGTCCGAATCCAAGAATAGCGGAACTGGCAAGCATAAAAACACGTTGAGTAATGGAAATGGAGGCAATAACAGCGTCGCCGTAAAAACCGGCGGCATGGTTCAACAACAGCGTGGTAAGACTTTGCATGGACTGACGAAGCAGCGAAGGAGTGCCGCCCCGCACTATTTCGCGGTAATACTTTAACGAGGGTGAAAAACTGCGGAACTCTATGCGGATATTTCCCGCTTTGCGGCACGCAAAAAAATACAGAATTAAAAAACTAACGCATTGGCTGATCATTGTCGCTAAAGACGCGCCCCGCACTCCCATTTTCAATATAAAAATAAAAATGGGATCCAGAATGATGTTGAGTATTGCTCCGGCGGTCATGCCAATCATGCCAAAAAGAGCGCTGCCCTGATAACGCAATAAATTGTTCATCATAAAAGACGACACCATGAATGGCGCGCCCAGCAAAATAAAACGCAGATAATTTACCGCATAGGGCAGAATTGTTCCGGTTGAGCCTAGAAGCAGAGCCAGCGGTTTGATAAAAATAGTTCCGAATATTGCGATGATTAGCCCAACCGCGAACGCGGTGTAAAAACTTGTCGCCGCCATTTTTTTTGCTTCTTCGGTTTTTTTTGCGCCTAAGGAACGAGAAATTAAATTACCCGCGCCATGACCGAAAAAGAAACCCACCGCCTGAATAATTGACATGAGCGAAAACACCACTCCCACCCCGGCGATAGCGCTTGTGCCAAGCGAACTGACAAAATAAGTATCCGCCATATTGTACAGGGACGACACCAACATTCCGGTAATGGTAGGAACCGCCAACTTGCAAATCAAAGACTCAACAGGAGAAGTTGTCATCATTTCATGTTTTGTAGTGGCGGCATTCGCCATTATATCATCATCGTTCATTTATATTACATGTTAACAGACAAAAAGAATCATGAAAAGACAGACTAAATCCGCTGACAGTCTCCTTATTCATTTTGTTTTTTATTATTGATGTAATAAGGCGCGCAGTTCGAAGGCAACGAAGCGTTTACCAACCTGTTGAGATTGTCGAATTTCTATTTTTTTGAACATTCTTCTTTATCAGAAATTTTATTTTCTTTCATTTCCCGTTTTTCTCTCCGTTATCCGCACTTTTCTCCCAAAGGCTTAATACATTTACCACGGTTTATTGTTTTTGTGTTAATTTTTTACTTTGTTAGCTGATATTTGTACTTTTTCGACAACTTCGTTAAGCGAAGTGTGGGATATATACACAATTGTCATAATTGAATAAATATTTCTTTCATCATATTGTGAGTAATATTGTTAAAATATTCTAATGCTCCTTCATTAATCTTTAATTTACCAGCTATTTCTCCTTTTTTATTAGTAAATTTATTTTCTAATTCTATTATTTTGGTTTTGTATATACTTGCGTTTTTAATCCATTTTTCAGCCATAACCCCATGTGAATGAACTAATCCATTACGAATTTTATTGAATTGCAAAATTTCACCCCAGCAAGATTTTTTATCAAGTTTTATGCCACTGTATTTTTTTAAATAATTAATTGCTTTTATTATTCCAGCATCTTTGCTTTTAATTTCATCTAATCTTAAGCTTAATTTTTTATAAAAATATTCACATTCACATAATTTATTAAGATAATGTTCAAAATTTGAATACAATAATATTGATATAGATACTCTCATAATATTAGGAAACGCTTCTGAATAATGATAATAATCTGTATCATGATAATCATAAAAATCCTCCAATTTATTTAAAAACCCTAAGTTAATTAAATCTGTTTCTTTTTGTTTTAATAAAGTGATTTTATTATTAAAATATTTTTCTATCTCAGAAATATAATCGTTTAATAAATGCTCTTGAGAATTTATAGCAACTTGTAAAAAATTTAATGCAATATTCATATGTTTTTCTCCTTTCATATATTATATTCAATTTTTATATTGTGTCAATATTACAATACAAATATTTATCCCACATTTCGCATAACGAGGCTATTATAAAGAAGATGCGAAGCTGGTATAATAAGCAGAGTTCGGAAAGAACAACGCTGGTTGTAGCCGGAACTGGGGCAACGAAAGTTGACCTCGTACTAACGATTAACAGCCAGCGCCGCATCGCCTCTTGGGGAATGGTGTTAAGCGCATCATTACCTCGTATAGACGTTTGGCAGTATACCGCTTTTCTTTCCATGAATATTTTATCTTATTAAGGAGGTTTGTATGAAGTATGTCGGAATCGATTTACACACCAACCATTTTACCTGCTGTTATCTTTATGATAACTCAAGGAAAAAACTGATTGAAACGTTTAATCTTGAAGAGGAAGATTTATGCCGTTTCATCGCGTCCATTGACAAGGATACCTATGTCCTTGTTGAAGCGACCATTAACACATTTTCTTTCATCGCGTTATTCAAGGATTTAGTTAAATCAGGACGATTGGGTATCGTATTTGGGGATAACCCGTGAAAACTCAGTTTGGGAAAACGGCAAGTGTATACGCCGGAACGGAACGCAGTGGGAACAAGTAGACCCGATGAATGGCAATTCGGTGTATATGGCGGCGTTTGACGACCTCATAAAAGACGCTTCCAGCGCAAGGTTCTTATATGCGGTTATCGGCAAAATATTCACGCGGGAAATAATAATGACGAAGGACGGAACGCTTGAATCTTACGGCTTTGGCGACATTGACGAAGAAACCGGCGAAAAGATACCCGGTTTCAGGTTAAAGGCACAAGGCGGATTATTTGAAGCGATTAAAGCGGTTCTTGAAGATTTAATAGTAAATAGAGGGACGTTTAAAGACATAAGGGTTACAGGGAATTCTGTTTTTGGCGCTGTAGATGGAAACGGAAATTTAGTAGGGAACATAGAGTTTTTCGGGAAAATTACTGCAAAAAACGGTTCAACCTTTGAAGGAAAGATTACGGCAGGAGAAATAGAGGCGACAAATATAACGGTAAACGGGACAGTTGCCCCAGGGACAGACTTCGTACTAAAAAGCAATAATAATACTGTCCGAGGTTATCTTTCGTCTGTACCGGTAAAAGAAATACTAACGTATGCAAAAGGTACTTGTAGAGTTAATGTTATGTTTCCTCCGCTTCCATCAACCGAAGGAACTAATGGTGGAAAATATAAAATTACGGTAGCAGATAAGAAAGGCAACGGGGAAACTGTTATAAGAGACTGGACAGATTACTCTGGTAGCAGTGCGACCGTTTCTATAGATGTAACGTTAAAATATAATCCCACTAAAGTCAGGCTGTATATGGATACAAGAGATGCAGGCGGACCAGTATCGTACATGCAAATTAACACGATATTTGAATTAAGATGTGAAGATAATCCGGGCATACTGGGAGCTTTCTAGTAATTATTTTTTTATTTTTTTCCATAAAGCTCCATCATAGAGTAAAATTTTTTTATTTGGTAGGTAGTATGCTTCAAAAACACTTTCATGAAAGTCATGTATAGGAATCTTAATAAGCATTGCCGGCTCTTCGTTATAACCATGCAGACTATTTGTTACATATGTGAGTGTTTGATCAAACTCATATGTAAAAATTACTCCATTACGAGCAGTATCGTTAATAAAGTACATTGTGGAATCGTCAATAAAGACAATATTATCCTGCTTACCGGTGTCAGCATATATAGCTCCGCCCTCCCAAGTACCAATGAGCGGGTTATCGTCGTCAAACAACTCATTGTATTTTTCTTCCTCAGTGGGCCCGCAAGAAAGAAATAGAAAAACGAAAGTTACTGCAAGAATTAATTTTTTCATAGTCTTACTCCTTACCATCGTATGTTTATACTACGTAAATATATACGAATTGTCAACGCCTGTTTTTAGGCCTAATTTTATATAGCACCTTCATGGAGGCGATATGGGAGCGGTAGTCAATGGCATATAATGAAACCGTCTGGAAAGCAAGGCAAGGCGCAGGGTTAAATAAATTTACAGAGACAGAAAGGTCGGGAAACACGGTTGTTTTAACCAATACGCCCGACTCCATCACAGAACCCGGAACGGCTTTCAGCGCAGAAAACATGAACCACATCGAGCGGGGAATTTTTGAAGCGCATGAGGCAAATAAAACATTACAAACCGCTATAGCCGGTGAAGCTCAAATAAGGAGTACAGCAGATCAGAACTTACAGGCCGCAATAAACGGAAAAGCCGCTTCAAGCCATTCGCATGGTATCGGTGATATTTCAAATCTACAGAATACTTTAAATGGGAAAGCCGCTTCAGGTCATTCGCATGGTATCGGTGACGTATCAGGTTTACAGGACGCTTTGCGTTAATATTTGCGCGAAAAGGTCTTTAACAGTCTCTCCGTTTGATGAGATAAACGCCGTTATAGTGGCGTGATCGGACTCAAGGTCTTCCGCCAGCGCTTTCACTATTATGCTATCACGGCAATGTTTCAGGAAGCATTTATTCCCGCAGATTAACGGCTATAAATTGTCCTTGGGAATTATCCGTTTGTTTTAATCTTGCCATAATGCGGTTATTATAACACAGTTTTTTGTTTTTGTGTTATTTTTTTTGCTTTGTTAGCTGATATTTTTACTTTTTCGATAACTTCGTTATGTGCAGTACCCTTGTTTTATTATTCCTCAAATACTTTTTTTCTCAAATAATAATTTGGAGGAAACCAATCATCATGTTTTATTTCTATATTATCTTCAAATAATTTGACTAATGGTAATAATCTCTTCGACCCAAAAGTACGTGGATCAAAACTGGGATATCTTGCATTAATAGTATTTCCAAAATCTGCTAAACTTATCCAACCATCTGTATTTATTTTTGAATTTGCTAAACCATATTCAAAAATAATATTCAAACTGTTTCCTTCTACACTTGGTAGAACTTTTGCTTTACCAAGTGTGATACTCTTCTTATTCACAATATCTTCATCATCTATATTACTTTTTTCCATCACTTTTTCAATTCTTGTTGTATTATCATCTTCTGCCAATTCTTCACCTTTTAAAATGTTTTCTATTTTTACAAATTTATTACATGAATTTTGCCAAATAAGTTTTGAATTTTCTTTCCCTATACCAAAAACATACTTCCCATTTTCACGTAATCTTAATGCCAAACTGTAATAGTCAGCATCAGTTGAAACAATACAATAGGCATCAATGTCTTTATTTTGTATTGCTAGCTCTATTGCATCCATAATAATAGCATTGTCTGTTGCATTTTCACCATTCCGAAATTGTTGAAATACTCTAATTGGTGAATCCTGAAGTTTTTCTTTCCATGAATTCATATTTGTTGTTGTCCAGTCTCCATATATCCTTTTTACCAATATTTCATCATTCTCCTTTACTATTTCAGTCATTATTACATCTAAATATGCAGATGAAATATTATCCCCATCAATAAAAACAGCATACTTCTTACTCATGATATTTTCCTCCACTCCATTTATATCATTTATAAAAAATAATGTCAAGGGCATGGCATATAACTACTTTACATACGACATAGGTTATCATATATATTTCAAATTTGCATTGTATACATAATTTCTTCTTTTTGTTACGCAAAAAAACGCTGGTTGTTTACAGCCGCGTACAAATTTTCCGGGTTGTCTTACTTGCTTGCGTCAATTACTGCCTTGTAATTCTTAAGTAGAGTTCCGTTTTCGCTCATGATAAAATCGCTGTCCGTTTTTATCCGCGAAGGACTTTTCGCGGTAGAAATTGCCGCGGAATTCCGCTATACTGACTATGTGCTGTACCCTTCTTTTCTCCAAAGATTTTATAAGGAGGCGTAGATTATGAAAAACAAAAAGAAAATAATCGACTTGCTAATTTCCGTAATCGTACTGCTTGGCGCACTTATATTGGCCGCCTGCGCGAAATCTTTACAAACGACGGTCTGGACAAGCGCTGTCACCGCCTCTTACAGCGATGAAACTATGGAAGGTTATGATGGCATGGATATTAATACGAAAACGATTCGCGTCGGAAAAACAGCCGGCGGCGGGGATATATTCTCGTTTGTACGCGTTCCTCTCGGCACAGAATTTTTCCCGAATGAAATTACCGAAGCGAAACTTTTTCTGTACGCCGCTGATGGCGCTCCGCCGAAAGAATTACTCATAGGAACCGTAAACAGGCGCTGGACATTGTACACACCAACATACACGGAAGCGAAGGCGCTTGTGGACAACAATGGATTGGCGGTGGCTGTGTTAAAACCGGAGGACGACGGCTGGGTCAGTGTTTCGGTGACGGAAATTGTAAAAGCGTGGATGCGGGCGGATATCCAAAACTTTGGGTTCGCGCTGTTCCCTCTTGCGGGCGAAGCGTGGGGCGTATTCGCTGATATGTACAACAACGACGAAAACAAGCCGTATCTTAAAGTAAGCGGACGCGTCGGCAAACGCCCTAGCGGGTACGGCAAATTCGGTTTCATCCGGCTGCCCGAAGAAGGCGGGCTGGATGATACCGTTAACGGGAACTGCCTTTCCTACGCGGTCAGAGACAGCGTCCCGGTTTATCTTGAAGACCTCGGAAGCAGTTACCCCGAAGTAAACCGCGTTTTATCCGAATCGGGCGAGGACGGGGTCGCCGACTTTATCGGCGGCTTGTTTGAAAAATATGTCGAAGAACACAAAGCGGCTCTTCGCGTGTCAAAATTACGCAGAATAGACGGCTTCAATTCTTCCATAAACCCCGCAAAGGAATACCGTATCGTGATGCGCCTGGGCTGTTACGCCTCAGAAGATCAACCGTTAAGCGAAAACGCGCGCAATTTTGACTTTCATTTTTTGGTGCAGCTTGACGACGGCAGATGGTCGCAAAAATACGGGTGGGCTTACTCGGAAATTATTTCCGCAACAGGTCCCGGCATTTCCCCGGAGAAATACTATTGGGAAATGTCCAAGTACGGTTATTTATATAGAAGCAAGTTAACCTATTACGCCGTAACAAAAGATACCGATGAAATTACGGTTCACAGACCAAGCCCGTTTGCCGATGTGGGGCTTTACGACTATGTGAATAACAACGTGGAATATGTTTTCAAACACGGTTTTATGACTGGCACGAGCGACGCGCCCATGCTGTTTGACCCTGATACGGCTCTGACGCGCGGCATGGCCGCCGAAGTATTTTACCGCATGGCGGGAAGTCCTGACGCAAACAAGTTTGCCAACCCGTTTGACGACATGGATGCCGGTAATCGGTATTATGACGCGGTGAAATGGGCGGCGGCTAACAGAACCATGTTCGATTACAGCGGCGGCGGCAAATTTGCGCCTGACCGCAATATCACGCGCGAGGAAGCGGCAGTCGCGTTTTTTAATTATCAGCGGTTGTCGGGGGTTATTCCCCCGGACGTTCTCCTGGAAATAGAACCCAAGGATGCGGACGAGATTAGTAAATGGGCGAGAGAGGCGGCGAAAAAGCTCATGAGGCAAATGATATTCCGCTGTCCAGACAACATTTTCAATCCAAAAGGCGAAATAACCCGTATTGAATATGCGGGCATGTTACGTGATTATTGCGAAGAATCTAAGAGATAGACAGCCTTACTGCGAATATTTTTATTACTTTTTAGTGGTTTACTGTGTAAGGTTTTAACCCTGGGATTCGTCCGCTGAATTTTCTTTTTTGGTTATTGTGTGGGTCACGCCGCCTGAGACATACATACGGCCGCATTCAGGGCAAGCCGACACTGAGAGACTTACGGTTTGGCTTACGACTTTGCGGCCATCCTTCTCCGCTCTTGCCTGTTCATGGGAGACGTGCTCCTGTTCGTGTGACATAACGCTGGAAGCGGCCTGTCCGGGACCAATGTGCGCCGGCGACTGGAAACTTACCGAAGGGTCATCCGAGCTGTCAACATATTTGCGGTTTTTGCATGTCTGACATTCCTCCGGCGGCTGGATCGCGCCAAGTCCCTTCTTTTCTCCTGCTTCCGCTATTTTCTCCAATGCGCCCTTGCCGCTGGCGTATGCCCAAGCTTCCGGCGAAATGTCTACGATAACTCCAGGTCCAACCAGACCGCCAACCCGTCCCGGCTCTGTAAGCACGGACTGCCGCTCTGGCATAGCAAGTTGTGGCGTGTAGAAATAAGACGGCAAGTTACGTTCAATCTGCATGGCTTATCATTTTTAATATATATCAATTTCCCGAAAAAGTCAAAAAAACATTGACTGATATTCGGCGTTATCTTTTTAATTCTTCCCAATATTTTTTTTATTTGATATTATCAAAACATAGATAATGAAACCATAAGCGTATTTCACGCAATGCCGTGCAGATCGATCTTTTTCCATTTACTGCCGAAGGAGGAAAATTATGGCTAGAATGACCGAAGAAGAAGCTCATTATTGGGACGATTATTACACAAAGAATCCTCCACAACCAGGTCCCAATGGAACCGGGTTTTTCACCCAACGGAAAGCCGCTCTTTCAATAACAGTGGATACGGAAATCGCCAACTATTTGACGGCAAAGGCTTTCGCCGATCATAAAACGCCTGCACAGATAGTCAGCAAAATGGTACGGGAACGTATCACCGCATCAGCATAAACCTATTTCCTCTTATTTGAAATATATAATCCTCTTTTATGCGCCGACAGCCAGTTTTTCATGGACTAGATCATTGATTATTTGTATCTTACTTTTATGAAATGCTGTTGACTGTTTATGCAGATATTCCATTACATCCTGATCCAACTCATTTAACGGAAGATAGTCATGAGCAAAACCTGGTTTTACACTCAATTTTACAAGGTCTGGTCCAAGATGAACGGGATTTTTAGTAATATATTCATCCCAATATTCACATTCAGCATCTGTCATTCCGGTTTTTTTTTCAATTTCCGTCATAATATTCTATAGGTATTATACCACTTTTCACGATTTTTTAAACCTTCCCCGAAAAAGTATTTTCATACCTATATACGGTGCGGACATGCGTTTTTGCTTTACTTTAAGCGAAAAAATTTTGAAAAAAGAAGTATTTTATCTCGAACCATCACGAAAAAGGAAGAGTGACAGACATAAAAAAGGAGTGACTGTCACCATGCGTGCGCTACCTATATATTGCGCGGACATGCGTTTTTGCTTTACTTTAGCGAAAAAAATTTTGAAAAAAGAAGGATTTTTTATGCAACATCACGAAAAAGTAGCCGTATTAACCCCATTCCCTATTCCATTTCATTAACTCTTTTTTTACTTTGGAGGCACATTTGCATTGCATGACGCTATATATGGTGTCGCTTCTCTCTTGGCGACACTATGAAAAAGCGGTGTCAGGCACCATGTGCGTTAACTTTTTAAAAACTTTATTTATACTTAATTGTTTTTTAATCTTATTTTATTGATTTTTTTTATAGTCTTAATGATACATTTATTCAAGTTCTTTTCAGTTTCAGAAGCCCAAAATCTTAAAATAGTCCAACCGATCTTTTTATAATGGTTATTTACTTCTATGTCTCTTGCAATATTACGCTTAATTTTCTTTTGCCAATAATCTGAATATGATAATAAAAGTGCTTCTTGAGATAAAAAATGCTTTTTCTCCCAATCGTTCCCATGCCAAAAATCTCCATCAATAAATATTACTATTTTATATTTTTTAACAGCAATATCGGGAGTCCCATAAAGACTTCTGACATTTTTCCTATACCTGATACCCCACTTCCATAAAGCTTTGCGAAAAAATATTTCCGGCTTTGTGTCAGAGCTGCGTATATTTGACATACATTTATGGCGTTGTTCCGGAGTTAATATGTCCATTTGTCCCTTACAAAAAACATCGTAATATACTCAATATTATAAATGAATTGGTGTGTCAATATACAAATTTAACTCAGAAAACAGAAAAAATTGACTTTTCTAAATATGACAAATCCGTATAAAAAAGATTTTTTAATATTGCAGTATTAGAAGATTTCTTGTATTATATAGGGAAGATATTAAATTTATTAATAGTATAACGATACAAAAATATTTAACTTGTGTGAAGAAAAATGAGGTATTAAAATGAGTAGTTTTTTTGATTTTACTCCTGATCCTAAAATTCTAATAGCACTGACACATACACCTATGCTTCCACTTGATTCACTATGTGAGTTAATTGATAACGCTATAGACAGCTTTTCGGCTGCAAAAATCCAAGGGATAACTATAGAAAGGCCATTAATAGAAATTGAACTACCAAGTCGCTCAGAAATTTCAAATAATACAGGTTTTTTAAGAGTTGCAGATAATGGGCTGGGAATGACACATGAAATGGCTGAGAATGCAATAAGGGCCGGTTTTTCTGGAAATAACCCCTATGACAATTTAGGGCTTTTTGGAATGGGATTTAATATCTCTACTGGAAAAATAGGAAGGATTACTCGATTCCGAACCGCAAGAAAAGAGAATGAACTTTGTATAGATACAAAAATAGACCTTGAAGCAATAAATAATAGTAAGGACTACAGATTACCTGTAACAGATACAGCAAAACCAGAAGGCTTCACAAATGGAACTATAATCGAAATTAGTAACTGGTGGCCAGAAGGAAATCCTAATAAAGGCTTTATACTAAAACTTGTCCATTATGGAATACAAAAAATAAGAGAAGAAATTGGACGCAGATATGCGACTATATTAAGAAAAAGAGATATTTTAATAATAATTAACAGTGAAAAATGTGAGCCTTTTGAACATTGTGTTTGGGGTGATAATCGTTTTGTAGAACATAGAAAATATGGAAAAATACCAGCGGTTTTCAAGTTTGATAAAATTTTAGGAAATAAAATCAGATGTGGAAAGTGTACAGCTATAATACCACAAGGCGAAACGAAATGCCCATCATGTGGCTCTTCTTCAATAAGAACAATAGAAGAAAGGGTTAACGGATGGATAGGTATACAAAGGTTTGATGACGCAGAAGGTTTTGGAATAGATTTAATCCGTAATGGGAGAGCAATCAGAATAGCGGAAAAAAGCGCCTTTTTTGAATTTGTTGATGATTTAAAACACGTAACTAAGGACTACCCTATAGATTCACAATACGGCAGAATAATTGGTGAAGTATCACTTGATTTTGTACCTGTAGATTTTTTAAAACAGGATTTTCAAAGAAGCAGTGACGAATGGCAAAGAGCAATGAAATTTTTAAGAGGAGAGAGTTCATTACAACCAACAAAGCCAGGAGCAGATGATAATGATTCTATTGTTTATAAATTGTACCAAGGTTATAGAAGGGTAAGAAATTTTGGAAAAGCAGATTTGTACATGGGCTACTGGGATATTGAATCAAAATCAACAAAAAGGATTAGTAGGGATATAGAAAAAGAATATTATGAAAAATTTAAACAGAAAATCATAGGTTTTTATGATGATGCAGAATGGTGGAAAAGAGTTGAAGAAGCGGATGAAAAACCATTAGAAACTTTAATAGATTGTCCTTCATGCAGTTCGCAAAACCTAAAAGAAAGCGATGTTTGTACAATTTGTGGCCATATTCTAAAAAGCAAACAATGTATTTCAAATGAATGTGGAGAGACTATACCATTAACAGCCCAAGTCTGTCCAAAGTGTGGTATTAGTCAAATACCACAAATTCAAACACCATGGACATGTGATGTATGTTCTACAAGAAATAGACCAGAAGTAAATATTTGTGAAAAATGTGCTCGTCCAAAAGGTACTCCAAATCCTTTAACATCTGAGTATTTACTAACAGTGTCAAATAAAAGTGATGAGTTATCATTGAATGATTTGTCAATTAAACTAGCGGATGGTACAAGCAGTACACCAATAAATATAAATGTTTATATTACTTTTGAACCAATAACTTCAATAAATGATGATGAAGGTTTACCAATAATTACTATAAAAAACATTGGAGAAATTATTGTTTTTATTGATAAAATGCATAGAATATTCAGAACATGTAATATAAGGCCAGAAGAATTGATTGCGGCAGAAGTAGCAATGTTTATTTATGATACTAATAGAGCCTTGAGCAGTTACAAAGAACATAATCTATCAAGTATCACATGGAAAATTATCTCAAAAAGCTGGATTGATACTATGGAAGAAAATCCAGAAAGAATAAAAACGGAAATAAAAACGTTTTTCGAACATATCAAGAACCGATTAATAGAAATATTTGGCGCCGAAGCAGAAAATCTATTAGATGAAATGAGTAATTCGCAAAAAAAATCTCTTGCAAATAATATAATTTCATTAAATGGTGATTTATCAAAATTTGATGAAATGCAAAAATCCGGAAATTATCTAAGATTTATTCCTGATAATTTTATATTGAATATTTTCTCTAAAAGGCCAGAGAAACTTTTTAATGGAGGAATATGGGATGTTTCATATGATAGTAAATCTGTCCCTATCCTCACAGAAGAGATGACAAAATATGTATGGCAAAAAATAAAAAAGTCGTATGAAAGTTGTCTTGAAGATTTAATTATGTTTATGACAAATGATACAATTGAAAAACTGATATTACAGAGAGTCAAGTTATCACTTAATTTCTTACAAAGGAAATTGGTAATTTAAGTGTTTATAAGTGAAAAAGATGCTATGTCAGGTAACTGGCAATCATTTGAAAGAATTATTTGTCGTTTACTCATTTCAGAGGAATATTCTGGTGTACGAATTGTTGGACAAAGTGGAGACAAAGGAGCAGATATAATCGCATCAAAACATAATAAACGATGGTTATTTCAAGCAAAATATTGGAAAATGAAAGTAGGTATTATTGTTGTCGATGAAACATTAAAGGCATTGAGTGAATACAATGCTCATATACCAGTTATTGTAGCGATCAACGGATTTGATGAGGAAACTAAAAAACATCAAAGTGTTTTACTCTCTAGGGGAATACCTCTCCAATTATGGGACTTGAAAGAGTTAATAAAGAGAGTAAAAAATCTACCGCAAACACATATAAATAAAAATAAACCCCGAAAATATCAAGAAGATGCGATTAGTCAAATTGTACAAGCATTTTTTAACAATACTGAGAATAATGCTCTTATTGTTCTTGCAACAGGACTTGGGAAAACATTTGTTGCTGCAGAGGCAATAAGGCGAATTTTAAATAATAATAAAAATAAAGTTCTTGTCCTTGCACATACAAATCCATTAGTCTACCAATTAGAAAAATCTTTCTGGAGTTTTTTAACACCATCACAAAAAACATTGATTTGGAATGGATATGAAAAACCATCATTAGAAAATATAAATGACTATGACATAATTTTTGCATGTATTAATACTATAAATGATTATTTAAACAGTGGGAATAATCTGCCTGATTTTGGAATAGTTTTAGTAGATGAATGTCATCATGCTGGATCAGGAATGTATCAAAATGTACTCGACTATATGCGTGCAGGACAAATTAATGGTGTATTTGCCATAGGATTGACAGCAACGCCATGGCGTCCTGATGAAGTAGATATAAAAAAATATTTTGGAACCCCTCGTATACAAATTGATATAATATCAGGAATGAAAAATGGATTCTTAACAAATGTTGACTATAGAATGCACACAGATAATATTGACTGGGGTACAATAAAAAATATAAAAGGAAAACAGTTTACAGCAAAACAAATAAATAGAACATTATTTATTAATCAATGGGATGATGCAGTTGTTTATGAATTAAGAAAAACATGGGATGAACAAAAAAATCCGCGTGCAATTGTTTTTTGTGGAACAATTGATCATGCAATAACAATGCGAAATAAAATAAATTCTCTAAGTTTCTGTAATGCATCTGCAATTTTTTCACAAACTAATACAGGTCTTTCTATGACACAATTTGAGAGAAATAGAATGTTAAGTGACTTCTCAGACGGAATTATTAATATAATTTGTGCGGTTGATGTGTTTAACGAAGGAATTGATGTACCTGATGTTAATATAATAGTTTTTCAACGTGTTACTCATTCAAGAAGAATTTTTATACAACAATTAGGTCGTGGGTTAAGAATTTCAGAAGGTAAAGAAAATGTAATCGTTTTAGATTTTGTCTCAGACATAAGGCGTTTTGCGGCTGGTTTAGATTTAAAAAAACAACTTGAAGAAACAATAAATGAAAAAGGAAAGACTACAAGAATTGATCTTCCTAATAAAGTAACATTTAAACGCGCTGGAAATGAAGACAAAATAACCGAATCTTTTTTAAAAATATGGCTTGATGATGTAATAGCTATAGAAAACGCTGATGAAGATGCCAGCGTCTTAAAGTTTCCCCCACCTTTACCATGATGGAGTTATATAATGACATTTGAAACAGTTATACATGATTTACAACAATTAATCGGTAAAAAAATTGAAAGTATTAAACCTGGTTCTGGTATTACTTTAGATGAAATTAATCTAAAACAAGGACGAGTAATTATTACAAATTCTTCAGGTATAAAAAAGACAAGACCTTTAAATGAATTAAATTTACTATGGAATAAATTAAACGAATTACCAGCGGTTCACGTTGATGAAACTTTACATGGTTCGGGAACTAGTCGAAACCAACCAGAAACTATAATGGCTAATCTTCCATATATTGAATGGTTTAAATATAATAATAAAAAACATATTGCTTATATAGGAAAAAACACACATTTTTTGGGTACAAAACGAAAAATGGATGAGAATAATGCAGAAATTTTAAGAGAAAAATTGAGAGGAAATACAACAGATAACTTAAATACTGTTATAATCAGTAATGAAATTGTTTTCGTTGTTCAGTTATTTATCAAAATGACAGGTATTAAACCTATTACATTGGATCAGGATTTTTATAAAATTAAATATTTTGAAAATACAATTTTATTTATCTCTTCAAAAGTTATTAATTATTCTGTACCAGAAGGGACTTATTCAGTTATAAAAAAGCCACCTGATTTTTCTGTTATACCAGAGTTTCAGATTGAAAATGAATGGTATTGTCATAAGACAATAAATGGATTAAATTTGCTTATAAAAATATAATTATTTTTCTTTAGGAAGAAAATTATTACTAATAATTTTTTCTAAACATATTTTTATATCATCTGTACTTCTAACTTCATATATTTCATCAATGGCTTTAACTGGCTTCGTATGTACATCAACAATGCTATGGACTGCAGGTGCGCTAAGTACTATCCTGTCAGATTTACTAACATCATTTGCTACTACTGCATAATAGTTAGTATTAAAACTAATATCCCAATATCGGACTTGCAAATGAGCAATAAATGCTTTTAAGGTACTCCCTTCATAAACAACTTGATACCTTCTATCTGATCTTAACGATGTTTTTAATGCTATTCCAAATTTTATAGAATTATATTGACAAGAATTTCTTATTTTTTCATATGCATTTTCTAATATGTTTTGGCTTTTAAGAGACAGATCTGTAATTTCTGTTTCAAATATTGTATCTGGAGGTATGTCACTAACACAAATAAAGTCAGGATTACTCATTGTAAGTTCAATACCATGTTCAGCAAGTTTACTTAAAAGCCCTCTTTTTAATGCTTCTGCAGAATCAGTATCAAATAAATCAGTAAATTTTAAGCGGGCAATAGATGGTAACATTACTATACAAGCATTATTTGTTTTTGTATATTCACAAAATGTGTTCCAGCATAATGCTCCAAAAATAAACCTAGTCCATGCTCCCCTTATATTATTATATGCACTTTGAAAATTTTTTCTATTTAAGCCAATCTGTTTACGACAATTTTCAACCATTTTTTCTAAATTATCTAATATGGAACTTAGATCACCATTAGGAAGAGAATTATTATAAGCACAAGCAATGACACGATTTCCATGTATTTCAACTTTTGAATCCTTTTTCTTTTCAAGACATTGAGAAATACAATTTTTACAATCATGCATATCGCAAACCTTTAAAAACTTAGGAATAGTATGCTAACATCATAAAATCTCAATAGATTTTAACTGTTCAACAATAGAATTACCTATCGCTTTTGCAAGTAATGGCGGAACTGCGTTGCCTATTTGTTTTAGTTGTTGAAATTCACTCCCTAAAAAAATATAATTATCAGAAAATGATTGTATTCTGGCGGCTTCACGTACTGTTATCGGTCTATTATACTTTGGATGAATAAAATCGCTTAAATCTTTACTCATATGAGCAGTTAACGTTGGTGAAGGCTCATTAAACGAAAGTCTTCTATATTTATTTTCATGTCCTCCAGTTTGTAATTCTTTGGGAAGAGATTCTTTTGTTGCACCCTCACTTAATTTTGATATACGTTCCATTCTAGTTTCAAGCAAACGTTTAGTGTGATGATTATAAACAGTTTTACAATTACCTCTCATTAAACTCTGATAATTAGTAGGAGTATTATTATTGTAAGAAACAACTTCTCCGGCATCAATACCGCTGCTTTCAATTACTTTTTCTGGTAAGTCAGAGATTGCATCTTTTACTGTAATTAATTTAAATGCTTTGTTGTCAGAAATTACTTTGTGAGTTGGTAAAGGATATACGAGAGGAAAAGAAGATAAATCTTTACGTATTCCAAGAAAAAAAACTCTTCTCCTAATTTGAGGAACCCCAAAATCACATGATGAAAGAACCTTCGGTTCAGCCATTATATATCCAGCTTTTGTAAAAACTTCAATTATTTCGTCTTTTACTTTGCCATTTTGAATGGATAACAAACCAAAAACATTTTCCATAATGAATATTTTAGGTTTTATTTGTTTTACGAGCCTTAAAAATTCACGAAACAAATGATTTCTAGGATCATCAATATTACGTTGCCCAATAATTGAAAACCCTTGACAGGGAGGGCCGCCCGCCATGATATCAATATTTTCAACACCAAAACCAAATTTTTTTTGTAAAGCAGAATTAATATTATTAACAGTTAATTTAGTAATATCACCACAGTGAAAAATTGTATCTTTGTGGTTATATTCATAAGTCATTTTCGCCCATTTATCAATTTCATTTGCATAAATGACTTGTATTTTTGCCATTCTTAACCCTTCTGAAAGACCACCTGCACCAGCAAAGAAATCTAGAGCTTTATATGGCATTCCTCCCCCCAAAAGAAGTATATTATATTATTTTGAATTTGTAAATATGTATTTCGCAACATCTCGTATAAAATCTAATAAAAAAAGACAAAAACGCCGACTATTTACAGCCGGCGCATAAATTTTTCCGCTTATCTTACTTGTTCGCGTCTATTACAGCTTTGTAGTTCTTGAGCAACGTAGCATTCTCACCAATTATGAAATCATGATTCGCTCTCATTCTCGAAATCATCTTGGTAATAAATATCGCCGCAACCTTCTGCTTCCTTTCACTATAATTCCCGTCCCTCATAAAAAGATAACTAATTATCAAATCAGTCGCCATTTCCACAAGCCTGCGCGAGTGGTACGTTAAAAACTGCTCGTGCTCTTTGCAGGACTTGGCGAACTCAAGCGCCTCGTCGAAAACTTTTCGAGACTCGCGGACTT
>Ga0268262_10002100_pt1 | contig 23519 bp, 19 predicted proteins | sample TergutNc150P3_FD_190354 | JGI IMG/M metagenome (GOLD analysis project Ga0268262, IMG submission 190354) | Nasutitermes corniger P3 segment gut microbial community from laboratory colony in Florida, USA - Nc150 P3 (SPAdes) (version 2) | ecosystem: Host-associated > Arthropoda: Insects >...
TTAGAACGCTATCAATGGTTATTCCGTTAATTTCTTCCTTTGTTATAAAGACTTCCGAGGTTGAGTTTCCTCCAACACCTTCGTCAGATGTAGGACGAAAACCAAGATATTGAACCTGTATTATTTCTCCTTTCGGCGCAGAATAAGCGGACGACTTTCTGACAAATATAGAAAAAAACAACACGGAAAAAGCAACAAGCGTAATTCCGACAGGCAGTAATATTTTGAGTTTCTTCTTATTTGTCGGGGAAACAGGGGCGGCTGCCTCATATTCAATGACTTCGGGCGGTGGCGCTTTGCCATTGGTTGCGTATTTAACAAAAAGTTCCTGTATACTATGGACACCAAGTTTGTCATACAATTTTGCACGGTGAAAAGATACTGTAGCATGAGTAATATTAAGTTTAAAGGCTATTTCTTTTGGTGGGATACCTTCAAGCAATAAGTCAAAAATTTCTCGTTCACGAGGAGTTAAAACTTCCAACATAGTATAAAAATAGTATGCAAATTTTTTAGGGTAAATTCAATAGTTTTTTGCTTTTTATTATTTATATCCTCCACAACCTTTACAAAATGTTGAGTTAATAGGATTTTTTTCCTCGCAATTTTTACATGTCCAAGTTTCACCATTATATGTATTTTTAGGAGTATTTTGAGAAAGAGCTGTAACTACGTTTTTATTTGTTTCTTCATATAATGATGAACCGCAATTAGGACATTTATTGAGGTATCCATTATAAACAGTATTACATTTTCTGCATTTTTTATTAGATATTTCTTCTTCTTCTTCTTTTTTATCTTTTATAGAATACATTTTTATTGTAAAAATTATTACAATAACGTTAAAAATAAAACGGAACAATCTTCTCCGTATTTCCATATTTATATTATTTTGTGGAAAAACAATACCTGCTTCATAATTTATCAAAAATGTCGTATCTCCCGTTGGATATTCTTTATAAACCGATCCAACAAATGGGAAAATGTCCGTAACCGGTAAGTCTATTTTATTAAATTTATCTTTATATGTGAATGAACAAGTTATCCAATAACTTATATATCTTCCGGTTGAATAATTATTAACACTATAAATAGCCCCATTAACTGTTTCATTAGATATTTTTAAAAATAATAATCTAAATACTCCAGAAACAGAAATTATTGCAAAGTATCCGAATACTACGCAAACCAATAAACATGATAATATATTTTTTCTTGCCATAAAAATAATTATAACTCCAAAATTATATTTTGTAAATTTCCCTTATTAAATATTTTTATTTTTTCAGATCATTTTTACCTATATTTATTTAGATATATTTTTTCATTTCAAATAGTATTGCGTCTAACGTCCCGTCTGTAATTGTATTGCCATAATAAGGCGGCGATGCAGTTACAGACCTTTATGTGCACTACCGCTTTTCCAATTTATTTTAAAAATACCCCCTATTTAATATTTCATTTTCTTCAATGTCGTTTATTAGGCTATTAATATGCTCAATTAGCCGCATAAAAGTATCAGATACAAATGGATGAGAATAAATAAATTCTTTATATTCTTTTAATTTTGTAGACCTTTCAACAGCCGAAGAATAATTTTGTCTTTCTCCAGCTCCAATCCGTTTAGCTTTTCGTAAAATAATTATTTCGTCAATCGCTGTTGTACTTGAACTTATTGGAGTCATATCAAGCCATTCGCATAATAAAATATATTTTGCAGTTGGTACAGTTGATTTTAAATCTAATGCTGTAGCTGATGCCTCTTGAAACATAGTTTTATCCAAATTTGTTTTACATTCACAAGCTAAATAGGCAATATTCGTTTCTCGGATTACACTCTTTTCAAATGAACTATAATGACTTGATTTTAAAAACAAAGGACGGGATATAGCAAAATCCTGATCTTTTTGTTTCAAAACAACACCTCCTCCAATTGTTTCGACTGATAAAGATGAGTCAAATCTGATACCTGAAATACACGAGGTAGGACCAAGTATTATATTTTTTTCTACAATTTTTGTATTAAAAATACTGTTAACTAACAATGGTAAATATTCTTCCAATATAGTGTTATCTAATTTCAATTGTCCCTTTTGCCTATATAAAAAATCTTCTTTGCTTTCAAATATCAAATCAATTTCTATATAATTTTTGTAAACATTTAATAAGTCAACCGATTTAGAGACAATAGTATTATATCCCTCCCCCTCCAATTGCAATAATGAATTTCGCCATATATTATATTTCTCAATTGCATCGCAAACTCTTTGTTTATCTGAAGTTGGTAATTTATTATTAGTCAGTAATGCCCTAAGTTTATCACCGTGTGTAGTTGGAATATTCATATTTCGTTCCTTATCAATTCTTTGTTTTTATAAAAAGGAGACGGTTGTATATCATCTATGTTATTTATTGCATTCTGTAAGTCAAGTTGCGACTCATCAGGAGCAGATGATAGGACACTATATAATAATTTATAGGCAACTTCTTTCGCTTTTTGTATAGGGTCATCAATTTCTTTGGAAGAAAAAAAATGTAAAATATCTTCATATATATTAATACCATATCTATTAATAAATACTCTCTCCTGTTTATTTGTTATTTTTATCCCACAACAATTACAAGCAATTTCGGCTACAATTTCGCCATTTCTAAAATTAGTTTTTTTGACCGATGATTCTCTTCCAACAATAAAGATAATTCTTGAATTTTCTTTGCAGATACGATTTAATTCAGTAAATACTAATGCCATATCTATACAATACTGTACAACTGTAAAAAATCTATTCCCCCTATTTTTCCTGTTTGAGCCTATCTCCGCTTTTGCGGCAGATAACACGCTACCATTCAAGTATTCCGATGAACTTCTATATTGTTGATGATAATTGAATACATTTATATATGGCGGTGAGGTTATTATGAAATTCATCATAGAATTAGGAAAAGGTGTATACCTTGCATCTTCCTGTATAGCTAATACCTTCTTTGCTGATACTGGTAATGACTTAACCAATTCTTTTATTTTAAACCATTTTGCCACTAACCATTTTTGAGAAAAATCTTTTTTATAGAAATCAATTAATATAACAAAACAATCTAATAAAATTTTATATTTCGTATTAAAGAAATCATCTATTAGTTTTTCTATTTGAAAAACAATATCAATATTCTCTGAAAATAATGTATCTGAATATAGGATACCATAATTAATTAGGATATTTTCAAATTCATTTATTAATAAAATTCTATATGGGAAATCATAATTAATTAGTTCGTAAACTTTTGACAAGCAAACAGCCGCATAATTAATCTCTGTACCATAAGCCTGTCTATTTAATTCACCAGCTTCTAACAAAGTAGTTCCACTACCTAAAAATGGATCATATATTATGTCTTCATTTTTCGAGTAATAATTCAAGAGCACTTGCACTAATTGTGGAGAAAATTGTCCATTCCAAGGAAGTGGATTAGATTTATATTTATTGGCAATATTGAGTAAATTTTGGTCTATACTTTTGTTGTCAAGAGGTAAATTCTCAAAAAAACCATTAAAATGGCTCATTTTTTGTTCAAATTCTCCTTGTGGTATATTATGCTATAAGAAATTTATTGTCAAGTCCTGAGAGTATAGTCAATGACGTAGGTAATACTTTTTTAAGAACAAGATATTACCTTAATTATATTTAGCGTAAAGAGATAATGTGAAATCTTTTAAAATTTATGAGAAATTATTATTGATAAATTACACCCAAATTTATATAAATTAAAAGGTTATATTAAAATATTATAAATAACGCCTTACTAAGACTGTTTCTTTACGCTTTTTTCTACACTCTCCAACTCGTTTAAAAATTCTTTTATCGCATTTTTCACTTGTTCGGGAATATAATCTGTCACTTCAACATCATCATCTGATTTTCTTCCTCCTTCGTAATGTGAATTATTTTCTAGCAGAGTTATCTTTACTAAAGTATTATCCTTCATGTTTAACTGCATTTTAATTTCTTTTACAGCATATTCAAAATGCGGTTCGACTTTTAAAATAACATTATTAAATAATAAAATGCCATTATCATTCTCAACTTTTGTATCATCGGCTTTATCAAAAAGAATCCTAAACTCTTTTATATCTTTTATATGGATAATAATTTTTTTACGGATGCTGGCAATGCCGATAAAACCATCAGGAGAAATTGCGGCAGGTGTCCCAAAAACAACAAATAGTTTTGCGTTATTTAGCCGCTCATCTTGCATCATGCGCTTTATGTTTTTATTTAATAATTTCGTAATAATTATCGCAATAAGAATAGCTCCGGCAATAAAAGCGATAATTCAGATAACTACGTGATATTCTTCCATACTTTCCTCCTTTTCGTTTTCTTTACTGGGAAAAATTCAATTAGCAATGTAGTTGTTCATAATCTCAGCCTATTGTCAAATAGCTTCGCTTACTGCCTTAACTCATTGCTCTTTGCTCATTGCTAATTTATCTCACCATTCAATATTCACACCTTCGCTTTCCAAACGCGTAATCAATGCGCGATAACCGGGACAAATGTCTCCCAGAGAAAAGAGTTTTTTCTTTTCATGAAATGTCGTAATAGAATGTATTGTTCCTATTCTCGTATGCCCAACTCCATGCTTTACTCTTGTAATGTCGTTAAAAGTAAATAATTTTGTTTTTTTAAAATATGACGTATATGTTATTTGCTTGTCTTTAATTATTATTTTCCACCTGTTCCATATAACAATAAGGAAAGGTCCCAATAACGCGAGAGGCAGTAATAATAATACGGCAAACAAACCATCAAGACCTTTGTTATTTTCAATTACCGTCCAAATGCAAACGCCAAAAATGCTTGAAAACATAATAGTGATAATTATATAAAGTACAAGGGCATATTTAGGCTGGTGAATGGTAAAGTCATTCGGGTCTATTTGTTTTTCGTAATTAAATTGGGAAGTGTCAATCTCCGCTTCGTATCCGAATAATTTTGTTATTATTTTATTGGTATAAATAAACACCGGAATAATCAATACTAAAATTATTAGACTGTCAATTAATTCCGGTAAATGATGGGAATTACTAAATACCAACAATTCAATACATATAAATGCCCACGGTATTATTGTTATTACCGTAAAAACATAATCAAAATCCAGCGGTAATTTAAACCATTTATTCCATATCTTTTTTTTGGTTATTTTGAAATAGGAATTTGTCAATAAAACCATAATATTGGGAAAAATAATCAGATAGAATATCCCAAGTATTATAAACTGTTGAAAGAACAAAAATGTATCATATGGTTTTAATAAACCGACAGAAACAAAAAACGCTACCACTATAATCAGAGCGACGATTGGCAAACATATACGGAATAAAATACTGTTTTTCATTTTCATAATTTACTCCTTCCCTAACTTGATTTTATATTATAACTTATAAGAAAATATTAAAACTAGGGATATACATGGTTTTTACGGAGTTTTCTTGCAGCTTTCGGCGAAATTCCAGTGTCGGTCGCCGTGTGACCGACACTGTTTCGTACATTTAATAAATTTCAATATCAAATATTTTAATTGTTGAAACTCCTAAACCCAGGTCGTGATTACGATAAAAAACAAAACTCTGCATCGTGTTTTTATTGAATATTACTTTTTTGCCCCAGTCAGGTTGTGTAAGTTTTGAGAAAGGTATGTCTATTATCGATACTTTATTTTTAATTGTATCGAAAATATATCGGTATCGCGCCCAATCCGTCTCTATTTCTTTCGTGTGTACTTCCAAAGACCAAGGCTTGCCGTCTCCGTATACCTTAAACCGTATTCCCGTCGCTGTTTTCGCCCTTTCCATTAGGGGCCCCCAAATTGATAAATTACCCCATGGATATTCAATACCTTTATTTATAGTAATAGTTAAATTAATTACAGTTTGCTCAACGCCGTCTATTTTTTCTTTATTAATACTCACCTTGCCCGTCGATTTTCCCCCATTATTAGTATCTGTATCTAACTGCATTTCATTCGCATTCGGTAAATATTTAAATATTCCGCCGGACATATTTGCCGTATTTGCGTTATTGGAAGTGTTAGCGGTATTATCGGAAGCAACGGAAGTTTCAGGACCGCTTTGATTCAATATCAATCCTAATCTTTTCAAAACCTCACTGGAAAGGTTCGCCGCAGCTTTTGTCTTGAAGTCGGCAAGCGCCTGTTCTTTGGTTTTTTCTCCGTTCACATAAGCATAAAGCGCTTCATTGAAGAGATTGTTAATTATTTCATCGGTTCCCTGCAACAGATTGCCGTTAACATTCTTCGCCATATCGGCAAAGGCGGCGTAATGATTCTGTCCGCCGAGAAAAGGCTCCCTGTAACTGTTTTTGATTTTATTTATAACTTCGATATTACCTACAACGTCTCCCGTGTCTTTCGCCCACGTTTCAAGAAAATCATTGTCCGTTGTCAAATAACGGATAAGCTCTTTGGCGGCGGCCGGATTCTTTGTTTTCGCGCTAGCGGCAATCCATGTGCCGCCCCAACCGTAAGGAACGGGACCTTGAATCATAGCCCAATCGCCCGAAGTGCCGGGCGCGTTGGCTTTTAGCACATAATGCAAACCCCACGTCGGAAGAAAATACCCGAATACTTCCAAAAGATTTCCGGAGTAATCCCTAAGATCGCCCCTCATTCCGGCGAACCATCCTTCCGACCATTGGCCTATTTCGCCGTCTAACCTATTATCATGAATATTCTTGATGAAATCCATAGAACTTTCCATGACAGGATCGATAAACAATTTACCGTTTACAATCCAAGGTTGTGTACGCATACTGAGAAAGGGTCTTACAAGATCGCCTATGCCGGATACGACTACGCATTTCCCGCCCGACTTATCTTTAAGAAGCCTTGCCGTTCTTAAAAATTGTTCCAAATTGGAAAAATTTCTTTGTACCGCGGCTGGATCGTCCGTACCGAGGTATTTTTTCGCCAAACTCCTACGGTAGAAAAACGCTCCCGGACAGACCTGCCACGACATTCCGTACACTCTGTCGTTGTAAGTCGCGACTTCCACTGGGTAATCAATAAGCTTGTTTTTATTTGCGTTATAAACATCGGTAAGATCAAGAAGGAGTCCCGATTCGACATATTTCCTGACAAAATCTGATTCAAGAGCAAAAACATCAGGCGGCGTTCCGCGCTCGGAATAAAGAACAGGGTCTATCCAATTTTGAAATTGATCCGACGGTTTCTGGCTGTACGAAATTTGTATTTCCCGATGTGAAGGCGTGAAATACTTTTTAACCATATTATCTATCTCATCAGTGAATGACCAGACCGTCAGTCTGCCGCTCGCGTTCTGCGCCGACAAGACGCTTACGATAAATAGCGCCAATGCAATAAAAATAACTTTCTTTTTCATAAAACACTCCCTGATTCTACAATATAACTTGCATAAAAACAGAAAAATTATGTAATTACATAGTTTTCACATAGTTTTTGCATAGTTTGCTTATTATGGATTAATCTGCCTCCAGCGAACGTTCCATTCTTCGGCGATTTCTTTCGCATGTCTTAAAAACTCGTATATTACAAACGCGTTTCTCTCATTGTTATTTAAGCCCGGCGAAAATGTGATAGTGAAACCCCATTTTTCCGCCGCTTTTTCATCTTTTTGAACAACTTTCCCTTCTAAATAAAATGTCTGTACAACTTGATTCGCGTTGATAAACCACAAGTTGTCATAAGGATAATGATTTAACGGCGTCACCATGGAGCGACCTTCCGATGCCGCTTTCAAATACCATTTGAAAGCCTCGGCATTGCTTCTTTGGATGTAAGTACTTTTTTTCATTCCGGCTTCCATAGCCGCCACGCTTTGGATGCCTACTCTACCCTCAAAAAATTTAGCTCTCACCCTGTACGCCATTATAGCGTTTCCGTTTTCTCCAGCCGAGCGATACCACTTTACCGCTTCGTCAAGGTCTCTTCCTTTTCTACCCCCCACTCCTTCTTCAAACTTTTCTCCTACCATAAATTGTACCTCCGGGCCTCCGTTTTCAGCCGCACCGCGATACCATTTTGCCGCTTCGATTTGATTTTGTTTAACACCCCATCCTCCTTCGTAAGCCCATCCCATATAGAACATCGCTAACGCATAATTTTGATCCGCGGCTTTAAGGAATAACCTTACCACCTCCTCTTCCAGTTTTTTATTTAAGATACGGAAAGAATCAAGCCCGAGAAGGAAAGGTATTTGAGGGTCTTCATGATTTGACGCTCTGTCATACCATTTTGCCGCTTCATTTTTATCTGCTCTGACAAGCGTGCGTCCATCCGCACTCCATCCATTTTTATATATTTTATACAAATCAATCACCGCGTTTCCATTCCCGTTATATGCGGCTTTGTGATACCAATTCATTGCCTCGTCCACATTTGGGCGACCTTGCCGTCCGTTTTGCCACTCCATTGCGTGTATACTCGCGATACCGTATTGAGCGCCGGCATGGTTTAATTCCGCCGCTTTCATGTACCATGTTAAAGCTTTTGAATAATTTATATTAGCGCCGGGATGCCCTCCCTGAAATCCGGTATAATCCGATTTATCAAACATTCCGCTGTATATTTCCAACGGTCCGATTTGTCCGTAATGATGCATACGCCCGATTTGGTAAAACGCCTCCGCGTTATTTTTTAGTTCCGCTTTGTGAAACCAATCGTAAGCAGTAAAATAATCCGCCGGCAAACCCTTTGCGCCGCTGAGGTATATTTTCCCAACTTCAACCTGCGCCTGTACGTCGCCCGCCTGCGCTCTTTTTAACAACGCCTGATCAGGAAAATTGGCCTGTGGGTAAACAGGCGCATTAGCAAAAATGAATAATAAACCGACAAATAAAATTAAAATCTTTTTTGAAACAATCTTTTTCATAAAATACTCCCTAATTTTATAGTATAACTTATAAAAAACTGATAAACAAGGTTTTTACATAGTTTTTACATAGTCAGCTTGTAGTTGGCTTGTGGGTTTGTTGTAGTTTGCTTGTAGTTTCAGCGAAAATTAGTTGTTAAGAGCCAAAATTGAAATTTTTAGAAATGCCATGTTTTTAGTAAATTTCAAAGTCGAATATTTGCACGAAAGACGAACCATAAGATTGTACTGAAAGATCCGTTTCAATGGCAAAGAGTCTTATTGTTTCTTTTTTAAAATCGAATAAATAATTAATCCATATAGGCAAATATAAACTTGAATACGGTATATCAACAACAATAACCTGATCAAGGATAGTTCCGAATTCATATCTATATTTGGCATGATTTGTTTCCGCTTTTGTTTCCGGCGTATGAAATTCCGCCGCCCATGTTTTTCCGTCTCCCCGCGCCTTAAATCGTATTCCGTTAGCCTGTCTCAACTGATGAATAACATAATAACTGGACGTATGCGCGTTTGCATAAACAATGTCGCCGCTTTCTCTTTTTGCCAGGTTTGTTTTAAGGGTTAGAACGCTGTCAATGATTACCCCGTCAATTTCTTCCCTTGTTACAGAGATTTCTGAGGTAGAGTTTCCTCCGGCTTCTTCGTCAGACACGGGATGGAAACTCATTAAATTAATCGGTATCATTACCCCTTTTGGCTTGGAATGGGCGGATGATTTTTTAATAAATATCAATATAAGCGACACGGAAAAAACAATTAACGCTATTCCGACAAGAAGCAATAACCTGAATTTCTTTTGCGTTTTTGTCCCGGAAACGGGAAGCTCGGCTTCCGGTTCGGCGGGGGCCGTTTTACCATTGGCTGAGTATTTGGCAAAAAGTTCCTGAATACTATGAACGCCCAATTTGCCATACAATTTGGTACGGTGAAAATCTACCGTGGAATAACTGACATTAAGCCTATTGGCTATTTCTTTTGGCGAGATCCCTTCAAGCAATAAGTTAAAAATTTCCCGCTCACGGGCAGATAGATTTTCCAACATAATATAAAAATAATATAATCAGAACGACGATTGGTAAACATATACGGAATAAAATACTTTTTTTTAATTTCATTTTACGCTTTTCATTTTATACGAATTTCGTTCCTCAAAATTTTCCTTATAAAACGCCCCGAAGGGGATAAAATATCGTCCGTCCAGCCGCCTTGGGCGTTTCGATCGGCATTATAAGCCAATACCCCCGAATCCTCCCCTTTATTGGCTACAGACCAATTTACCCATGAAATTCCGTATTTTTTTAGAAAAACCAGCCAATTTAAGAATTCTTTCTCATATACTCCGCCGCTACCCGAAGCCTGGGTTGTACCGCATTCGGTAACAAAGACGGGCAAACCCTTTTCAACCGCAAATTCAGTCATATCAATAAATTCCTGCCCGTGCGTCCCGGCGTAAAAATGCAGGGTGTACATTATATTGGGACTTTGGATGGGGTCAAGAGCCGCTGAGTCCACTCGCTGGCTCCAGGAAGGCGTCCCTACAATAATGATATTATCGGGATCATATTTCCTTATTTCGGCAATAACCTCCTGCGCGTACGGTTTTATCGAGCCGCTCCATGTTACATCAATGCCGTTGGGTTCGTTACAGATTTCATACAAAACATTGGGGTATGAGCCGTATTTTTGAGCCATTTCGGCAAAAAATTCGAGCGCTTCATCTTTATACACATTGGGATTGCGATCCTGATGGACATGCCAGTCAATTATGACATAAATACCCAGTTTTATTGCCGCTTCTACCGATCCCTCAAGGACGGTTTTTAAGTTTCTTTGGGTAATATATCCGCCTTCCTTAAGGTACAAGGCGGAACGCCAAATTTGAATATTCCAGTCATCCCTAAGCCAGCGCATGACATTTTCATTTGCATATTTACCCGCCCATTGCAATCCGTGGGAACTCATGCCTCTAAGCTGAATCTGGCGGCCGTCCCGCGCCAGAAGTTTAGCTCCTTCTACCTTAAGCTGACCAAAACGCTCTACAACAGTACGTCCCTTTTTGTCCACGGAAAGTAGTCTGTCATCAACCTTGCACGAAACAGTTAATGCGGTTGCGATAAACAAAACGGTTAAAACTAAAAAAATTCTTTTATTCATTATCTTTCCTTATACATTTAACGCTTCGGTTATGAAACGACGTTATTTGTTTTATTATTTATACTATATTTAATCAACTGCCGTAACCGGATCATTTATTAAAATTTTTACTCTTGCTATTTCCTCATATTGATTATCCAATTCCGCGGCCTCTTTTAACTCTTTATTTATTTTTATATTTTCAAAAACAGGTAATAAGGCATATTTTAACGTAAAAAATGCCAATACGCCGATAAGAACCGCTACTATTGTTAATACTATTTTTTTCTTTTCCATAAAACAATCTCTGATTTTATAGTATAACTTACGGAAAAATAAAAAACTAGGGATTAACATTGTTTTCTTGTAGTTTTGTTGTAAGTTCAATAAAAATTAATCGTTGAGAAACTGGAAAAACTGACATTAAGCCTATTGGCTATTTCTTTGGGAAAGACTCCCTCAAGCAACAAGTTAAAAAATTCCCGTTCACGAGAGGATAGATTTTCCAACATAATATAGAAATAGTATACAAATTTTCCGTAAAAATACAATGGTATAAAGTAGTAAGTTATTTTTTAATGCGGAATGTCATAATAGCCATAAAAGAAATACTTTTGATTGTTTTCTACCTTTAAAATCTTCGTCTATTAGCTTCTCTTCCAAGTCCGTTATGCGCAGGTTAAGTTTATGCGGACGTAAAGCGTCTTCAAGTTCGATCGCGGTGGGAGCGGAACGCTTTATATTTACGCTAAGAAATAATTTTCCTACCGGGGTAAGAAGTTTTAAACATTTAACAAGTAATTCCGTTAAATCACGCTGTAAATCAAAATGCTCTACCATCTTTTTTGAATTGGAAAAACCGGGCGGATCAAGTACGATAATATCCCACTGCTTTTTTGCCGCAACCGCTTTTTCCAAAAATTCAAGAACATCGGCGCGGATAAGTTTGTGGGCGCAATTTAAATCCTTATCATCCGTCTTTGTCCCGTCTTTGAAAAAATCCCAAACCTGTAATAAACCGGCGGAGAAATTATTTAGCGAAAAATTTTCCCGCGCCCAATTTAAGTAAGTATTTGAAAGATCAACCGAATCCGTTGACAACGCCCCGCCGTTAGCGGAATACACGGAAAAAGAGCCGGTGTAGGAAAAGAGATTTAAAACTCTTTTACCGTCTGATTCCTTTCGTACCATTTCACGTAATAGCCGTTTGTCGATAAAAAGCCCCGTATCAAGGTAGTCTGATAAATTTACTTTGAAGGAAAGTCCGCGTTCCTTTACGATTTTTTCAAAACGCTCTTCGCCAATTTTTTCATATTGGGACAAACCTTTTTGTTTTTGACGCTGTTTTAAAAACACGCGTTCAGGAGCTATTCCCAATGCGACTGCGGCGGTTTCTTTCATTACGGAAAGCCATTCATCTTCTTCATTTTCATCTTTTTCATAGGGACGTTTATAAAGAGCGCCGCAAAGAGCCGCGTCCGGATTGCTACAGTCCCCGTAAAAATCCAAAACAAGCGGTATTTCGGGAATATCGCGATCATAAAGCCTGAAAGCGCCAATGCCGTTTCTTTGCGCCCATTTCTTAAGATGACGAAACCGTTTTTGCAAACGGTTAGCGAACATTTGCGATTGTGACTCTATTTTTTCCTGCATACTTTAACATAGCATAAAATACTTGAAAAACAACAGTAGATTAAGTATGTTAAAATAACAATGCCGTTAAATATCACTCCTGTTACTAACCATCGCGAAAGGGAAAAGGGCGTTATCGTGTACCCGGTATACTCGCGGCGTTCGCAGGGATTGTCCATCGGGATTAATTTATTCCCGGATAAAAAAAATTGCTCCTTTGATTGCCCGTATTGCGAAGTGTTTCCCTTCTCAAGTAAGGCAGAGTTTTCTCTTGAACAATTAGGGGACGATCTACGCAGTGCTATTTCGGGAGCGCGGAAACAAAACACGTTGATTAAAGATGTTTGCTTTTCAGGCAATGGAGAACCTACTCTCTCTCCCGCTTTCCCCGACGCTTTAAAACTGGCGGAGGATATTCGCGCAAAAATGGCTCCTTCGGCACAGCTTGTAATTATAACCAACGGCGCGGGACTGTTACAGCCGCAAATTTTTTCGCTCTTAAAAGAATACGCCATTTTACCCACCACGGACATTTGGTTAAAAGTAGATGCGGGAACTGAAGATTGGTATAACAAAATAAATCGCTGTGCTATTCCTTATGAAAAATTGATCGCGAGAATAAAAAAATTTGTATTTTGCGCCGCTGTAACAATACAGACAATGCTCTGCGCGATAAACGGAGAACAACCGTCAGAGGCGGAAAAGCAAGCATGGGAATCGTTAATATGCGAATTAGCGGTAAATACGGATAAAAGCGCGAATGGCGTCGGCGATACAATAAACACCAATGTTCGCAAAGTACAGCTTTACGGTAAAGCGCGTTCCGCGCCTGAAGATCCGTTGGCTTCGCAACTTACGGCGGATTATCTTGAAGAACGCGCCGCTTTATTACGTAATTCATTTGCAAAAAAAGGAATATCAATACCCGTGGAAGTTTATTTGTGATTTTTTTTACCGCAAACCGACACGAACACCACAAACAATTACGCCATCTTGTCGTACCTATGCTATAGTAGTGCCGCCAATTTCTTGACAGCACTACGGAATTTTAGTGGCAGATACTACACACCGTCTACTTTTCAAAAAAATTAATAGCAAAAGAAATAACCCAAGAATTGATAAAAGTACATAAAACTTTTTATAATGATATAGAAAAAATTTTGAAAAAATGTGGTTTACATTAAAAATATAATCCTTATTTTTCATGATTCCTTCTTCTTTGGGTTTATAATGAGCTCAATTTATTGTCTATCAGATCGGGAGAGTTCCAAAGATTGTTATTTAGAGTTTGTTCATAATTATAGACACATTATGGACAAACTCTAAATACCCGAATGTAAAACCTGCCCTTGAATGTGGAAATCACCGTGATTACCAGTATCTATAAAGAGATGGTAATCAACAAAAAAAATAACTCCATACAGATAGAACAAGCCGTGTGATAAAAAAACATTTCTTTGTAAAAATATATTTTGCTTACACATCGTCCATTTTTTTTATTTGTTCTTCCAATTCTTCAATGCTGGGTAAATTGCCTTTCAAATTATCAGGTAATATTTTGCCTAATTTAAATTCGCTTACTCCCATAGGTTTGTGTATGTCTTGCAAGGCATATTCTACTTCTAAATTGTCTTTGCCTCGACATAACAATATGCCGATAGTTGGATTTTCGTTGTGACGTTTCATTGTTTTGTCGATGAGTGTCAGATAAAAATTGAGTTTGCCGGCAAATTCAGGTTCAAAATCTTTGTTTTTCAGTTCCACTACTACATAGCATTGCATGGGTATGTGATAAAACAAAAGGTCTATGAAATATTCTTTCTTGTTAAGTTGTATATTATACTGTTTCCCGACAAATGCAAAACCTTTACCTAATTCAAGTAAAAATCCGGTAATGTACCGCATAAGTTGATTTTCTATATTCCTTTCCCTATAATCTTCGGTAAGTTGTAAAAAATCAAACACATAAGGATCTTTCAAGGTTTGTTGCGCAAGGTCTGAATTTGGTTCAGGCAATGTATTTGTAAAATTAGTAATTGCTTTTCCTTGTCTTGCATACAAACATGATTTTATTTGTAAGGCAAGCGTATCTCTGCTCCAATTATTTTCCTTAGTTTTTTGAATGTAGAACAATGCTTCTTTTAGCTCTTTTGCTTTTGTAAAAATGAGAATATTATGTCCCCAGGGAATTAGTGCAACAAGTTGTTGCACTAATTTTGAACTCTTCTTTTTTTGTTTATTATCAAACACTTGCAATTTATCAGCAACTTGCTTGCAAATTAATCCAACAGGTTGTTGGACTAATTGTATATTGTTGTAGAATTGATAGAATTTTTTGACATTAAAAAGATTTCTCCGCGATAATCCCTTTATATCCGGAAATTCTTGCTTCAAATCTTTTGCAATTTGTTCAATTAATTTGCTTCCCCAGACCGTTTCTTTTTCAGAAATCATTTTCCCCAACTCCCAATAAAACTCAATCAATGCCGTATTTACGGTATTGGCCGCCTTTATCTGGCTTTGGCGTATTCTGCTTTTAAGGTCAGTTAACCATTTTTTATATTCGTTGTTAAATTTCATAATTTTTACCTCCAAAAAAGAATTTCCCCTATATGGGTGCGGACTAGCGGTTTTGCTTGACTGAAAATTAAAAATTTATGAAAAAAATTCACGCAAAGAACACAGAGGAAGAGAAGCTCACGAAGAAGAATGAAGAGAGATTACCTCTTCTTTGTGAGCTTTGTGTGAAATAATCGGTTGAGTATGCTGTTAATCTTTGCTATAATCACAAATAAAGGAGTAAACATGGAAGCTTTAAAGAAAAACCCCTCATGGAAAGGTAGACGCGGACCTGTAGTACTGGTCATTATGGACGGCGTAGGATACGGAAAATACAAGGAAGGCGACGCTGTCGCGGATTCCAAAATGTATCATCTTAACGATATAAAGAGTAAAAGCCCCAACACAAAACTGAAAGCGCACGGAAAAGCCGTAGGGCTTCCCTCAGACGACGACATGGGTAACAGCGAAGTCGGCCACAACGCGATGGGCTGCGGACGTGTTTTCAATCAGGGGGCGGCGCTCGTTTCCAACTCTATCCATACAGGCGCAATGTTTGAAGGCTCCGCGTGGAAAGAAGTTGTCGCCAATGTAAAAAACGGCAAGCCCGCAGCGGGGCGCGAGCCTACCCTTCACTTTCTCGGGCTTTTCTCGGATGGCAATGTTCACAGCCACATGGATCACCTAAAGGCGATGATTGTCCACGCCAAGAAAGAAGGCGTTAAGCGCGTGCGCGTTCACGTTCTTTTTGACGGACGCGACGTGGGCGAGACAAGCGCCCTTGAATATGTCGATCCTTTTGAGGCGTTTTTGAAAGATTTAAACAAAGACGGCTTTGACGCGAAAATAGGCTCCGGCGGCGGGCGCATGTGGATTACGATGGACCGTTACGGTGCGGATTGGGAAATGGTACACCGCGGCTGGCAGACCCATGTATTCGGAAACGCCCGCCAATTTGCCTCGACACGGGAAGCGGTCGAAACCTACCGCAAGGAAATTCCCGACGTTATCGATCAGGACTTAAAAGAATTTGTTATAGCCGAAAACGGCAAACCCATAGGAACAATCGAGGACGGGGACTCTCTTATTTACTTTAACTTCCGGGGAGACCGCGCGCTGGAAATTACGGCCGCATTTGAGGAAGACAACTTTACTCATTTCGACCGAGGGCGCCGCCCAAAAATATGCTATTCGGGAATGATGGAATACGACGGAGACCTGCACGTCCCAAAACGGTACCTTGTCAGTCCTCCTTCAATTGACCGCACAATGGGCGAGTACCTCGCGGCAACCGGCGTGAGGACGCTCGCAATTTCAGAGACGCAGAAGTACGGGCATGTCACCTACTTTTTCAACGGAAACCGCACCGGCAAATTCGATGATAAACTTGAAGACTATGTTGAAATAAAAAGCGACGTTCTTCCCTTTGAACAGCGTCCGTGGATGAAGTGCGCGGAAATTACCGATCAGGTAATGGCCGCCGTAGGCTCGGGTAAATATGATTTTATCAGACTGAACTATCCCAACGGCGACATGGTAGGGCACACGGGCATTTATCAGGCGGTCGTATGTTCAATGGAAGCGATGGACATTCAACTTGGCAGGCTCTTAAAAGCCGCTGATGAAGCCGGCGCGGTAATGGTTATCACAGCCGATCACGGCAACAGCGACGACATGTTCGAGCATGACAAGAAAACGGGCGCCGTATCACTGAAAGCGGACGGCACGCCGAAAGCCAAGACAAGCCACAGCTTAAATCCGGTTCCGTGCGTTATTCACGATCCCGAGTACAAAGGCGAATATCCCAACGGGCAAAACGATTTAAACGAAGGCTTAGGGATAAGTTCCATCGCGGCAACATGTATGCAGTTACTGGGATTTATTCCGCCTGAAGATTACGACAAGTCCGTGTTGAAGATGTAGCGTAAGCGTTATTTTCCAGCGGCGAAGTATTTCACGATACATTGACAAAAGCTCTCTGTTTTGTTATTGTATCAATCTGTATAATAGATTCCCCTGTCGGGCAATAGCGCAGTTGGTTCAGCGTACAAGTCTGGGGGACTTGGGGTCCCCGGTTCAAATCCGGGTTGCCCGACAGGGGAATTTGCCGCGATAATTAATTGGGTATTTCAATAATCTGTTCAAAGTGCGGATTGCGTAGTTGGTTAAGGGCGCGGTTGTACCATTCGCCGGCCTGCGGCACGGAGGCAAGAAATTCCCAGATAGCGCGCGCTAAAGAGGTCTTTCCGTTCCTGTATAGGCTAACGCCGAAATAATATGCGGTTTTATAATACTCGACTTCCTCTATGTATGACGCAAGAAGGGCGTTTTTGTTAATATACTCGGTTAATTCCGAAAGGCTATGCACGCGGTTTTCACGCGTTTCTTTATGGGTGGTAAAAGAAAAATCATAATGATGACGTTTTATTTCTTCCATAATGATTGTATTCTGAATTAAAAACGCGAACATCAAATGAGGCTCAGCGGACGGGCGGCCGCGCGCGGCGTAATAATATCCTAAAAACCTATGCGCTTTTTCTACGGTCCTGTTATTGTATCTGTACAATTCAAGAAAACGGTTAATGCCGTGATCTGTTAATGTTTTTGTCATAGCCGATCTTTCAAATGACGCGTATGCCTGATCATAAGGCAGTGAAATATTTTGCGAACCGTTATTTAGAAAACCTACTACGGCTCTGTTTGAATTAACCCAAAGAGTATCCAAATCGTTAATTATCGATTCATAAATCCTTATCATCTCGGTGTATTCCTGTCTTGTGTCATGAATATCCGCAATCTTATACTGTAACGCTATGTTAAATCCTGGGTCTTCGGGGACAACGGGGGAATTTCCGACTAACATTGAATACGCTTTTCGGTATTGGGCTAACGCCAGGGACAATTCGCTTTCTACCCTGTAAACTTCGCCAATCCAGTACTCGGCTTCGGGATAATCCTTTAATTTTTTAAAAGCAGAAAGCGCCGCATTCGCGGAATTTTCAAAACTTGATTTCGGAATACGGTAATAAAGCTCGTCAAGCGCCGCGGTCGCGGCTCTGTAAAGATGCTCGCGGGAGAACTTATCCACTTTGTCAAGGTAGTCTCCTATTCTGCGCACTTCCCTCTCCGACATCAGATGAATTAAGTCGCGCTCCATTTGTTCATACATGGCGCGTCTGTCTCTCCGCGCGTCTTCAAACAACATCAAAGCTTCTCCGTAATCACCGGCGCGGAACTGTTGTTTGCCGTACTCAAAAGAAAGCCACCACGGTATTGCCGGGGATTGCGCAAATAGCGGCGCAAATATCGCAAAAAAGAAAAATAACAAAGTTAAAAATATCAATTTTTTCATAAACTATTCAATTCCTCTTCAAAAACCGCATCCGCCTCGACGGTGGTTATTGTTTTTATCACTTCTCCGTTCTTAAAAATCAATACTTTGTCTCCCGCTCCCGTAATGCCTAAATCGGCGTGTTTTGCCTCTATGGGACCGTTTACTTCACAGCCCATAATCGCCACGGTTATGTCCTTATCAAGGGCATAAAGTTTTTGTAGCCAGCGACTTGTAAAGCCGTGGGTGTCAAAACCGTGCCTGCCGCAACGCGGACAGGAAATAATGTTCACGCCTCCCGACTTCAATCTTGCGTTTCCGGGCGCAAGTTGGACTGCCGCAGATATAATTTCCCTGCCGGCAATAACCTCATTCTCCATCGTGTCCGACAGCGACACCCTGATTGTATCGCCAATCCCCTCCGCCAGCAGATTTAGCAGGGCGGCGGTGTTCCTAACCACGCCGGCGGTCAGGGGTCCCGCCTCGGTTACTCCTACATGGAGGATTGTAGGAGTCCGAAGACGGAGAATTTTGTTGGCATTTATAGTATCGGCAATTGTGCTGGCTTTCATTGATACCAGATAATCGGTAAAACCAAACTCTTCAAAAATAGATATTTCCCTTTGCGCCGCCTGAACAAGCGCTTCACAGGTACTAAAACCCTGTTCTACCCTTTCGCGGAGGTCTAGGGGGAGGCTCCCGGCGTTTACCCCGATACGGAGCGGGATGTTACATTTTGCGGCTTTTTCCAGAACCGCGCGAATTTTCTCCTTATTACCGATATTTCCGGGGTTAATACGGATTTTTGACACCGGGAAATCCATACAGCGAAGGGCGATTTTATAGTCAAAATGAATATCCGCGCAAAGCGGCATCGAAACCATTTCGGAAAGACGGCCAAGTACTTCGGCGGATTCAATATCGGGCACGGCAAAACGCAAAAGACCGCAACCTAACGCCCCAAGCGCCTCAATTCTGCCAACCGCGTCCTGTAAATCAGAAAAAGAAAGACGATCCTTCCACATCGTTTGAACAACCACGGGATAATTTCCGCCTATATAAACAGGACGAATATGGGGAAAATTGCCGATTTTAATAATTTTACTTATTCTTTCTTGTTCCATAAAAATTACCTATATTATAATATAAAAGACATGGAATTCACTATAACCAAAGAAGAACAAAAAATTTTACTTGCGCAGGCCAGGGAATCTATTACCGCAAAATTGGAAGGACGTAAACCGTCTTTTCCGCAGGACGATACAGACGGAGATTCAAGTCTTCAAACACCATGCGGCGCGTTCGTATCGTTACACATGAAGGACAAAGAGCGAAGTTTGCGCGGCTGTATCGGCAGAATGGCGGCTAATCAGCCCCTGATAGAAACGGTCCGCATAATGGCAAAAGAAGCCGCTTTCGGCGACCCTCGTTTCCCTCCGTTAAGACAGGAGGAATTATCCCGTCTGCATATCGAAATTTCCGCGCTTTCTCCAATGTCTCCATGTCCTGATCCAAGACAGGTAAAAGTCGGCGTTCACGGGATTTTGTTGTCAGGACGCGGAAGATCGGGAGTTCTTTTGCCGCAGGTTCCGGTGGAACAGGGCTGGAATCTTGACGAATACCTTGATTACATTTGCATAAAAGCGGGATTGCCGCAGGGAGCGTATAACGCTCCGGATACGCAACTTTTTACATTTACAGCCATTGTCTTCGGAGAGGACTGATGGAACTGCCTCTTTCGCGATTTTTCACAAAAGAAACCGCCGAAAAATCTGGACTTATAACCCAAAACGGAACGTCAGACCCCATTGTAAACTCCCTTGAATACGACTCACGAAAAGTTAAACCGGGAAGTCTTTTTTTCGCCCTGCCCGGTCTTCATACCGACGGCGGTCTTTATATCGACGATGCCGTAAAAAACGGGGCTGCGGTAATCGTACATGAAAACGATATTACAAAAATTATTGACGGCGTAGTCTACTTAAAAGTAAAAAACGCCCGTGTCGCGATGTCCCCTATTTCCGCCGCCTTTTACGGTTTTCCCTCCCGGCGCTTGCTCGTAACGGGAGTGACCGGCACCGAGGGCAAAAGTACCACGGTGTATTTAATCTGGCAGTTATTGACAATGCTCGGTAAAAAAGCCGGTTTTATTTCCACCGTCCAACATTGCCTGGGCGGCGAAGTTTTATGGAACAGCGAGCATCAGACCACTCCCGAAGCTCCCGTTATTCAGCGGCTTTTGCGTGAAATGGCGGATAACGGCTGTGAATACGCGGTATTGGAAGCGAGCTCCCACGGGCTTTCTTTAAAAACAAACCGTCTCGGCGACGTAAATTTTTGTTCGGGAGTTTTAACCAACATAACGCACGAACATTTGGAATTTCACGGAACATGGGAACAATACAGGCATGACAAGGCGAATCTTTTTAGAGCCGTTGACAATTATGTGCAACAGGACAACGCTGCTTTTTTTGAACCGTTTGGCGTAATTAACAACGACGATAAAAGCTCGCGTTATATTATGAAATTATCAAAAAGTAAAATACTCAGGTACAGTCCCGCGGGAAGAGACGGAGACATCAAACTGGAAGCCATAGAAAGCGGCGCGTCGGGCAACTGGTATACGGTTTTTATTCATAAAACGCGTGAACACATAGAACTTAGGGACAAACTTCCCGGCTCTTATAATTCGGGAAACGCGCTTGCCGCCCTGCTTACGGTTTGCGAACTTGTAAAACGTCCTGTTCGGGATATCGCGCCGCTTGTAAAATTTTTAAAACCCGTAAGGGGCAGGATGACTTCCATAGATAAAAATCAGCCGTTTGAGGTTGTCGTAGATTACGCTCATACACCGTCTTCGTTTCAGACAGTCTTCCCGCCGCTTCGTATAAGGCTTGATAAAACCGGCGGTAAAATAATAAGCCTTTTTGGTTCCGCCGGAGAACGTGACACGCAAAAAAGAGCGGAACAGGGAAGAATAGCCGCCCACTACAGCGATTATATAATTCTTACCGATGAAGACCCGCGAGGCGAAAAACCGATGGACATTTTGGAGGAGATCGAAAAAGGCGTTTATTCCGATCAGGAGATAAAGACAGTTTTTGAACGCGATAAAAATCTTTTTCTGATACCCGACAGACCCGCCGCAATCCGCAAGGCTCTCTCTTTGGCGCAAGAGGGCGATCTTGTGCTGTTATTGGGCAAAGGGCACGAAAACTCGATAATTTACGCCGATCATGTAATGCCTTTTGATGAAATCGCTGAGACTGAGAAGGCGCTTGAGGAACTAAAGAAATAATTCTAAAAGACCTCACGCAGAGGCGCATCGAACCTTTGGTTCGCAGGCGCAGAGGACGCGGAGTTACTGTCCGATAGCCCATTGCTAATCAATATATATAATTTTAACCACAAAGCTTCAAGGAAAAACGACTATCCTACGAACAATGACTTTGCGCCTCTGCGTCTCTGCGCCTCTGCGAGATTCTTTTCGATTTCATCTATTAGCGAATCCGGCGTAGACGCGCCGGCGGATATGCCGATAGTTTTAAAACCGTAAAAATTTTCCGGTATTTCCCCAACTTGTTCCACCATGGCGCAGGGTTTGCCGCTTTCTTGGGCTATTAACAGCAGGCGGCGGGTGTTGGCGGATTCTTTGCCGCCGGCGATTATTATAGCGTCAGCGTCAATTAACAGTTCACGTAACGCCTGCTGGCGTTCCGCGGTGGCGGAGCAGATTGTGTTTACAATTTCAAGATTGGGGAAGTATTTTTTTATTTCATCGCCTATATTACGGTACTCTTCTTCGGAAATGGTAGTCTGCCCGATAAGGGCCGTTTTTACGTTACTGTTTGTTTGATACAGGGCGGCGGCCGCATCCCGCGCCTGCCGCGCGTTGACTACCGTTTCGCAAAATGGAGCGGAGCTAGCGTAACCTATAATGCCTTCGATTTCGGCATGGGCGGACTCTCCGGCGAGAAATAAACCGTAACACGCGCGGGAGAGTTCCCGCGTCTTTAACTGGTTTTTTTTAACATTGGGACAGGTCGCGTCTATAATGGCGCATCCGGTATCGCGCAGGGTTTCCTCAGTTTCGGGGCTTATTCCGTGAGCGCGGATAATTACACGATGGTTTTCACCTTTATCCCGAATTTGTTCAAAATAATTTTGTTTTAGGGTAATAACTCCCCTTTTTTCAAGATCGGCCGATACTTGGGGATTGTGAATCAAGTGTCCCAACGTATAAAGTTGAAAGCCTTCCTCCGCCGCTTTTTGCGCTTGCACGGTAGCAAGTTCCACCGCCCGCCTGACTCCCATACAGAAACCAAGTATGCGGGCGCGAATTATCGTCATATCTCCCTTTTATACGGCCGATTTTTTCTTTGCCAACTTACTTTTATTTTCTTCCCAGAAGTTTATAAAACCGGAAGCGATAAAGAGCGACGTGTATGTGCCTGACGTCATTCCTATCAACAGTACAAGGGCGAAATCTTTCATTGAACCCGTCGTAAAGATAAACAGGAATAATACGGCAATCATGGTTGTCAATGTCGTTATAATGGTACGTCCAAGGATGCCCGTTATTGAAATATCCATAATATCAGTGAAATTATTATCGGGATATACCCGCATATTTTCCCTGATACGGTCAAATAAAATTATCGTGTTGTTGATGGAATAACCAAGAATGGTAAGAATCGCCGCGATAGTCGTGGTATTAAATTCCATTCTTGCCCAAACCAGATAGGCTATTATAACCAGTAAATCGTGCAATATGGCGATTACGCCGCCAATGGCATATTGAATCTTAAAGCGGATAATAAGGTAAACCAAAATTAAAAGCAGAGTAAGAGGTATCAGGTAAAATACCTGATCTATAAGTTTTTGGGACTGGCTTGAGCCGACATAATCAGATCGCATAACGGCGAT
>Ga0268262_10002101_pt1 | contig 23515 bp, 18 predicted proteins | sample TergutNc150P3_FD_190354 | JGI IMG/M metagenome (GOLD analysis project Ga0268262, IMG submission 190354) | Nasutitermes corniger P3 segment gut microbial community from laboratory colony in Florida, USA - Nc150 P3 (SPAdes) (version 2) | ecosystem: Host-associated > Arthropoda: Insects >...
CGTCCTCGATTACGCCGCAGGTTTTTTCGTCTTTGTAGGTGTTGTAGATGTACTCCGAGGCGTAGTGGTTTTTAATCACCTTGTCCTCGACTACGCCCATGCCGGTTTCGGCTACCGCCATTTTCGCGAGGGGGATTCTTTCCATTGCGGCGGCTTTTGCGGCGGAGAAGAAAATCTTATCTACTTGATCCTGAGTGTAGTTCGCATATAGTGCTTGCGCCTTCCTTATGCGGTCAAGCGCTTGTTTTAGGCTTTCCGGTTCGGTTATCATGACTGACACTCCTTTAACATTTTGGGTGTTAATGCCTTTTGTCTTTAAATTATACTATTTTCTATTAATTGTTACAATGATTGAAGAAGCCCTTATGCGTAAGTGATTTATATGCTCAAAATCTGAGTGTTTTCCGAAACGTCTAAATATAAAAATGTTATCAAAAGATAATCCGTGCTTGTTATTTTTTGAAAAATTGGATAAAATAAAGTAAATACTTTTACCCTGATGAGGCAACGCCATGCCTGTGGTGGCTTGTTATTCTTTGAAAAATAGGATAAAATGGAATAAGGTGAGTTATTTCGTGAATTAGTCGAAAAAAGGAGAATTAAAAATGGTAAATATAGACTATCTTAAGTCAATTTCGGAATTAAAAATGGCATGGATAAAACCTATGACCATTGACGAATTAAACGATTTCTTCAAATCTTTGGATAATTTCATCGAAAGCTTCCCGAATGAGGAGGAAAAAATCAATGACGCGTTGGGGGCAAAGGATTACGATACCCTGGCAAGAAGCCTTAACGCTATCCGAAATATGCTGGTGGCAATTTACGCCGACGATTTGGCAAAGGAGTGTCAGACCCAGATCCAAGCGCTCAATAAAGATATAAAACATGAAAAACTTGAAGCTTTTATGGCTTATTATTTAAAGTGCTTATCCATGCTCTCGATTGATGTTCAGATGGCGATGCTTAAGAATCAGGAAAAACCGCAGGAACAGTCTTCGGCGAAACCTGAAGAGAAACCGGAAGAGGCGAAAGAGAAAAAAATCATTTTAGCGGTTGATGACAGGGCGTTTTTCCTGACCCTGTTAAAAAAAGCGTTGGAGGATATTGATCATAAACTGGTTTGTGTAAATTCCGCCAGTAACGCGCTGACTTTTATCGCCAAGTGCCGCCCGCATCTTTTTCTCCTTGACATAGAAATGCCGGAGATGGACGGTTATGAACTCGCGATAAAAATCAAGGAAACCGGGCATAGCGCGCCGATTATTTTCATGACCGGTAACGCCAAAAGGGAATGTGTTCTAAAAGCGGCAAAAGTCGGTGCTGTTGATTTTGTGGTAAAGCCAATCAATAAAGAAGAGATTATAGCAAAAATCAATAAACACATATAATACTGTTTAGATCTTCTTGTTCATAAAGGAGAGTAAAAAAAATGTCTATAATAAATAATTTTATTCAACTAATAAAGCAGAAGCGTCTATTGGTTGTGCAAATACTGTTTACGCTCAGCGCGTTTTTGGCAATGATTATTTTTAGTTATATCTTTATGAAAAATACCGTTCATCGGTATTTAAGGGAAAACACGAAAAGTCTTTTTGACGCGGCGGAAACAAAATTCACATCCGACCTGCTGGATCCTCAACAGGCGTTGGGCGGCTTTGCAAATGCGGTGCGAGTCATGATTATGAACGGCAGTGACGCTGACGAATTAAGGACTTATTTCAATGAAATATCAAATTATTTAACTTTAGGTAAAGACCTCAATGCCATAGGTTTTAACGGTTTTATTGGGTATTTTGAAACGCTTCCTGGCGGCCATGTTTTAATTGAAAGTCTTATCCAGTACAAACAACACGACATTGATACTACGCAACGCCAATGGTATCTGGACGCACTCGCGGCAAAAGGTAGAATTTCGGATACTGTAATTCTCAGTGATGATATAATTTATGACAAAAATATGCTTATATATGCGGTCTGTATATATAATGATGCAGGCCGCCGCCTGGGAGTTGTAGGTGTCAGGGTACAGATTGACCATCTTGGATCATACATCGTTGAAATAACCAGACTCCAGAAAGCAATCGGAATACTGATCAGTGATGATTTGATTATACTCGCCCATCCAAACTCTGCCTTTGTGGGTAAAAGCGCGTCAGACACGGAAATTCCTTTTTCAGAATTAGCGGAAGAAATGAAGACCGGGAAAGAAATCCTGGAGCGCCCGATATTATCCTATAAAGGCGATCCCTCCGTCGCTTTTTTTAAAAAGCTCCAAAACAACTGGTATCTGGGCGTTGTAGTACCCAAGGGCCCGTATTATCGGGATGCGACCAGAATGGTAACGATCCTCATTATAATGGGTGCCGCGCTTGCCTTGGTATTGATTTTTATCCTGATCCGCGTTGACGCGGCAAGGACCAAATCGGAGTTAGAAAACCAGCATAAGAGTTCTTTCTTGGCAAACGTGAGCCACGAGATACGGACGCCTATGAACGCCATTATAGGCATGACGGATCTTTTGTCTTACGAAACGCTTAACAAGCGGCAGATTAGTTTTGTCAACGATATTAAACAGTCCGCCCAGTCACTCCTTTCCATTATCAACGACATATTGGATCTGTCAAAAATCGAGTCGGGTAAGTTGACGCTTAGCCCGGTTAGCTTCGATTTTTACGCGCTTTTGGATAACGTTTTTTCCATGTTCAGTTATGTGACACAGAAGAAAGGCCTTGAATTCCAATATGAAATCGAAGGGAAGATGCCCACTTACCTGTATGGCGATGATATAAGGCTCAAACAAATATTAACGAATGTTTGCGGAAACGCGGTCAAATATACCGAAAAAGGGTATGTAAAATTTAAGGTATCCAAAACGGACAGCGACCTCATATTTGAGATTAAAGACAGTGGTATAGGTATCCGCAAACAAGACTTACCCAAACTGTTTAATGTTTTCCAACGGCTCGATGCGGGACAGACCCGGACTATAGTCGGAACAGGTCTGGGGCTTTCCATTACCAAGTCTTTTGTGGAAATGATGGGCGGGGAAATACTTGTTGAAAGCGAGTACGGGCAAGGAAGCGTTTTTAAAGTGATAATTCCGATTGTATTGGGCAAGGAGGAAGACGCCAAAACAAAGAAAAAATTGGATGAAGATCTTGTACTATACGCTCCCGACGCAAGAATTCTGGTTGTAGACGACAATGAGTTCAACATAAAAGTCGCCGAAGGGCTGCTCGGTTTATATAAGCTTAATGTTCATACGGCTTTTTCCGGAAATGAAGCCATTCATCTGGTTCAACAGAACGATTATGATCTTGTATTTATGGATCACATGATGCCTGAAATGGACGGCATTGAAGCGACAGACAGAATAAGGAGACTGGGCGGGAAGTTTAAAGATCTGCCCATCATAGCGCTAACCGCGAATGCCGTTCAGGGCGCTAAGGAAATATTTTTAAACAGCGGATTTAACAGTTTTATTTCTAAACCAATTGACGTGCAGGAACTGTACCTTATCCTGAAAGAATGGCTGCCGAAGGAGAAAATACAGGAGCAAAAATTAGAGGAAAGAACAAAAGAGGAAAAAACACAAAGTGATTTCATGAAGGCCATGAGCAAAATCAATGAAATCAATGCGGAGATAGGCATAAAGCGCGTTTCCGGCACGGAAGATATGTACCGGGACACACTGCAACTTTTTAATAAAATGATTATTCGCGAATGTGACACTATGACAGCCGCATTAGATAAGGGGGATACAAAGGCATTTTCGATTTCAGTACACGCCATGAAATCCTCGCTTGCCACAGTAGGAGCGATGAATTTATCCGAGGTGGCGTTAAGACTGGAAACGGCTTCCAAAGGCAATGACATTGATTTCTGTAAGGACCGGTACCCGGCTTTCAGGGATAAGCTGGTAAACCTGCACGAAGAATTAGTGGTAATTTTCCCGGAGGCCGAACTAAAGAAGAAAAAGGAAAGCGGAGATGCGGCGTATTTTAAGGAACAAATAGGGAAGGTGCTCGCCGCCGCTTCCGATTTTGAGATAGACGTGGGACAAAAAATAATAAAAGATTTACAGAATTATGATTTTGGGGAACAGAATAACGATTTATTGGAAAAGGTGGCTAAGGAGTTTTCGGAATTTAATTTTGACGGGGTTACGAAGTTGTTAAAACCGCTCGACAATTCGGCATAGCCGAATTGCTTAGGAGTTTTGCCAAAGGGCAAATTACAGTTTTTTATTGCCATTTTTTAATTTGGCAAAATTTCATGCTTTTTTAATAACTTGTATTTGGCAAAACTCCAGACTGTTTTAGGCATACATCTGCTATTCAACCTTGAAGCGCGAAACTTCCTTTATCAAGGTATCAATGGCTTGACGGTTCTTTTGGGTCATGTCATTGATATTATGTACCGCCACGTTTATCTGCTCCGCTCCGCTTGACATCTCATTCATGCCGCCGGTTATTTCCTGCGTTACCTTTTCAAGGTTCTGGCTTTCCTTCATTACTTCCTGACTGCCCACAAGCATTTCTCCGGAACCGGCTTTTACCTGCTGGGTAATTCCATTCAAATTGCTGGTTCCCTGAAGGAGTTGATTGCTCCCCTCAGCCTGCTCCTTCATCGCTTGATTGATTACCTCTTCCTGTTCAGCTACCGTCTTTATGCCCGAATCAATCGCCTCGAATCTGGCAAGCACGTTGTCGGTGGAGCTTGTAATTTTTTGGATTGATTCCGCTATTTTTTTCAGTACCGTGCCAATTGTTTTGGATTGTTCGCTGGAACTTTCAGCCAGTTTGCGGATTTCATCGGCGACTACGGCAAAGCCCTTTCCCGCTTCACCAGCGTGTGCCGCTTCAATCGCCGCATTCATCGAAAGCAGGTTGGTCTGGCTTGCTATGTTTTCCATGACTGAGTTAATTTCCAGCAAACCTTCTGACTCGCGGGCAATTTCCTGAATATCGGTGGCTACTTCCTGTAATCCGCTGCGGCCTACCTCTGAGGCTTCCTTGAGGGTTTGTACATTTTCCATATTTTTAGCCAAAGTCTGATTTACCGAACTGATGTTATTTACCATTGCCTGAATGAAGGCGGACCGTTTTTGTATGGTATCAGCCTGGTTTTCAACATGGCCGTTTAGTTTGTTGATGTTGTTGATAACCTGTTCCATAGTTGCGTTTGTTTCAGTTACGCTGGCGCTCTGGTTTATTACTCTGCCCTTGACGCTCTGAATATTGGCGGTAATTTGATTTACCGCGGCGGCGGTTTCGGTCATATTACTAGACAGGTCAGTGCCTATATCATTTAAATTATTTGACTGCTTTTTAATGAGAAGCACAAGGTCTTTGATTTTTCCAATCGTTTTATTGAAGTACAGGGCAAGGTCGCCTACTTCGTCTTTGGAACTGACGGATATACTCTTTGTAAGGTCGCCTTCACCTTCGGAAATGTCTTTTAACGTATCAGATACATTGACGATGGGAGCGGTAATGCTGCCCAGTACAAAGTAGACAATTACCACTGCAATTATAATGGCTATTGACGCCAGAATAATGACAAACCGTTCCATTGCCTTGATATCTTTTAAGATGTAATCTTCCGTTGTACCGATCATTATCGACCATGTTGTTGGAGAAGCGCCGATGGGAATATTGGCAATCGCCATTACCATGTTTGTTTTCAACTCGGGGTCAAACTCTGTCCCCTCCCATTCTTTTGCGTCTTTAAGCGCTGTTTTTACATCGTTTAATTGTTTACCATATTGTGTTTCTTCGTCAATTTTTTTTCCTACAAACTCAGGCATGTAATTAGCCAAAATAAATCCGTTGTCGGAATAAATAGCCGCGCTGGTAACTTCATCGTATCTTTTAATGACCCCTTCCAGTATTGGCTGTATCATGCCAATATCCAACCGGCCGATTATGGCTCCGACTACTTCATTAATACGTTTATTAATAATGGGAACGGTGATTGTGACAGCGTGGGTATCTTTTCCCAGATTCTTAAATGGTATGGGATCGCTCATCGAGACTACTTTGCCGTTGGGTCCGTTCAATATATCCATTGTCTGCTGAACGACGCTGGAGGCTGTAACCTTTATCTCCCCGGTTTCCCTTGACATGGTAAAAGCGAATTGTCCTGTAGGGGTTGACCCCGGACGGCCTATGTAACGGGCATCATTGCCGTCAACGGCGTTCGGCTTCCAGATGGTACCCAAACGGACAAAATCGGGCGCATCCTCAAATATACCTCGTATATTATCTTCAAACTGCTGTCGCCGATCCCCCTCCGGTATACTTTCGTAAAAATTAAAAATATTCGATAAAGCTTGTAACGTGCCTATATAACCGTTCAAGCGACCGTCCCAGTACTGGGCACGTTGGCGGGCAAGATACATGGTTTTATCTTTGGCAAGACTTAAAGCTACATCGCTTGCCTTCACCAGTTCAATTATGGCAATGCCACCCGCTATAACCGCCACAATGACGATCACAATAATACTTAGTTTGATCTTTATTTTCATATATATATTTTACTCAAAAATACGATTAATTGCAATATAATAACAAAAGTGAAAAATTTGTCACAAAGCTATGTTACACAGACAAATCTGGAGTTTTGCCAAACACAAGCCTTTATAAAAAAACATAGGGGCTAGCCAAAGGCAAAAAATACAATAAATAGTATAATTCTCCCTTTGGCAAAACTCCTAAGATGAAAATGCGAAGCATTTTCGTCACTCCACCTTAAACCGTGAAACTTCCTTTAACAAATCGTCAATGGCTTCCCGGTTCTTTTGAGTCATCTCATTGACATTGTGTACCGCTACATTTATCTGATCAGCTCTACTTTTTCTGCAATCTCAACATCGTCATACATAGCCCGCCGTCTATTCATTTCCGTATCTTCATAACTGTTGAATATCTGGACGAGCACGTTTCCGTAATCCGTGAAGACCTCCATTTGCCGCTGAACTTCCTTTGAGTTGAGTTTTGCCAACTCTTCGGCGTACTTGTGGGTTGTGTCAACCTGCAAAGATGCCGATCGGGTAAGATTGAATACGGATAAAACCGCGACAGATGCCAAAATCATAACCAGAATAATCGTGGTTAATTTAATTCTCAGGCTCATTTCTTTCCTCCTTTTCTTTTTGGATATAAAATATGTTCAAGTATGGGAAAGCCGCCCGTTACAATGGCAATCATCATGATACTGAGTTTGATTTTTATCCTCATAATACATATATTTTATTCCATCGACACATAATTACATATGTTCATACTATTAGAAAAATATTTAAGTTTTCATCATTTTTAACGAAACAAAAAGATCATTAACTATACTACTATATCAATTTTGCTACCTTTTCAAGCAGTTCGGTCTTACTGAGCGGTTTTTGTATGAATGCAACCGCGCCAATTTCCTTAGCTCTTTCCTTGTCCTGCTGGTCATTCGATGTCGTGTATATCGCTATCGGGAATTGGCGTAGCTGGCTGAAGTTACGTATTCTGGTAAAGGTATCCCAGCCGTCCATTCCAGCCATTTTCAAGTCCAGCAAAACCAAATGAGGAACATTCCCCCCTAATAATGTGTCTAAAGCCGCCTGTCCTGAATTGACTGAGGTAATATTATAATCATTTTTCAACTCGCTTTCCGTCATGGCAAGGACGGTTTCATCATCATCAACTATAAGGATTTTTTTCTTAGACAGCAAAGTCAATTCATACATTGCCATGCGCAGTTTTTCCGTCATTGACAGTATTTCAACATAGTCGGTTTTTACCATTTCGCTTTGACTTTGCAGACTGTCCAGCGCGGCGGTAATTGAATCGCTATGCCCCGACAATTCGCTAAAGGTATTGATCAAACCGGACATGGTTTCAGCGAAACCGCTGATTTCTTTTGCCATTGCGGTAATCCGGTTGCCGGTGTCGCCGGATTGTTTTTCGGTAACGTCTATCCCGGCAATAATATTTTTCAATGTCTGGGAAATGTTCCGCGAATTTTCACGGGTACTATCCGAAAGACGGCGTATTTCACCGGCAACTACCGAAAACCCCTTGCCCAACTCTCCCGCATGAGCGGATTCTATCGCCGCGTTCATGGACAACAGGTTGGTGTTAGCCGCTATTGCGCTGATTATTTTAATCGCCTGCGCTATGCCGTCCACCGATTTGGAAATGTCTTCGACCGATTGAATCGTACTGCGCATGGACTCCTGTCCTTTGGCTGCGTCTTCTATCAATCCTTTTATGGACTCCTGTTTTTTTCGGGACATTTCAGAAGTATCTTTGAGCGAGGTGATCATTTTTTCGGTCGCTATCGTGGATTGAGAAATAGTTTCCGCCTGCGAACTGATAGCGGCATTCAGTTTGTTTATTAATTGGTTTATTCCATTAATAAGGACGGACGCGTTTTTAATATGTTCCTGAAGCTGACGGTTAAGATATTCCACGTCTTTTTGTTCTTTAAGCAGGGCAAGAATATAATGGGCGCAATTTTCCGGTTTGTTTAGATTGTTGTGAATTGCCGTCGCCATTGATTTACAGCTTCCGTAACCGCAGCAAGTACAGTTGTATATATCCTCATCGTTGTATTTTTTCAAACGGCGATAGATTTGAGTCAATTCAGACTCGCTTGGATGCTTGATCGTATTGTTTCCGGAAATATCACGATAGCTTCGGTTATAAAGACCTTTCTTCCAGTACTTGTTTAAAGCATTGTGGTATTTTTTGAATGCGTCAGGTCCTTTTGGGTGATGTTGATCTTCTTCCAGTTTAGCTATACGTTTTCTTACGGGGTCTTCAAGCATAGCTAGCGGTTTTTCAAAGTTCCCCGTACCGGGTCCGCCGTTACAACCTTTTTCGCAATTCAGGCAGTCAACCAACAACGGCAGTTTGACATCGGAGTCCAACACTTTGGGAAGTTCTTCCAAATAAGGATAAATGGCATATACTCCCTCAATCTTGAGGGTACGCCGCCTAATCCCCGGATCAAAACGCTCCGCGGTATCCAGCAATCCTCCGGGAATGGGGAACCCCGCCGCACGTTCAGCGCTTAATCCGGTATACGCTTCCGCCGGAAAAGAGGAAAGGTTTTTACCCTGCTCCTCCAGAAGTTTTTTTAACGCAAGCATTGTAACATTGTAGTCTCCCATGCCGGTTTCGTCATATTCCCGACGTTTGGCAATGCAGGGGGAGATTACCGCTACTTTATGATCTTTATATTTGGGATAATATTCTTTGATCATTTTTATAGTATGCAGGATAGGGCTGTCCGCCGGAGCAAGATAAGGCAGTAATTTTGGGAGGTAGATTTCGATAAAAGTTACAATCGCCGGGCATGGCTGTGAAATGATCATGCGGGGATTTTTTTCTTTTATATAGTTGACGTAAGACAAAACCGTAAGTTCCGCTCCAAGACTCACGTCAAAAACGGCATCAACGCCCAATGATTTTAGGTAACCGTTTAAGTTGAGGTATTGATTGGTAAAGAACGAAGCGACAGCCGGTGCAACCACGGCAATGATTTTTTTATTCTGTTTCAGATCGTTCATGAAACGGCTGGTGTCGTCTATAAAGGTTCTTGCCTTGTGGGTACAGGCGTTAATGCAGTTTCCGCACCCGATACAGATGTCGTGGTTTATCAGAAGTTTATCGCCCGCACCGTCCATGCAGTATTTAACCGGGCAAATTACAATGCAGGCGTAGCAGTTAATACATTTATCTTCATCAATCCTTATAACCGGAGTAAGCTCCGTTTTCCCCATTTTCTCTACCCCACTTTAAGTTTTGATTGATTTACATAATTGCTTTCCTGCAAAACTATTTGTGCTTATTATACGATATTGAAAGATGTTTGTTCAATAGTTATTTCTTTGTTACATTATGATATAGTTAGAAGGCGGAGTAGTTTATGAAAGAGGAAATTTTATTTAAAAATATAAATAATATTCTTACCGTCGCTCGAATGAGGAACGTTGACCAAATGGCGATAGACGGTAATACCGACACCGGATACTCATATATGTGCGCCGCAGGTAGGCATATTTATCAGTCGGCATTGGAAATTTTGGATAAAATAACTAATAAGGATGAGAAGACTATAGCCATAATATGCGGTAAGGGTAATAACGGCGGAGACGGCTATGTTGCGGCAAGACTGCTTAAAGATGCGGGAATTAACGTTGATTGTTTTTCCGTTTGCGAAACCGTGGATTTAAGCGGTGAAGCGTCATTGGCGTTTAAGGATTACATCGGTTTAAAAAATAGCATCGTCCGCATAATTACCGATAATGAAAAATTACCCGATTTTAACAATTACGGTTTGATAATCGACGCAATGCTTGGAATAGGAGCAAACGGAGAACCTCGCAGATTGTATGCGGATGTGATTAAGGCTGTAAACGATTGCAATGCTTTTGTTTTAGCGGTTGATACTCCATCAGGTCTTGATTGCGACAACGGAAAATGTACTTCTATATGTATAAAAGCCGATTGTACAGTGGTTGCCGGATTTTTTAAATTGGGACAATTCTTTTACCCGGGCAGAGCCAATGTCGGAAAATTACAAATTGCCGATTTAGGTTATCCGGCGGATATTGTGGAAGAGCAGTCTCTCGGAATTTTTTTACCTGACAATAATTTCTTCAATCGCATTCTGCCCGCGCGCAGGGAAAACGGATCAAAATTTGATCACGGACTTGCGCTTCTTGTGTGCGGTTCGCGCGGAATGAGCGGCGCCGCCGCGCTTGCGTCCATGGCGGCATTACGTAGCGGATGCGGAATGGTTCATCTGGCTGTTCCTGAATCACTCGTTAATACATTGTCCGTTAAGGTTACGGAACCGGTTTTGCATCCGTTGGCTGAAACTGCTTCCGGCGCTTGCGCGGCATCCGCATTGAATGAGATATTATCGCTCTGTGAACGTATGAACGTTCTTTGTGTCGGCTCCGGATTATCTAGAGACCCGCAGAGCGCGTCTCTTGTGCGGGAACTTATCGGTAGAATTGATAAACCGGCCGTAATTGACGCGGACGGATTGAACGCGTTTGTCGGAGCTTTACTGGAGTTTGCGAAACACAAAGGGGAGCTTGTCATTACTCCGCACATGGGAGAATGGAAAAGGCTCTTTGGCGATTTACCCGATGAACCGCTTGACCGCATAAACAAACTTAGAGACCGAGCGGTGCAATTCAATGTAAATATTTTACTGAAAGGAAACCCTTCTTTGGCTGTCAGCTCGAAAGGAACCGCGGTCATTCTTCCTTTTGGAAATTCCTCTCTTGCGAAAGCCGGAACAGGAGACGTACTCAGCGGCATTATTGTCTCCCTTATCGCACAGGGCTGTTCCTGCTTCGAGGCGGCAATTCTCGGCGCATACCTGCACGGGGAGGCGGGAAGACTGGCGAGTGAAGACCTTACCGAGTACTCGGTACTGGCTAGTGATTTGATGCATTATATCCCGAAAGTGATATACCAAATAACAAATAACAGGTAATAAATAACAAAGGAAGACATTGGTTAGCTATCGTTGCGGGTTGGCAACATGCTTCGTTTACTAAGTTAGCTCTCTTCCCTTTGTTATTTATTATTTTTTATTTGTTATTTTTCCTTATTTGACATATTTTAGAAAGAATCATATAATTTTTATATATTTTAAGGAAGCGGGGTGTGGAGCTTCAGTCTCCAATACTTCCGCTATCTCTTAACGTAAATTTAAGGAGGTTATTTATGTTGTGGGAAAAAGGAATCAATGTTAACAATGTCAGCACTATTATTTGCGGAAGCCACGTTTTCTTGGGCGCGGGGGCAATTAATAAAATGGAATTCATCGCAGGGGAATTAAAGGCAAAAGGAGTTGACAGTGTTATCGTCATGACCGGAAAGGGTGCGTATGCCTCAACAGGCGCATGGGATTATGTGACCAAAGCGCTGGACGGAAAGTCAATTCGCTATACCCTTTATAACAAGGTTCAGCCAAACCCGGAAACCCATCAAGTTGATGAAGCTGTAAAGATAGCGAAAGATGCCGGAGCAAAAGCCGTTATTTGTATCGGAGGCGGTAGTCCTATTGACGCGGGAAAAAGCGTGGCAATTCTTCTGAAATACACAGATAAAACCTGCCAGGACCTCTATGAGATGAAATTCACCGCAGAACAGGCAGTCCCGGTTATTGCCATCAATCTGACGCATGGTACCGGTAGCGAAGCCAATCGGTTTGCGGTAGTTACAATTCCGGAAAAAGAATACAAGCCCGCCATTGCCTATGACTGCATTTATCCGATGTATTCAATTGACGACCCCGCCCTGATGACCGGCTTGCCCGCTAATCAGACCCGCTATGTCAGCGTTGACGCGGTAAACCATGTGGTAGAAGCCGCTACCACGACCTTGAACAATCCTTTCTCAATTACTCTGGGAAAAGAAGTAATCGCGTTAGTCGCCAAGTACCTTCCTACGGCGGTAGAGAACCCCAAAGATATGACCGCCCGATATTTCCTCACGTATGCCGCGATGATTGCGGGTACGTCTTTTGATAACGGCTTACTGCACTTTACTCATGCGCTGGAACATCCGCTGAGCGGCATGAAACCGAATTTGACGCACGGGCTTGGCTTGGCTATTCTACTGCCTGCCGTAGTTAAGGAAATTTATCCGGCATCAGGCGCAATTCTTGCCGATCTGTTTAGCCCGATTGTTCCGGGGCTTACCGGCGCCGCCGGTGAAGCTGACAAGGCTTCGAAAGGCGTTCATGCCTGGTTAAAGTCCGTTGGAATACCGGAAAAAATGGGAGATGTCGGTTTTGCGAAATCGGATGTAGCCCGACTGGTACAGCTTGCCTTTGAAACACCGGGATTGGAAGGTCTGCTTGCCTGCGCTCCGGTCAAATACAATAAAGAGATTGTAGAAAAAATTTATTCGGAATCGTTCTAATAATTTTCGGTAACGTGAATGTTACCGAATTTGTCCGGCGTATTTGAATATTATAAAGAGGTTAGATCGGCTTCATTACCGATATTAACCTCTTTTTTTATCACTCAAGATTTTTAATTAATTCCTATTGCTATGGATAACGTTTACCTCAATTAGTTCTTCTTCAATTTACTGCCTGAAATTTCAAGTTCTCTTTTGCTTCTTTGTTAAAACGCTTTGCATTGGCATTTATTATTTCAAAGTCAAGTTTTTTCCCACCCAGGCATTTACCGCAAGTAGGACATTTTCTTGATCTCCGAAGCTCAGTTTCCGGTACATCAATACCAGTTTTCTTTCAAAATTGTTTAAACCTTCCGGTTCAATTCCTGTTATCAGATATTCCGCCGATGTCTCTAGCAGTTTCGCTATTTCAACCCCTTCTTTTAAATTGGGATATGTTTTCCGGGTCATCCACTTTCTGAATGTGCCAAAAGGAACGCCGATTTTATCGGCAATCCATTCCTGTGTCGTATTTTTCGCTTTAATCTCGTTTTTAAGCCTCATCCAGAAATCCATATTGCTATTTTATTCCAAAAAAAGGTCAAATTTGGCTTATTTTTGTTGACATATAGAGCAAATTTGCGCTATTATTTTAAACAATGGAGCATATTTAGAACAAATATCCAAATAGATAGGCAATTTTGAACCTATTAAGAAGGAAACAAATAAAAGGATACAGAACTGGAAAAATCCAGTTTTAGTATACACATTCTTTGAATGTGAAAAATTTTATTGTTACCCATATTTGAAATGGTAACAAAAACAAAGGAGCGTGTTATGAAAAACACAATCAAAATTATGGGATTATTGCTATTTATTGCAATAATCGGATTTATGTTTGCCGCATGTGAAGAGGAATCAACAGGAGATGTTTTAAATGGGACAACATGGCGTGGAAGTTATACTTATCAGGGTGCTACAGTGACTAATATTCTAACATTCAACAGTCCAAATCTTACTATGACTACGACTGTAGGTACACAAACCCAATCATTTTCGGGAACATATTCTATTTCCGGCAGTACAGTAACTATAACTATGGATGGTCAATCAGGATCGGGAACAATATCTGGGAATACATTAGTACTTGGGAATGTAACCTATACAAAACAGTAATAAACACATATGACCAATGTGGGACAGCCGCCCTCACAATAAAAGGTTTTATGAATTTATTTTTTTTACTAAAGCATGGAGGAAAAACTATGGTAAACAAAAGATTTTATTTGGGAATACTGGTAATGACACTGGTATTCGGAATGACGGTTTTGGGGAATCTTGAAGCTCAAACAGGGAATAGCCAGGAAACTTTATATTCTATTGGAGATATTGGTCCTGCTAAAGGTCTCATTTTTTACGATAAAGGAGTTTTCTCTAATGGGTGGCGATATTTGGAAGCTGCTCCCCTAGAGACTGAATTCAAAGTTCAATGGGGTGGTTATAAACAGGATATATCCGGTACTTCTCCAATGGTAGGAAGAGGGAAACAGAACACTGAAATAATTATAGAACGACTCATATTATTGGGGGATTTGGGAAAAGCGGCACAGCTATGTGCAAACTTAAAATTCGAAGGATTTTCTGATTGGTTTTTACCAAGCAAAGAAGAGTTAGTGTTAATGCAAAAAATTTTAAAACGGAATAACTTAGGTGATTTTAGTAATAACATGTATTGGTCATCAACGCAATTCAGTAAAGATCAGGCGTATTATATAAATTTTAGAAGCGGCAAAGATGATATGAGTCATAAGGATCAAGTACGTTCTGTTCGTGCTATACGTGCTTTTTAGAGTACACGCGCCTGCCTAACATTTGAACAACTATAGCGTATTTGCCTGATGTGAATACGCTATATTTTTGTAGTAAATCTATTAGTGGATGATACTGATTAGGTTTTTTTAGAAATAAAAAACAATTCAATTTCGAGGGTGAACAGTTTAATTAAACCACGAATAAAAATATTAATGCTTCGGAGTCAATCACTAAAAATCGATGATTGACTCCGTTGCGTTATTTATGTTGTAAACCGTTCCCCATTACTCAAATAGCAAAATACCAATTTTAATAATAACTTCATCAATTTTTTCAGGAGAAATTTTTGTAATAAATTCTATCTCTCTCGTCTTCCAATCAAGACTTTTGATCTGGTCTGACAAAACTGCGCCGTTAATATCTCTTTTCCAACAGGATCGCCTGTTTCAATTTCTTTATGTATATTTTGTTTATTAATGTTACTTAACATTTCAGATAATTTATTTTTTGAATAGATTTAATAATTCTCATTTTTCTACTATAAAATAATACACACCAATCCTCTTTTCTCTCCTTTGTGATTTTTATAACCTTAGTGATCTTTGTGTGAAAATCTTCCGTAAATACGCATTTACTTCTTTTTCTCCGTCTCCAAAATCTTTAATTTACATTCCGCGCGGCGCAATTTTTCTTTCGCTTTGTCAGCTTCGAATTTTAGATTTACGTTCTTTAAAATTTCTTCAGCTTCTTGTTTGGATTTTAGGGCGTATTCTTTGTCAATTTCTTCCGGCCATTCGGCGTTATCTGCCATAAGGACATTTTTGTGTTCCTTCACTTCCAAGATGCCGCCGCAGACAAATGCGGTGCGCCAGTTGCCGACATCGTCTTTGATGCGGAGTATGCCCGTAGCGGAGAGTGCGGTAAAGGGGGAATGTTGCGCGTAGATTCCGATTTCGCCGTCTTCAAGAACTAGGGTAATTGCCTGCGCTTTGCCGGTATAAAAGAGCCGCCTAGGAGTGTGAACCTCAAAGTTAAAAAGAGCGGGCATTATTTTTGCCTTCCTATAACATCATCAATATTACCTGCCATGTAAAAAGACTGTTCGGGGATTGAATCACATTCGCCGTCCAGTATCATTTTGAAGCCACGGACGGTCTCTTTGACCGGCACATAACGTCCGGGAATACCGGTGAATTTTTCCCCGACAAAGAAAGGTTGGCTGAAAAAACGCTGAATCTTTCTGGCTCTGGAGACGGTAAGTTTGTCTTCCTCGGAAAGCTCGTCCATGCCCAAGATTGCGATTATGTCCTGTAACTCTTTGTAACGCTGTAAAATCTGCTGGGTGCGTCTGGCGGTGTTGTAGTGTTCTTCGCCTACAATCGCCGCGTCAAGAATACGAGAGCTTGAAGCGAGCGGATCGACAGAAGGATAAATTCCCAACTCTACGATTTTGCGTGAAAGTGTGGTGGTTGCGTCTAAGTGGGCGAAGGTTGTCGCTGGCGCGGGATCGGTTAGATCATCGGCGGGGACATAAACGGCTTGAATACTGGTGATCGATCCTTTTGATGTGCTGGCAATTCTTTCCTGAAGACTGCCCATCTCGTTGGCGAGTGTCGGTTGATAGCCGACTGCACTGGGGATACGTCCAAGGAGGGCGGAAACTTCCGCGCCCGCTTGAATGAAGCGGAAAATGTTATCGACAAAGAGAAGCACGTCCTGTTTGTCCTTATCGCGGAAATGTTCCGCCATGGTTAGACCGGCAAGCGCGACTCTCATTCTCGCTCCGGGTGGCTCGTTCATCTGACCGAAAACAAGCGCTGTTTTTTCAATAACGCCGCTCTCAGTCATTTCTTTCCAAAGGTCGGCTCCTTCGCGTGAACGCTCGCCGACTCCGGCAAACACCGAGTAGCCTGAATGTTCTGTCGCTATGTTGCGGATTAGTTCCATAATAACGACTGTTTTCCCTACACCCGCGCCGCCGAAAAGGCCAATCTTGCCGCCCTTCGCGTAGGGCGCAATTAAATCTATTACTTTTATTCCCGTTTCAAGCAGCGCGGTTGCCGGACGCAGTTCGTTAAAGTCAGGGGCGTTACGGTGAATTGATTCGTATTGCGATGCGCTGAACGCGCCTTTGTCGTCAATGGGGTCGCCCGTTACGCTAAACATACGCCCCAGCACTTCTTTGCCGACCGGCACGCTGATGGGCCGGCCTGTGTCCTCAACCTCAAGGGTGCGGGACAGTCCTTCGGCGGCGGACATTGCGACACATCGCACACGATTGTCACCTATATGCTGAAGGACTTCAAGAGTAACGACGCGGTTAAACCCCTCACCGCCGGTTTTCACTTTCAACGCATTCAAAATAAGGGGAATCTGCCCCTGCTCAAAACGTACATCAACAACAGGTCCGATTATTTGAGTAATATAGCCTTTATTCGCCATCTTCACTCCTTTTTACTATTGGCGCTACACTATGATTTATTATTATATATACAATTTTTTTAATTTACAAGTAAGGCATTTAGTGTACTATACCAAACATATTACAAAAAACCTATTTGGCAAATATTTAAAAAAATGAAGAAAAAAAAGAGTAAATTATTATTTTTAACATATTTACCTGCACTTATGCTTTTAAAAGAATAAAATTATAAATGCGGCATTTTGTTGTCTGTATAAAACGGTACACTAGTGTCATGAAAATTGAGGCAGACACACTTTGCGAAGCTTTGATTTTTAAAGATTGACCTTTGTTTATTAAAGGTTGACCTTTGTTTTTCAAAGGTTAATCTTTGTTTTTCAAAGGTTGACCTTTGTTTTTTAAAGATTAACCTTTGTTGGATCAAAGATTGACCTTTGTTTTTTAAAGATTAATCTTTGTTTTTCAAAGGTTGACCTTTGTTTTTCAAAGATTAACCTTTGTTGGATCAAAGATTAATCTTTGTTTTTTAAAGATTGGGCTTTGTTGTAAGAAGGAAAAACTGCCCTTTTTAAAGGTTTTTGGCATAAAAATGCCGAATTTTGCTAAAATCCTGCGGATTTTAGCTTGGGAGTTTTGCCAAAGGGCAGATTATGGTTTTAATTACCGTTTTTTAATTTGGTAAGACTCTATGCTTTTTAATAATGGTTTATGTTTGGCAAAACTCCATGGTTTTTTCAGTGTCAGTTTGGCTGGAGAGCCTTTTTTTCTCTTTCGCCTTCGAGTAACCAGAACTTGACAGCCGTGCCGTTGCCTTTCATGGAGATGTATTCTTCATAAAAGGGTTGTCTGAGTTCTCTGGGAATGGAAGAGTCAAATATTCTGTCTGCAAGAAACATAAGACGTTCATTTCTTTTATGTCTTTCCTCTGATTGTACTTGCCTGACAGCGATAAACACGGCTAGGAAAAATCCCATAGCCGCGATAATTAAGCTTACTATACTTAATGTGTTTTCCATATCTGCCTCCCACCTGTTAGGGTGATTTTGATTATAGCATATTGAGGTGCTGTTGACAATGGAAATTTGGCGTAGTTGAATTGCTACTCCTCTATACTGCCTTCGCCAGTTTCTTTGAAAGCTCCTTTGACTTTAAATGTTTCGTCTATTATTTCACGTTTGCCGCCTGTGGTTTTTGGGCTGATGTTTTTAACGATGATTTCACCGTCTTTTTTACCACGCTCCAATGCGTTGAAGTCTTTCTTGAGTTGTTTTTTGGTTGGTTCTTCTTTGGGTCTTGGTCCCATTCCTCTAAAGAAGCCGTGTAGCTCCGTGTAGAGGCTTTCGGCGGAGTCGATTCTGCGGTTGGCGGCGTCCTGTACTTGCGAGTAGTATTCGAGGGCGTCGGTGTATATCATGTCGGCGCTTTCGACGTTGATGTTCCATACTTTTTCTTCGAGGCTTCGGCACGCGTCGATTAGGGAGCGGATTGAGTTGAAGAGGTCGATGTCGGCTTTGAATTTTGCGGTGCTGAGCCAGTGGGGGAAGTACTGCGGGAAGTTGGTCGATATGCGGAAGGCGGCTTCGATGAAGCCGAGTCGCTTCATTCCAACTCCGTTGTGCCTCATGCGGTCAAGAGCGCGCAAGTTTGCGGCATATTCTTCTACCAATTCGATTATTGTCAGCAAGTCATGTGTTATTTCATCAATAAGATGCGGACTGGGCGGCAGATTGGGATCGGGTCTGCGGATTACTGGTAGTTGTAATTCCTGTGTTTGATTTGCCTTTTTTGCTTTTGCGTTAGATGATTGCGGTTTCGCCTTTGATTTGGGGGCGGCTTTTTTCGCCACTGGTTTCTTTGCGTTTGATTTTCTGTTAGTTGTTTTTTTGGGTCTTGCCATGATTTTAATTCTCCTTTTACTTTTCTTTGTTATCTGCTCATACGAGCGGATTTTATTTTTTGGTGTCGGACACCTTTTGCGTTATCACATTACCTTTGTTACATATTATTTGCCAATTCATAATTCAATAAGGATAAAATATGACTAAAACTACTATATTCATATTCTTCCCTAAAGAAGTTTTGATCGCCCGGTTTAATAACTTCCCCTGTTAAACTTTTTAATCGATCTGAGAGAGGAGTAACTTCTTTTAATAAAGTTTCTGCCTCACTACGTTTCCCCATCCCTGCACTAATAAAAAAGGCCATATTATAATCATTTATTTCTTTCCGCAACATAAGAATTTCTTTTTCAGTTTTTAGTGCATTAAAATTAGATTGTGTAGGCGATATAAAAAAATCACTAATAACTTTTTGAATTTCTACTTTTGTACTAGCACGAACTTCTTTTCCCTTAAACTCCTCATCTACCACCACCGCAATCAATCCGCGAATATTGTCTCGGTAAAACGCCTCTATCTCGGCGCGGGTTACTTTGTTTTTATCGCAGATTGTTTTTAACAAGTTTTCATATTTGGTAACAATATCTGATTTGCCTAGAAAGTGGTTTACTATTATTTCCATATACAGTGGCATGCAAAAAGACATAACAATATTTTTAGGCTTGCCTACTTCAAATTTATCTGGATCATAGCCTTTTTCAATACCAGTTTTGTAATCCGCTACTGCCTTAAGATATATCCCCTTTGCTCCATAGGAATCGCCGCGTGATATATAAGCATCTGAAAAATTAGGCATTTTGTCTATTACAGTTGTAAAATCGGCAATAGCTGCGTCATAATTTTTTATTTGATAATAAGTATTGGCTCTAAATATATAAAAAGGAGTGACATTAGGTGCTTTTTCTATAGCTGTGTTATAATCGGCAATTGCCGCATTGTAATTTTTTATTTCAAAATAACATTCGCCTCTATAGCGATATATCGCAGCCTTGGAATAATTTTGTTTAATAGCCTCGCTATAGGATGTTATTGCGTTTTTATAGTCTCCGATTTTACGATATTCGTCAGCTTTCTTATACCATTCGTCTGCGGTTGTCTGTCCAAAAGCACCAGAAACTACTACGATAAATAGAAAAATTGCAACTACTACGATCTTCTTCATTTTAAAACTCCTTATTTATAAAAAGCTGTAATTTTAAGGTTTCTTAAATTTGCATCAAAAAAAACAAAGCCAATTTTACCGTCAAAGTTATTTGGCAGGACAAATTCCACTTGATCGTAATCAATGGGGATATATTCGCCTTGTATAAGATCGGTTATTCCAAGTGGTCGCACCAATTGGTCATTTGAGTTTACCGTGATTTTTATCATTCTATCTTCGTTATAATTGGAAGAAGATATGTCAGTAAATTCAAGTATAATTGTTTTGTTTCTTAATTCTGTATCAAGATGTTCATTTACATATCCTGCCGAAGAAACTCTTCCGTTTAAAGTTACGGTGTTTTTATTGGCACTTGCTTGCAAACCTCCCCAAACATACCAACCACGGAAGTTCAAAGCGCTTTTTTGCGGTTGTGGTTCTGGTGGTTTTGGATCTGGTGGTGTTGGTTCTGGTGGTTTTGGTTCGACTGGTTGAGTTTCCTCAGAAGGTTTTTCTGTGATAGACGGTTTTGTCCCATTATCATTATTGTCTTGGTTACGTTTATTCTGACAATTAACAATTATCAAAGCTACGATGATTGCAATAATAGTCCCGATGATAGCGCCTATTAAACCCGCTTTAACTTTAGATTTGTCTTTGTTACTTTCTGCCATTTCATTTTTCTCCTAAAATGATTTTTATTTACGTACAATGCCCGTCGGCTTTATAAACTCCACATACATGGTGTTTTTTCAATAAATAAGGAAACAGTGTTTTCATTTGGACAGACCTATCCCTTGAAAGTGTGTTTTGGTATAATTTTGAAAATTCTCTTCTATAAAGGAGAGAGAGAGAGAGAGAGAGAGAGAGAGAGAGAATTTGAATTCATGTTGGGATTTATCAATTTATAAACTTTTTGTTTCATTTAGAGTATTTTAGCGTTTTGTTGGAAAAGTGGCAAGTGGCTAAAAAAGCCCATTTTTTTTGACAAAATGCGTATAAACGTAAGCGCAAGGCATCGGACACTAAAAAGTCTGGAATTTTGCCAGTAAATAAATACCCTATGCCTCACTGTTAAATAATTCCTTAATTAATGAATAAAATGCGCGAGCGTGGGCGGAAAGCCACAGCGGCGACATTGGCGTGCGTCCTACAATGCCACGTCGATGCGTCCAACAAAACATTCCATAAATGCCAAACAAAAACGTGCGGCAATACAACCCTCGCCACACAAGGAGCCGCTGTGGCTTTCAGCCCACGCTCACGGAATTAAATCATTAATATAGAAAATATTTTTTAGAAGTGCACTTAGTGAGAACTTTTAGCGAATAAATATCTTTCCAAAACCTTAGAAAAGCATTATCTGCGGGGAAACAGTAAAAAAATCGTGTAAAATACCCTAAAATATCTCTTGTTCTAACTCTGAATAGACAGTATATTTTTATTGTATGGGCGAAAATATAGAGTTTAACCATGCGGCTTTTAGGCATAATATCAGCGAGGAAAGAATATGCTGCGCTCTTAAAAAACCCGAATATGAAGGTCCTTTGGATGATGACGGAAACAAATATATCGTACTTGGATTCGACAACTCCGGCAATCTGCTTGAAATACTGTACAATCGCATAGATGATGAAACAATCAATATATTTCACGCTATGCCGTGCCGAAGTATTTTTTATCCATTATTGGATGCATAGGAGAAAACATGGCAAGAATGACTGAAGAAGAAGCGGATTATTGGGATGAATACTACACAAAAAACCCACCAAAGATTGACCCGTCCAAAAAAGGCGGTTATTTTACTCGCCAGCGTGAATTACTTGAAGTGCTTGATAAGGTTTCCGCTGATTATATAGTAAGTTGCTCTATGTCAACCAACAAAATGCCCGCTCAAATAATCGGGGAAATGGTACGAGAACGGATTAAAGCATCTGCTATAGGGTAGGAAGCGCAAGACACCGCTTTTTTACTTGACAAGAATAAAATTTATCGTAAAATAAAATAAATGAGCCAAAAACCGTCAATATTTAATAAAAACCCAGCTATTCTTTGTATAAAATCACCAAGCGCATACGGATAGTATGATTAAACATAAAACAAAAGGGGTAAAACATGACAGTAAAAACAAATTTTTCTGAGGTGAAAACCACCGAGAAGCGAAGGAAATCAGGCGTATTAGCGAGGAAAATAATTATTCTTTGCCTTTCCTTGACCTTAAGCATTTCAGTTGCAGGGGCAGTCGTATTAATAAGAGGCGAATCCAAAAACGCCGACAAATATATGCGGGATATCGCTCTGCATACATTGCGTTATATCAACCTTGACGTTCAAAATGCGTTAATGCCCGCCATGGACTTAACAAACAGTGTGGCGGCTATGGTTACTAACATCAGCTCTAATGACGAAATGAAACGTGTTTTTCAAAGTATGATAACTACGGTAGACGTTGTCTTTGAAATGTACTATGGAACCGCAACATCCCGCTTTAACGGCGGTTCTTTTGTTACCGCTACAAGCTGGGATCCTTATGGCGACAATCCGCAATGGGATCAAACCAAACGCCCCTGGTTTATCACAGGCATGCAAAACCCGGACAAAACGGTGATAACCGAACCTTATGAAGACACGGCTACCGGTAATATGTGCGTCTCTATGGTTCATACCGTCAAAGATAAAGGGAACATCATCGGCGTTGCCGGAACGGACGTATCCCTCGATTCTCTTACCAAAATAGTTACAGAACGAAAAATAACAAAAGACGGACATACATTTATTATTGAGTCTAAAGGCTTATTTGTCGTCAATAAGGACGCCAAACGTGTTATGCAAGAAAATGACAATTTTTTAGAGAAGGAAGGCAAGGACTTAAAGGGATTAATCAATACTAATCCTAATATCATAATTGTCGGGAACACCTACTGGGTATCCATGCCTGTTTCCGGCATGGATTGGTACATTATAACAACCGGCTTAACCGATGAATTCTACGTTGATTATTGGCGCAATATATTTACCATTATAATCATAAGCGCAGCGATGGCCCTTATCGGTATTTTTGTATCATTACGTTTCACACAAATTCTAACACACCCGATTATCAATCTGTTTGACGTGCTAAAATCCGTTGCGGACGGCGATCTAACGCAAAAGGCAGCCGTACAATCCCGTGATGAAATCGGGGAACTGGCGGGCTACTTTAATACGACCATAGAAAAAATCAGAGACCTTATCGGGACAATGAAACATAAGATCGACGCGCTTACAAATACAGGCCATGAACTTACATCAAATATGGATAAAACTTCACAATCAGTAG
>Ga0268262_10002102_pt1 | contig 23511 bp, 20 predicted proteins | sample TergutNc150P3_FD_190354 | JGI IMG/M metagenome (GOLD analysis project Ga0268262, IMG submission 190354) | Nasutitermes corniger P3 segment gut microbial community from laboratory colony in Florida, USA - Nc150 P3 (SPAdes) (version 2) | ecosystem: Host-associated > Arthropoda: Insects >...
AGGACACCGTCAAAGCCCCCGAAATATCCAGAATATCCTTAGACCGCATAATAGAAAAAACCGCCGCCTTCTACAGCGTCCCCGTAAACAACGTCCTCGAAAAAAACAAACGAAAAGAGGTCGCCGTGTGCCGCCAAGTCGCAATGTACATCTCCAAAAAAATGACGAACCACAGCCTGAAATCCATAGGCCTGAACTTCGGCGGCAGAGACCACAGCACCGTCATACACGCCGTGGAAGTAGTGGAAGAATTAATCAAAAACGACCCCGGAACAGCCCGAGACGTAGAAGCCATCATCGCGTCGCTGAGACAGTGACATATTTGAGGAGGGGAGCCTATGGCAAGCGTAAACAATATGTTCGTTGTCTATATAAGCAAATAATTCAGCTTTAACGTTGTTTTGAAAACCTGAAAGGCGGATGAATAATGGAAAACGGATTAACTGTCTACGGCTCGTTCATAAAGGACATTAAAGCCCTCATATACCGCTGACAGTACGAAGCGTTGAAAAAGGTCAATACCGAATTGATACAGCTTTACTGGGAAATCGGCGAAGAAATAGACCGCAAACAGCGCGAACACGGCTGGGGGAAGTCGGTCGTTGAAATCTTGGCGAAAGAGCTTCAAAAGGAGTTCCCAGGCGTTCAAGGGTTCTCGGCCCGTAATCTTTGGTTGATGCGGAGTTTTTTTGTAGAATACTCGCAAAATCCAAAACTGCAACCAATGGTTGCAGAATTACAAGTGCCGAAACTACCATCATTATTGGCTGAGATAAGCTGGACTAAAAACGTAATCATATTGCAAAAATGCAAAGACCCGCTTCAACGCGAGTTTTATATCAAAATGACCAAACGCTACGGCTGGACCAAAGACGTTCTGATCAACAATATCGAAAATAGAGCGTTTGAAAAGTACCTGACCAACCAAACCAATTTTGACGAAACCGTACCCGAAAAATACAGACTTCAAGCCAAACTCGCCGTAAAGGACGATTATAATTTTGACTTCATCGAAATGGGCATTGAACACAGCGAAGCGGAGCTTGAAGCAGGCATCATAAAAAATATCCGAGCGTTCTTGCTGGAAATGGGCGGCTATTTTACCTTTGTCGGCAATCAATACCGCCTCGACATTGCCGACGACGATTACTACATAGACTTGCTTCTGTACCATAGACAACTGCGTTGTCTTGTAGCGATAGACCTAAAAATCGGCGAGTTCAAACCGGAGTACGCAGGCAAAATGCAATTCTATCTATCCGCGCTTGACGATACAATGAAACTGCCGGACGAAAATCCGTCTATAGGCATTATCATCTGCAAAAGCAAAAAACGCACACGAGTCAAATATACCCTGAAAACAACAGATAAACCCATCGGCGTAGCAACATACTCGTATTACGATAACTTGCCGAAAGATATGCTCGCCATGCTCCCATCGCCTGACGAGATTGACAGGATTATTTCGGGAATTGATGTTGCGGGAGATTTGTTTACGCAATTCCATTCTTCCTAAATGCCTGGCAGCTGCGTCATTTGCATAAAATAGCCTTGCTTCTTGTGATTCAAGCGGTAATATCTCGATAAAATGAGACCAACTCAATTGTGTCGCCAGCGGCGACACAATCTTTAGTTCAGGAAATAACTCCGCAAACTGAACCATACGCCGTAAATTCCGCAGTTCAAACGCGGAACCGTACTTCTTAACCAATTGCTGCGACAACGTCACAACAACCCTCTTACCGTATTCGGCCCGCTCACCGTCTAACACAGTCGAACGGATATGATGCCCTATCTCCCAATACATGAGCGTAACCTCGCGATTGGCGTACATCCCGGCGCGAGACTTCCGCTTCTCTATGATTTTTGAAATACGCGCAAATAGCGAAGACTCGTCAATTCGCTGAATATCCGTGATTTGTTCACTCTTTTTCTTACCCACCATGCCCCCCAATCGGTATTTTTGAAAATATCACGCAACCACCACTCTTATTTATAAAATAATATTTGGGATGATGGATAAAGTCAAATTTATTTTAAAGACGGCGATTGATCTACTGTTTTTTGTCGCGTTTTAGTGAAAAAACACGCCATATTACACCTAACCCCTTGATCCTCAACGAATTACGCCCCATAACAGATACAGATGCGCCCGCCACACTCCCGACAAATCCCCCAAACCGCAAGACGACAGCAACCTGATAGGGCAGCTTGGGACGAGGGTTTTTTGAGGCGGATCTATCGCGGATTTTACGTAAAAATTTTTTTGCTTCTATTCTCCACAATATATTATATTTATAATATGACCGTCACACAAACAGTAAAAATACCCGCCAGCCGTAGGCTGATAATCGACGTACCCCCGGAAATCCCGGTAGGGGTCGCCACACTCACGTTTGCGGCGGCTGACGCTGAGCAGATGGCGGCTGAATCGCCGATGCCGCAAAAAAATTACTTTTCGGACGACGACGATCCTATTTTTAGATGGTGCGGATGCCATAAAGGCATCCCAGGCGCCTCTGTTGACGATTTCCTCGCGCGTTGCCGTGAGGACAAGGAACTCGAGTTCGCCATAGAAAAACGTCAGTTAGAGGAACGCAAACGCTATGCAAAATTATCTCCTTGACGCTTGCGCTCTGATTGCTTTTTTTGACGGTGAGGAAGGCGAGCCCGTAGTCAAAGAACTATTGCATCGGGCGAGACGCGGAGAAATTGCTATAAGTATTCATGCCGCAAATTTGATAGAAGTGTACATGGAATTCACAAAATCTAAGCTGGCAAAGATGGGGTTCGTATGAAGAAAAAAAACCGTGGCTTATCCAAATCTTTTCCTCGACAGCTTTACTACGACGTAAAGCAACTTATTGACGAAGCGCGAAAATTTACCGCTCTTTCTGTAAATTCCGTACTCTCAATGCTGTATTGGAATATCGGAAATAAGATTAATTCGGAAATACTGAATAATGGCCGGGCAGAATATGGGAAAGGCGTAATAACAACATTAAGCAAGAAACTAGAAACAGATTACGGTAGTTCTTTTTCCGAAAAAAATATTCGCAGAATGACACAGTTTGCGCAAGTGTTTCCACAAAAGAAGATTGTCGTATCACTGATACGACAATTGAGTTGGACTCACATTATCGCACTCATTCCGATAGAAGACCCATTAAAACGCAACTTTTATATTCAAATGTGCATAAAAGAACACTGGAGCGTAAGGACTTTCAGGAATCGCATCAATTCTATGCTCTACAATTTCTCTGCCGATTTCGGCAAAATCATGTTCCGTCGGATTTGTTCCGCCAATAACAATACTGCCGTTCTCTAGTTCGTCAAGAAATAGGTTAAGTTTTTTTCTGTATCTATACGATACATATTAGTTCACTCCTTCCCCAAAACATTTGTTTATCAGTATTTCAGCTTCTTCTTCAAAAATTACAATAAGAACTTTACGTATGGATGTATCTTTCCGATTCTAATCGTAGTGATTCCACGTACGCGCAACGTGAACAATCCCCTCGTATGGTTTACCGTTGGGGTCTATTAGGTTCTCGGTGTTAGGGGCTATTTCATAAACTACGCGATTGTAATAATTTATTCGGCGAGAATACATATCTTTTAAATCACCTTTAAGTTTTTCAAATCCCTGTGACAGTTCGTACGGGTTTTTCTCAAGCGTCCCCAATATCTTTGCAAGTTGCGGCTTAAATCCGGCACGTTCTGCTTTCATACAATCACGTTTTGCTTTATTTGATTGCCGCACCTTATACATTACGATCTATCCAATCATCAGGGACATCCTCAAATTCGGATTCTGGAGCGTTGCGCAATTCAATAAGCGATTCTTTCATGCCCGGAATCGCGCATAAATAATCTGTATCGTTTTCATAATCGGTCGGGTCAATTACGTTGGGTGTCAATAGGGCCGCAGAACCCTGCTTTACCACAAGTAACCGATCCACTCCCATAAATGCAAGGATTGATTCAGGGCGCGTTTGGCTGTCAATTAATAACGTCTCCATAGTGTTCCCTTTCGTGGTTATATCGTCACATATATAATATAATACAAGGGATATAAAAAAGTCAATAGCAAAAAAAGGTTTTGTTGCGTTTTGACGAAAAAAATGGCGTGTCCCATGTAACCCCTTGATTTACAACAAATTACAACATCGATTGCTAGACACCGACCCGCTTAACCCACAACCGACAACCCACCAACGACCTTCCGCAGCCCGTTTAGATGTACTTAGATCAGTGATCCATGAGCGGAATCGATAGGTAGAACGTGTGTCCCCCCAAACATTAACCCGCTCCCCGTAGAGGCGTGCCCTTGTTTCCGACTTACCGTACTACGTAATTTATTATATATCAATGACTTATCTATAATATACTTTTTTCACCAAAACACTTTGGCTTTTTATTATATTATATTTTGAGGTCACCGAACATTTTGCTGAGGTCAGCAAAACGATAAAAATGCCCAAAACTGCGGAAAAACTTGTCGTTGACTACCAAATCGGGGATAGAGTTGCAATAGACGATTTTGGGCGATCTTTGGCCCCCTATTTGGGGTGCTTAGATTCGGTGATCCATGGGCGGAGTCGATGGGTAGAACGTGGGATCCTACAAAAATCAATCCGATCCACGTAGTGGCGCGTCTTTATAATCCGTTATATATCAATGAGTTATGCATAATATACAAAATTTTCACCAAAACACTTTGGCGTTTTATTATATTTATACTAAGGAGGAGGTTGTATGAAGAAAACAGTAAAGAAAAACAGTTTATTTGGTGATATCAAAACCTTGATAGAACAAAGCAAGCAACAACTGTCCGTAGCGGTTAATTCCACTATGACCACGCTTTATTGGCAAATCGGCAACAGAATCAAAACTGATGTTTTGCAAAATAAAAGAGCGGGATACGGAAAAGAGGTTATTAAACAATTGGCAGATAACTTGACCACACAATATGGCAAGGGATGGGGTGAAAAACATTTGCGGCATTGCCTTCGTTTTGCGGAAGTTTTCCCCGATGCCAACATTGTCTCCGCACTGCGGAGACAATTAACATGGACACATATTAAGACTGTTTTATACATCGAAGATGATTTGAAAAGAGCATTTTATATCGAACTTTGTAAATTGGAACGATGGAGCACTAGAATTCTAGAAGAACGAATAAATTCAATGCTCTACGAAAGAACGGCTATCAGCAAAAAGCCCGAAGAAACCGTGAAACATGACTTAGAATTATTAAAGAACGAACAGAAACTGACACCAGATTTAGTATTTCGTGACCCGTATTTTCTCGACTTTCTCGGTTTGAGAGATAAATATTCCGAGAAAGACTTAGAAACTGCTATCATAGTCGAGTTACAAAATTTTATCATTGAATTAGGAAGTGATTTCGCGTTTATGGATAGACAAAAAAGAATTTCGGTTGATAACGAAGACTATTACCTTGATTTGCTTTTCTACCATAGACGGCTAAGGTCGTTAATCGCTATAGAATTGAAACTCGGTAATTTCGAGGCCGCATATAAAGGACAAATGGAGCTCTATTTACGATGGTTGGATAAAAACATGAAACTTGACGACGAAAACTCGCCGATAGGACTTATATTATGCGCTGGAAAAAGTGAAGAGCATATAGAACTTTTACAGTTAGAAAACAGCAATATTAAAGTCGCGGATTATCTTACACAGCTGCCCGACAAAAAACTACTCGAACAAAAATTCAGGGCAGCTATTGAAATTGCGAAACAACGATTGGAGGCAAAAGATAAGTAAATACGGCGTAGAGGCGCGGACTTGGTTTTGACTTACCACGAATAACCGACAACCCACCAACGACCTTCCGCAGCCCGTTTAGATGTGCTTAGCTCGGTGATCCATGGGCGGAATCGATAGGTAGAACGTGTGTCCACCCAAAGATTAACCCGCTTCCCGTAGAGACGCGTCCTTGTTTTTGATTGCTGTTTGTTGCCTTACTATGATTTGTCATATTATCTGTAAAAATAATTATCCACATCGTATAACTTAGAACCCTTGTAAATCTTTTCCAATTCTTTAATTTTCTCCTCAATCTCCCCATTCACTATAAGATGCCTCTCCTCCGCGATGTTGAAATGGTCGGAACGGTCGTTGTAATCGTCACGGACGTAACACATGTTGTCTATCTTTTCGTGATAGGCTCTGCCTTCACTGTGCATCTCTAAACATTTGCAATAATGCGACACGGCTTGACGGTTCTCGCGGTAGCCGGAGAGTTGCTCTCGCCATTCTTCATCGAGGTACTTTTTTAGATATTCGTCTATCTTTGAGTTTTCATTTTTGTACTCTTCGTATGCTTCATATTGTCTTATCCAAAAAGAAAGGTGCTCGTGCACGGAACCTACAAAACTATGGGGGAAAAGATATGTGTCTCCCATCGTTTCTGTCAGTTTTAGGATGTCTATCAGACAATAGATTGATTCGGCAATGAGGTTTTCCAATGCCACAATGACACTAAACTCTTCTCCAAAAGTTTCTTCTATCATTTTTTTACTAACGTTGTCTATTAATTCATTATAATAGTGGCACTCCAACGTAAATTTTTTTTCTTTTCGCTTATCTTTTGATATTCCTGCTTTTTCAAGAAGATCTTGATACGCTTCGTAATTAACTCTTGATTTCAGCCGCAACTGATAAATACGGCCTACAATGCTGTAATTTATTTTGTATGGTGATGTGATACGAATTTTATAATAATCTTTTAACATTCTATGTGGATTTGATTTCGATTCCATCAATTCCAATTCTTTCACCAATATCCGTATTTTGGTGATTTCTGTATCGACTAACAGATTTTGCAATGTGATTTCTTCGCTGAGTTTAACTTTACCGAAATCTTTTTTATGTTTATTCCATTCAGGTACATTTAAATCATCGTTAACACGCCATAGATAATTAATGGCTTTCTTGCTCAAATTTTCGATATGCTGCATTGAGTAGATTTTATAACACTTGAATAAGCGTAGCATTTTATATATTTGATAAGCAGAGAGTTTGTATTGGTTGGTGTTGCGGTATGCTATTGTAGATATGGAGTACATTGCAAACGCAATGTCTCTTTTTGTTTTCGATAGGTTAACTTCCAATGGTGATGATTCTATGTCTTCTTTTTTTGGATCCACATATTTTACACAATTGTCTAAAAACTCTGTTGTATTTCTTTTGGATATTGTATTATTGTTTTCCTCACAGATATAACATCTGTTTTTTTCGCTGCCACATTTGATTGTGGTGGTATTAATCCTGATATCACAAGAAAACAACACGTTACCCCAGTTGGAAAGTATCCTTGCCAATATCGCGCAATACTTCATATTGATATTATGACTTTCTTTAAGTTGCTCAACACTAATACGTAGTAATTCTGTTACTGTATCTTTGTTGGGAAATTTATTCAATACTAAGAGAGCCTTATGATAATAATGGCAAGCTGTACAAGATGTGTTTTCGTATAAAATTTTTGTGTCATTACTACTGTCATTTAAATAACCTTCATCCGTATCATCTTCCCTACGTTTACCATTTTTACACATTAAATCAGAATTTTTGTAATACAGAATATCCGCCACTCGCGTATAAAATTCAGCTTCAAGGATTTTGGCCTCGTTGTGGTTTACAATAAAAGTTAAATATCTAAATTCTTTATCCAATAATTCTAAATGACCACATGTTATACCTCCCACATGGCTTTTTTCGAGAATTTGAAGTTTAGCGATAAACGGCAAATAGAGTGTTTGTAATCCCTCATACGTCATTCTCTTGAACATCAGATCATACGTTTTGGGCAAAAAATTTTTAAAGTTTAGCGGTTGTAGTGAAGCTGTTGATTCTCCGATGGTTTTCCTTCTTGGTATCAACGGGACTTCAATATTATCATAATAGTTTTTATCGTCTTCATTTGCGGCTTTTACTAATGATGCCATTACAAATACATTTTTACCATCTAGATCTCTTCTTCTTATATCAACACCCAACTCTTTAAACTCCATATTGCGTTCCTGAATAACACGCCGACATGATTCTCCGTATGCCATATACGCAGATTCATATAATTTCCGCCTTTCGTAAATCATCCCTAACCTAAGCATATTACGGATGTATAGGTAAAACCGTTCGTGAATCATTCTTTCACTGTCTTTTTTCTTGTCATCATTTTCTTGCTCCAACTCACGAAACGCTTGTATCGCCTTATTATAATATAACTCCGCTTCCTCAAGCTCATCATCGTAGTAATACAAATCACCTAATACTGCTTGTAGAGAAGAAACCACATCTATATACCTAGACGATTTTTTCTTTTCTCGGTATTCATTTTCCGTCTTTTCCAATAAATCTATATACTGCTTCTTTAACGGTAGCGTTTCATCAAGCGAAAAACTAAAGAGAGCTGAAAAAACCTCATCTGTCTTTGTCATAGCAAAGATTTCATTGGCAATTACGCTGTTGAATTTGTAATTTGAAAAACTGAAACTCAACTCGTCAATATGTACTCGCGTCAAATATTTGAGTAAACTTTCTGTAACCGATTTTAGCTCTGGAGCACGGTTTGCCTCTAATAATTCAGGGGAAATATCCAAATGCCACCATGAAAATGGGTGTTTATGAAATTTGAATAAGAAGTCAATAAACCTTAGCGATGATACCAACAATTTGTCGCTATGCGCTTTAATGTTGCTCTCCGCTAAGCGGTAAAATATCGGTGTTATTAGGTACGCAATAATACCTAACGCATATTGCTTGTAATAGTTGAATGTCAGAAAATACTCTGATTTACTATTGCTACGTATGAGCAACGTGTTTTCTTTTTTATATTTGTCTTTTCCCGTGCGAATTTCAATAAACGATTCAAAGAGTTGCGTCATTTTCTTTGGTGCGCCTTTGCTTACGTGGGCAAGATAAATGATAAATTGTTGTAATACGGCAATTATTTTTTCCACTTTTTCTATATTCTCTTGTTCCGATTCTTCACAAAATATCTTTTCTTCTAAATACTCTCGATAGCTTTTCAAATTATAAACTTTTACTTTATATTTGGGAGGGAACAATTTACGGCAAACAAATTCTTCAGGTAACGATGCAATACTGGATTCTTCGCGTGTTGAACGTTTGCTTGTGGGGTGATCGGTAAGAAAACTCGGCACGTGGATAACTGCGTTGAAAATGCTACCAATGTAATTGTTTCTTTCAGACACATCAGCTAAATGAATATCAAACATTTCGTGCCCGGCAATAAATATAAACTTGGCACGGGAACTGGAAAGAAAATATTTTAAATTAGATAAAATTCTCAAAATCTCGGTTTGCCTCTCACGTGTCGCGCCAATAGAAAACATGGATGCCTTTGTTTGCGGGGTCTCTTTTTCTAGACTAGCGTCACCAGGTTCAACTTTATCCAATTCGTCGAACACAATGACTACTTGCGGAGGACACATAATGCGTCGTATTTGTTGCATATCATTTAAAATATCTTGCAATTCTTTTTCTATCTCTCGCGCATCAGCTACGCTACGCGACTTTTTAATTTTTGTCCCGATTGTCGGGCCAACGTTCCCATTATTTATGCTCATTGCATTCTCGCGTTGAGTACTATGCGTAATATTTTCGTTCAGCTTTTTAAGCCGTCGTGCTATTATTTGATGTGTAACAAGAAAATGTGTAATCCAATTACTACTAAATAACAATATATAGAGTAAATACATTACGCAAAATGACAACAAAAATAATAACAATGGTCTACATTGCCCCCAAAAAACACTTTTCTTAGCAACTTGGTTAATTTCATACAAAAGATTACCGCCATTTATGCTTACATTGGTCTTCACATTCTTTTCTACTTTAATGTCACCATTCGTACCTACTTTGGTCTTTACTTTAGTCTCTATGTTAGAAGAAACACCTTTTACGCACTCACCGTCCCCTATTAATCCACAATTATCCTCAATTTTACTAAACAGCAACATAGACAGAAAAAGAAGAACACTCAATAATATTACCCGCCACGGCAACATCCGCCAAAGCAAATGACGATATTTGGTGTATTCAGTACTTAGAGTACGCGCTATCAATCGAAAAATATCTTTTTCATCCCTTAATTTATGCCCAAAGTTTATACGTAAATACAATAGATTGTATTTATTTTTGCATTTCTTAAAATCAAACAATTCTTTCAGCTTTTCCCCAAAAGTAGAATCTTCTCGGAAAGAAGTTTCTTTAATTATCTCGCTTACCAAACTTGTTTTTCCTACGCCACGGTTTCCTGTAACCAAATAAACACCGGATTCGTTCGGAGAATCCTCTACGATTCTTTTTAATTTCTCACGTATTCGTTCTCTTCCGATAAATGGCTGTGCTGAGTCACCAGATGATGAATGACTGAAACGATAGTTCGGGAGCTCGATTTTGATTTTTTTTGTTTTTGAGTTGAGAACGTCTAGTATTCCCATTGCTAATCTCCATTGCATTTAATAAGTGTGTGTTGCTTAGATAGATCTTCTACGTGTTCTACACGTTCTGATAGTACGTTTACATTTTCATTGATCGATTTTATATCTCTTTCCATTGAAAGATAATCCTCTACCTTTACACTCATTTTGAGCATATTCAAAAAAGTTTCTTTGTTTTTAAAATGAGATGCAAGATATAAATTGATATTGTGTAGTATTGTCAAACAAAAAAATCCAACAAGTCCTAAGACTGGAAAAATAATAAGAAACCAAGTCAATATCACGCCATTGGTTCCTGCAACCTTACCAATGGTTATTACAAGCGAAATAAAACCTTCAATAAGAACTGTTACTAATGCAATAACCCATAATAGGTTTTTGTCAAACCCTTTTACTGCTTTTGAATTAAGAACGTTTTGGTTATCCATAATCAACTCCTCCTACGGTTTATTGGGTTTTAGGTTATTTAGCAATATGCAAAACTTCTTTTATTTATATTTTTTACTAACAACAATCGCCATTACAAAAATCGCCACACCCTCTCGCGGCTTCGGATTCAAGGCTTGGTACCGATTGTTCGCTAAACTTTGTCCGACGTGGTGTTTCACCACGCTATCTATTACGCACCTTACTGACGCACATCCATAATGCAACGAACAGAGAAAAGGCTGGTCTTGCCGTCATAGCCCTCGGCCACATTACTATAATAGCTCATGTACCGGTGGTATGCGCTATTGATGTGGAGTTCCGTAGTCACCCACCAATAGCCTGCCTTGCCCCTATAGGCACCACCACTACCGGAGCCACTAGGCAGGGCAGAAAATCCAAAATCATCCGTTCCATTACCATTACTACCATCTGGCATATTTTCCCAACTAAACGTCGCTTTCAGCTTACTACCTGCGGTACTCTCACCACCCGCCACTTCTATCAATCTACGCCAATCTGTCGTATCTGGTAACTTCCAACCACTAGGACAAGCTTTCTGTGCTGTTGCCCATGTATACCACCTACCATCTATACTATAATCTTCATAATTTATACCAGACATAGAACCGTTACCATTTGCTGTATCATAGTTCAGATTCCTCGCCATCCACGTTTGACCACCTATCTCTACCGTACGATATGTTTGACCGTCTCTAGTATCCTTGAATGTGCCCAACTTGATATCTGAGTTCACAAAGTACGCCATTACTGTCACATTTCTTGCAGGCATAATGAATGTGGTTGTTGCGTTGTTCGCATTGTCAGGTGTTATGTTGCTATCCACAGACCACCAATTACTTTTAATTATCCAATTTTTGAATTGCTGACTAGACGGTACTACCCCAGCAAATATATTAACTGTAGTACCTGCAACATAATTGCTATCCGTAGTCGCGCCTATACCAATACTTGAAATAGTTACCGCATATGTTTGCGTCCAATTCGCAGTATAACTCTTGTCACCCATGCTACCCTGCACTATAGACACCGTTGTTTGAGGAATCGTACCGTTGGCTCCTGTCCAACCCGTGAACACATAACCCGATCGCGTTGGATTATTTAGCGTAAAGGACGCTGTCTCTATAGTGTAGTTCGTCGGATTGGCGGTTGTCATTGTTCCGCTATTAAGATTGTACGTTATGTCATAGATAGGTATCCACTTCGCGTATAGAGTATCGCTTTTTGTAACAGAATAAGATATTCCTATGTTGTAGCTCGTTCCTATGCCATCACGATTTGTATTCCATCCACCGAAATTATGTTTGGTTCTTGCCAACGTTCCTTTGTCGGGAATCGTTATAACAGACCCCGAATCCACCGACATCGCGGCAACACTTCCACTTGTCGCTCCATTGCCATTAAAGGTAACCGTATATATAGGAAAAGCCGTCCATCTCGCGTACAAAGTAACATTACTTGTAACCGTATAAGATGATCCTGCTGGATTGTTAGTCCCACCAGAACTACTCGTACTCCACCCACCAAAATGATTATTTGTTTTCACCATATTCCCCTGCCCCGGAAGCGTTACAACCGTCCCCGAATCCACCGTTATCGCCGCTGGCGTGGTACCGCTTGTCGCGCCGTTGACATTAAACGTCACGGTGCGTATCGGAATCCATTTCACGTATATAGTGGTGTTGCCCGTAACCGTGTAAAAATCATTGGGATCGTATTTGGTTCCCGTACCCGTACTGCTTGTACTCCACCACCCGAAGCTGTACCCGTCTCTTCTCATAGCTGCGGGAAGTGTTATTACAGACCCCGAATCCGCCTTAACTTCTCCCGGAACTCCCGCCGTCGTCCCGTTGCCGCTATAAGTCACCGTGTAAACGGGCACCCACTTCGCGTACAGTGTGACGTTGCCCGTGACCGTGTAAGCGGAATCCCCTCGAAAGCTCGCCCCTGTGCCGTTGCTGTTGGTGTTCCACCATCCGAAGCTAAACCCTGTTCTGACCATCGTTCCGCGACCAGGGAGCGTTATGGTCTTGCCTGAATCCGCTCTAACCGCATCGGGCGCATCTCCGCCTGTCGCGCCGTTGGCGTTGAAGGTTATGGTGCGGACGGGGATCCACCGTACGTCTAAGGTTGCTCCGACGAGGACGATATAGGGATCACCCGCGCTGTAGTCGGTTCCGTTGGCGTTCCACCCTCCGAAGGAAAATCCGTCTTTCGACATGGTTTGTTTTCCGGGGAGCGTTATGATCGTACCCGAATCAACAGTTATCGCCGCAGGCGGGTTCGCGCCTTCCGTCCCGCCGTTCGCGTTGAAGTAGAGGGTGTATTTGGGGCGCGGCGTTTCGGGCGGGCGGTTGACGACCGCCGTGCCGCTACAAGACTGCGTTGACGGGTTATATTCCCGACCGCCGCATTTGTCGTAGATTGCGTTGTTATGGCAGAAACGTGTCGTGCTATCGTACTCCACCCCGTTACACTTGGTCATATTGACAATGATTGTACCGTTGTCTGTGATGTTGCAAGTCTGTTGTGACGGGTCATACACTCGACCGCCGCAAAGTTGGTACGTTGTATCGTTATGACAAAATCTTTCCGCTGGATTGTACTCGTTCCCGTTGCACTTGGGGTACTCGGTATCGCTGTAGCAGAAATGCGTTTCCTGTTCGTAGGTTTTTGTTCCGCACTTAGGTTTTACCGTCTCTCCGGCGCAACTTTGCTTCGTAGGGTCAAATTCGTTTCCGTTGCATTTGTCGTATATTCTGACGTTGTTGAAGCAGAATTCGTTGTTCGAATCATAGTGGTTGTTCCCGCACCGTCCTTTCACGATGTTATTTACGCAGCCTTGCGTTTCGGGGTCGAACGTCGCGTTGCCGCATTTGCTTACGACTTTACTGCCTGAGCAGAACTCTTTTTGCGGGTTGTAGTCGTCCTTGCCGCCGCATTTGTCGTAGAGCGTTTCGCCTGAGCAGAATTGGGCGTAGGGGATATATTCGCTTCCGCCACATTTCGTCCAAGCTTTGTTATCGAAGCAGAACATTCCGGGTTTAAGCTCCTGCCCGTCGGCGCAGTTTTCGGGCGTGCGGGTGCAGACGGAGGAGACGGCCACCGCCGCGAGTACGGCTATGAGCGCAAAGACGGGTAGATATTTGGCATATCCGCAAATTTTTGTTACGACTTTTTTGTTGTACGTCATTGTCAAAGCTCCTAAAAGAATATGTGAATGGATATTCCCGATAACAGAATGACCGTGCCGATTATATAGCAAGCGTCGCGGACGGGTTCAGCTTTTTTCGATTCGGAGTACTTACCCTTGTCGATTAGGCTTCTTACGTTCATCTCCTCGTACAGTCCGATCCCAAAAATCCCCGCTCCCGCTACGTCCGCGCTCAGGGCTATCCAAAAAGATTTCCGCCAGGGCTGTTTCGTCCGCATGGTTTCTTGGACGGTTTGCTGTATGGAGTGTTCGAGAGCGGTCTTTTCGTCGGCGGTCAGGAGTTCGAAGTTTTCCTCCGTCTTCACCCTTACGCCGAGCATCTTGTAGACCACGGCGGCGGAGACCTGTTTGAGGTCGGTCAGAGATTCAAGCGGGCTGCCCGATACGCCCGAGGCGGTTACGGCGGCGGTCTCAACGTCTATTACGCGGGCGGAGACTTGGTAGGAGCCGAGCGTCGGGGTGATGTTCGCCACGCAGACGAAGCGTACCCCGGCTTGTTTGCCTATCAAACTGATTTGAGCGTCGTCCACCGACCCGTCGCGTTGTTTGGCGTGTTCGCGGTCGATCTCGGCGAGGACGCTCTCGGAGCGTTCTATCGCCCGATAGTCCCCGCTGTTCACGAGGGCGTCGAGCAGGAACGTGCTCAGCGCGTCCTTCGTGGTCTTGGGGATGCTGTCGCCGGCCACGTAGACGGCTATGGCGGGCTTGTCGGTCGGTTCCAGGGCGGCGGTTCCGTCGGGATCGGGAGCGGCTTCGGCGGCGGTTTCAGTCGGATCGACAGCGGTTTTGGAGCTGTTTTCGGCTTCTTGGGCTATGGCCGCAACGGGCAAAACCAGCCAAACGAGGGCTATATATAATAAGGATAGTCCATAATTATATAGGCGGTTTCCGCCCTGTTTTCCGCCCCGATTTTCACCCCGGTTTACGCAAAACCGTAAACTTGGGGGGGGGGGGGGGATATCCTACTATCTTAGTATCTAACGTTCACGTGCGGTATTATTATGATCTAATCTATGAATCATACGACGTTATTTACTATACTTATATGTATGTAATATACATCCCGCGCGGGCCGAAAAGCAAATTTTTCTGAAAAAAGTTAAAAACAACGCCTCCAAAATCCCCGAACGGTCGCTGAGCGAAGTCGAAGCGAGCGGGCGTTATATCGGAGCTCCTTTTCCATATTTTTACTATACTCAAAGACCGCACTCCCGCAAAAAAACCGCGTCGTCCAACAGCGGCGGCGGTCCGTCGGCCGCGATTCGGCCGTTTTTCAGAACTATCACTCGGTTGCAGACCTCTTTGGCGAAGGCGATGTCGTGGGTGGCTATGATTTTCGGGTGGCGGAGATTGTTCAGGGTTTCGGAGAGCGTCCGTTTGGCTTTGGGGTCGAGGAAGGCTGTGGGTTCGTCTAACATCAGGATGGACGGGTTCATAGCCAGCACTGCGGCTATGGCCGCCATGCGCTTCTCTCCGGCGGAGAGCTTTATCGGCGGGCGATCGCGCAAGCCGGAGATTTTCAGGCGGGTCAGGGTCTCGTCAACACGCGCCTGAACCTCGCTTTCGGGCAGGCCGATGTGACGGCAGCCGAAAGCCACGTCGTCGTATATTCGCGGCGTGAAGAGCTGGTCGTCCGGGTTTTGGAAGACCAATCCGACCTGTTTGCGGATTTCGTTCACGCTTTTTGCGGCAAGGCGCACGCCGTTCGCCTCAACGCCGCCGGCGGACAGTTCAAGTATTCCGACGACCGCGAGCAGAAGCGTCGTCTTCCCGGCGCCGTTTTCGCCGATCAACGCCGCGCTCTCGTTGTCGTTCAACGTGAAACTTACGCCGTCAACCGCCTTTGTTTTGTCGGGGTATTCCACCGTTACGTTTTGCAGTTTCAGCATCAGGCCCGCCCTCCGGCGAATAACGCGCTTATGTTGATAACTCTGAGCGTTATCAACAAGATACACACAATCGCGCAAAAGAGCGCATCCCGCAATTTGACCCCGCCGCCGTTCCGCTGAACCGTATCCGTTGCGTAGCCCCTGCACTTCATGGCGTTGTAGACGCGGTCGGCGCGGTCTATGCTGCGGAGCAGCAGCTGTCCGACAAAGCCGCCCATGTCCTTCATCGCCACGCCTTTGCCGCCGACGCTCCGCAGGGCGTAGGCCGTGCGCATGGCGTACGCCTCCGCGAACAGCACGCCGATATAGCGGTAGGTCATTTCAAACACGGCGGCAAACACGCCCGGAATTTTCAGGCGGCGCATCGCGGCCGTAATCTCAGAGAGCGGCGTGACGGCGACCAATATCAAAACCGCCATGACGCATAAATACATTTTGAATAGTATCGTGAACAAGGAAACCGTACCGTAACTTATAGACACGGAGCATACGGCGAACGCCGCGGCTCGGTCAAATATGATATTGGTTATCCCAGCGAACAGACAAAACGGCAGCGCGATCAAAAATCTTTTAAGCAGCATAGAATACGGCGTTTCAGAGAGCGCCATCAAGAGGGTCGGATAAAATATGTACGGTATTAATCTCCCAATCGCGTATCTGTCAAAGGACGCGACCGTTATTATGAAAACCGCCGTCGTCAACAGTTTAGCCGTCGGGTGAAGTCTGTGGACGCACGTATCCCTGTTTGATAATTGTTCAAGCGCGTATAGTTCCAGAATTGTGTGATTCATATCACGCGTTCGTTTGAACAGGTTCGTTTTTCCGTCTTTTTTTGATTGCGGAGATAGTTATCGCCATAGCTCCGGCAATTAAAAAAGTGAGCGTCGCGCCGATAACGCCGGCCGCAGCCGTTCCGATTTTAGAATCATCTTCTTCGGAATGTTTAAAATTATAATCAGGCATGACGGCGGCCGCGTTTTGAATCCGCTCCGCTTTTTTGACAGTCGGATTTATAGTTTCAAGTCTTGCGGTTCCGACCGTTTTTTCTATCGCCCATTCAAGACCGTCGGGATAGGAGGAGGCGAACAACGAGAGCGCGCCGCCCGCGAACACGGCGACGGCCGCCAAAACGATAAGCGTTCTCCATATATGGACGCTGTTTTTGATTGCCGTTTTGTTTTGCACGCTCTCCATTATTTCAGGACGCGCCTTGCGGATAAAACACAAAATCGCGGCGGTGACGATACCCTCGACAATGCCGATCGCCAAATGGATCGGCTGCATCAACAATACAAAAGTTGAAAACGGAAGCGCGGTAACTCCTGAGAGCTGCGTTTCGAGGGTCACGCAAAAAGCGCCGAGCTGCAAACTTATCACTGCCGCAGCGATTGAAGCAGCTGTTATCATTCCGACCGTCATGCTTTTTTTGACAAGCGGTTCGAAAATAAGCGGATAAACTATCATACACGGGATAACGCCCATATTGAAAATATTGCATCCGAGGGCGAACAAACCGCCGTCGGCGAAGAAGAGGCATTGAATTGCAAGAACGGCGGATATCGACAGCAGAGCCGGCAGACCTCCTATAACGGCGGCAAGCAGAATGCCGCCGCCGATGTGTCCGCTGGAACCTGTGGCCGGGATCGTGAAATTGATCATCTGGGCGGCGAATACGAACGCGCCCATCACGCCCATCACAGGAACTTTCTTCTCGCAAAGATCGTCCTTTTTGATCCTCTTGACCGCATACGCGCACGCGGCGACGCTGACGGCGCAAAAACCCGCGCCTACCGCAGGGGACAGCAGCGCGTCTGACATGTGCATAGCGACCTTTCGACCTTATGAGTTTTGCGTAATAACTTTGCCTTCGGAATCGGTAAACTTGCCCATCGCTATAAATATTACGTCTATTATGCACCAAATGCCGCAACCGCCGCAGGTGATCAGTTTTAGGACGCCGGTCCCTATCTTTCCCACATAAAACCGGTCAACGCCCAACGCGCCCAAAAATATGGACAGAATCAGCAGGGTCATCCACCTTGAAGATACGGGATTATCTTCCAGTCCCACAACTTTACGCGCGGCCTGCCTGACCCCGCACTTCGGGCAAATCTCCGCCTCTTTTTTGATTACCGCCCCGCAAGACGAACAAAACATCTCATCCGCGCCCTTCTCAGCCACCTCGCTCATCTCCCTCTCCTTGCTTTAAAGTGTGAAATCCGCAAAATCAACGGTTCAATCACTGCCGTTGCATATAAAATAATATATTTAACGCCGGAAACAATAATTTTAATATTTTTATTAGGAGCCGGGCGGGGATCCGGCCGAATCCGGCTTGTTCGGCTGAAAACAGCGCGGCGTGTTAAAAACTTGTGAAAACCGGTCAATAACGGCCTTTTTTACGGTTATCAACAATTTGTGCAAATAATGTCAACAAAACACATTACAAGGTATCCACATGTCAATATGTCCGCATCTATCTTAAAAATCAACGTGTTAGCGATATATTGACGCATATTTACAAGACTATCTTCTATTGCTAATATTATTAAATTATAGTAATTTTAGTATAATAATGATGCGGATGTGGATAAAGGCCGATACCTCGGCTTTAAATTATTTTAATAAGAACTTGCTTTTCAGGCGTGGATTTTATTATTTATATGTATTGCGGTCGTGAAACATCCAAAAACCAATAATTTAAGAATAGGACGGTAACAGATGTCTATCAATGTTCAAAAGAAGGACCTGCTGGAGGCTATGCAGAAGGCTTATCCGATTGTCCCGTCGAAAAGCTCTCTCATGATACTCTGCAATTTCAGGATTTCGTACGCCGACTCGATCCTCGAAGTGCTGGCGACCGACGTGGATCACTCCCTGCGGGTGACTGTGGGGGCTTCCGGCGACGGCGAGATAGATATCGCCGTGAACGCCAAGAAGATATTCGACGTGGTGAGGGAGCTTCCCGAAGGGTCGGTCACCGTGGACGTGGACGGCATGGTGCTTTTGCTGGAGTCGGAGAAGGGTTTCAGCTGCAAAATATCCGGCTCCGATCCGAGCGACTTTCCGGGCATCCCCTCCATGGACGGCGGAATCGGGTTCAGCGTTGACGCTTCGACCCTTCGCGACATCATACGCAAAAGCTCGTTCGCCGTGGCCAAAGACGAATCTCGCGGGAGCCTCAGCGGTGTGCTGTGGGAGCTGCAGCCCGATAAAATGGGCATGGTCTCTACGGACGGCCACCGGCTCGGCTGCTCTTTTATAGATATGAACCTGCCTGTCGGAGAGAACGTCAGCAGGATCGTATCCCAAAAGAGCGTCTCCACGCTGGTCAGGATTACCGATACGGACAACGCCGACGAAGTTCTGAAAGTCGTCATCGGCGAGAAGTACGTGTCGTTCAACGCTCCGTCGTTCACTATGGTGTCCAAACTCATTGACGGCCAGTATCCCGAATACGGCAAGGTCATTCCCAAGAATAACCCCAGGGTCGTGGTCGCCGACAGAGCGTCCATGTTTGACGCGGCCCGGCGCGTTTCCGTGATGTCGAACGCCAAGACCAATCTCATAAAGCTCATTTTCAAGAACGGCGAAATGGAAGCCGCCGTCGTCAACAAAGAAATAGGCGGCGAGGCGCGGGAGAGCGTGAGCGTGGAGTACGAGGGAGACGAACACATAGTTGGCTTCAACGGAAAATTCTTTACCGAGATATTGGACATACTTAAAACGGAACGTGTCCGTCTCGAAATGAACACGCAAATAAGCGCGTGCGTCGTCTATCCCGTATACGCCGACGAGAAGGAGAAGGTCAGCGAAGACTTGTTTTTGATCATGCCGCTCAGAATACTGGATGAAATCTGATTTTTCGGAGTCGTCCGTAAAATTGCGCGGATGTTTGTTTGGAATACAGTTATGCGGGGATGACAGCGATTATTGCCGTCATCCCCTGCAAATTTATAAAGCGCGAGATAACGGCGGAAAGTGTCGTGCAATGAAAAAATCTTCGTTGATAATAAGGTCGTTAACAACAACGTGCGCGCTTACGTCATTGATGTTGTTTCTGTTGGCCGTGCAAACGTCCGCCCGTCCGTTCGATTGGTACTACAGCCGTTTTGCCACGCCGTTTGCCGTATTCTACAATCCCGCGCTTCTCGGCAGCAATCCCGGTCCTACAATCGGCCTCGATATGCGTTACGCCGATACGTTGGATTACGACGCGAGACTTGCGGTTACCATTCCTATCAGCAGGGTTTTGAGCCGCGAAGAGCATATTCGGGAAAGCGCCCGCAGAAACAGAAAATACAGTTACGCCAATTCATCGTACATGTCGAGCGAAACGGCCATCTCATTCGGCGGCGCGATTTACGCCGGCGATGAAAATTATGACCTCAGCATCGGAATCGCCACCCCAATACGCATGGTTCAAACCGGTCTTTCGTTATACTTCACGCGCAGAAGCGACGGCATAACCGGCGTTGACAGCGTAACCGGCGTCGTAAATCTCGGCTTCAGCGCCAATGTGATGAAGAGCGGCATAGTTTACTTCGCTCTCAACAATATCAATATATTCAATGTAAAAAATATGCTTGATAGCGATTTCGGCTTTTCTTTGGGCGCGTCGGGAAGCCCGTTTACCGACACGAACAAAGTATTTTTGCCGTACGACATATTGTTCACCTACACGCCCAAGGGCGACATGATCACGGTCGGCAGGCTTGCCGGAATGCTGCGGTTGAATTTGGATCTTACCTACCTCTACACAAGCCGCGACGTAACCGGTCAGATGGCCGTGGCCTCGGTTGGATACGGATTCATCAGGAACGAACGCGGTGGGATAAGCCACAGCGTGTTTGCGAGTTTGGGTTTGGAGTTTGTAAACAGAGCGTCGGTAGCCGCGCTGGCCGGCGGCTACGGCTACCGCAGCGAACGCGGGGATGAAACCCACGGCGCGTTCATGTACAGCTCGGTCAACAAAACGGGCGTAGGCTCGGACGACGATTTGATTTCCCGCGTCTACTGTTCGGCGGTAGACAGCGGCCGCGTCGTCTTCGGCTTGTACGCCGGCAACGCCAATATCAATTCTTGGGTTATGAAGATAGAGACCCACGGCGGCGACAATATAAAAACGTTCTCAGGCGGCAACGTGATCCCCGCCTCAATTATTTGGGACGGTTTGAATTCGGAGGGCGAAAAATTGGAGGACGACGTTGTATACGCCAAGCTGGTTATCAGAGGAGAGAAGAAAGTGATTGAGAGCAATACGATCAGTTTAGAAATCATCGGAGGACAGCCGAGGCCGAAAAAGGATATATGAGTTGATTTCATCGCGGCCCCGAATATTAGAGATTGTCCCAAAAACAGTGTAAACCGAACACGTTTAATTTGACTGTCATGCCGGGCAAGACAGGGCATCCCTAAAGTTGAAATTGTCTCAAATATTATTAGGTCAATAGGCGGCGAAGTAGTATTTTAACTTTATGAACGCCTCAACTCGCCCGATCGCCGCCCTATCGACCCCGCCCGGAAGCGGCGCACTTGCCGTTATCCGCCTCACCGGAGACGGAGTACAGGAAATCTTCGCCGGAATCATCGCGGAAAAAGAAAAGTTCAAAAAAGAGCCGCCGCGCCGAATAGGTATTTATACTGTTGACGGCGCGGCGCGTCAAGACGATGCAACCGATGCCCCTATCGACGAAGTGACCGCCGTCAAATATAACGCTCCGCGTTCCTACACAGGCGAAGACATGGTGGAGATATTCTGTCACGGCGGCGCGGTCATTCCGGCGAAGATATTGGCCGCCCTTTTCCGTCAAGGCGCGGCGGCGGCCGGGCGCGGAGAGTTTTCCAGGCGGGCCTTGATCAACGGAAAAATCGGGATGCTCAAAGCGGAGAGCATAAGGGAGCTGATAGAGAGCCAGACCGAGACGCATCTGCGGTCGGCGCAGCTGGCCTACTTCGGCAAGCAATCCGAATCCATAGAGCGGCTTAAACAAGAGATAGTCGCCGCCCTCTCCGACATCGAGAGCCGCATCGAGTTCGACGAGGACGACGACGTGGCGGAGTCTAAGCGGCGGCAGGCGTCGGCTAACAAGAAGACGTTGGCGGCGGTCTCCGCAAGATTGCGGGACGAACTGCGGCGCGGCGACAGGGTCAAGGCGTTGGACGACGGGATAATCGTCACGATAGCCGGCCCGGCGAATGCGGGTAAGTCCAGTTTATTCAACGAGATGCTTGGGTACGACAGATCAATAGTCCACGATTGTCCGGGCACGACGCGGGACATCGTCTCGGAGCGTCTGAATATAGATGGCGTAACGGTGAAACTCTTTGACAGCGCCGGAATTAGGGAGACGGGGGACGCGGTCGAGAGGCTTGGAATGGATCGTACGAAATCGGCGGTAGCGGAAGCGCACGCGATTCTGTGGGTAACGTCGGCGGTTGAGGCGTTCGGGGAGGGTGAACGGGAGGGAATACTAAGCGCGGCCGGGATCGGCGGGGATAGCGGCGAGAACGCGCACGGGGATTCTAACGGGGCGCAACATGTTGATATTTATGGTGATTGCGGCGAAGTTCGAGGCAGAGATCGCCGGGGGGGGCGGGCGAAGCATAGGACGGCGGTTATTATCAACAAGATAGACGCGGACGATTGCTCCGCCGCAGGTTCTATCGATACGGACGGTAAACGTGCGGCCGCCGCCGCCGATATAGCCGCGAACGAATCGTCAACCGTAAATAACGCGGATACAGATAATAGAAGCGGGACCATGCCGCCGTCGTCGATAAAATCATACACGGCAGAAAAAAGACGTTTTTGCGAAGAAAACGGGTTGAAGTATGTAGAGACGAGCGTCACCCGAAAGATCAATCGAGAACAGCTGTTTGACGCGGTCAGCGCAACGATAAAGGGCGTGATGAATGATACTCCCGCCCCGGCGATAATAATAAACGAGCGTCATCGCGGCATCGTGGAGGCGATTGTCGGGGATCTGCGGGAATGTTTAGATAACTTTGCTCGTGAGGAGGTCGCGGCGCACTGTCTGCGGTCGGCGTTGGATCGTTTGGCGGAGCTTTCGGGGCATATCGGGAGCGAAGAGGTTTTGAACGGGATTTTTGAGAAGTTTTGCATCGGAAAGTAGGGGCGGGACGATATTTACCTATTGTTTCACGTGAAACAAAGAAAACGGTTTTTTAGACGGTTTAGATTTGTTTCACGTGAAACATTAACCGAATCGCGGAAAGGGTCAAATCTATTATGAAAACAACAAAGACGGCTGTTACGGCAAGAACCCTGTTTTTCGCGCTGTCCCTGCTCGTTCTGCCGCCGTCCCATTTAGCCGCCGGACAAAGGGGTCTGTACGGATGTTGTTATCAGAGCGTATAGGAAACTCGGCATCGACCTGCAAAAAGAGGTTCACGAAGATATGAAGGTCAATTTTGACAAGTATCCTAACAAATGGGGTTT
>Ga0268262_10002103_pt1 | contig 23510 bp, 20 predicted proteins | sample TergutNc150P3_FD_190354 | JGI IMG/M metagenome (GOLD analysis project Ga0268262, IMG submission 190354) | Nasutitermes corniger P3 segment gut microbial community from laboratory colony in Florida, USA - Nc150 P3 (SPAdes) (version 2) | ecosystem: Host-associated > Arthropoda: Insects >...
GGTCTCTGGCCCAAGGGTTTTAACACTGCGGCATACAAAACCATATTGAAGTATCCGAATTTTTTAATAGCGTACCGCTACACCTTCTTTTATACGGGTTGCGGCACGATTATAGCGTTGGTTTTTACTATTCTTTTTGCCTATCCCCTGTCAAAATCTTTTTTGCGCTTTAAAAATTTTTTCCTGCGAATGGTTATCTTTTCCATGTTTTTTTCAGGCGGGCTTATTCCCACTTACCTCTTAATTGTCAATTTACGTCTCGCGAATACCCCGCTTGCGATGCTGTTGCCCTTTGCCATCAGCCCCTTCAACCTGATCATCCTTATAAGTTTCTTTAAGGGGATTCCCCATGAAATTGAGGAAGCCTCCCTGATAGACGGACTTGGCTATTACGGGATTCTTTTCCGCATGGTTCTGCCCCTTTCTACAGCGGCCCTGGCTACCATAGGTCTGTACTACGCGGTTTTCTTCTGGAACGACTGGTTTAACGCGCTCATATACCTTAAGAGCAGCCAGTATCCGGTTATGCTTTTTTTGCGGAACATCGTAAACGGTACGATGATGGTTGGCGAGGGAGCCGGTTCCGTAGAAGGGAACAGTCTGGGCATCGCAACAAAAGCGGCTGTTATCATGGTTTCAACCCTGCCTATAATAATTCTCTATCCTCTGCTCCAGCGCTTCTTTATTGCCGGTCTTACCGTTGGAAGCGTAAAAGGATAGATCCAAATTAGCGATATGAATATACAACAGAAAATAGGCCAATGTTTTGGCATAGGTTTTTCAGGAACCGTTGTGAGCGATGACCTGCGAAGACTGGTTAAGGAATATAAAGTAGGAAATGTAATTCTGTTCCGCGATAATATAGAAAACGCCGCTCAGGTAAGATCCCTCTGCAGCGCAATACAAAAGCTGGTAAAGGATGAAACGGGATACCCGGCCTTTATCGCGATTGATCAGGAAGGGGGAGCGGTAACTAGGCTGCCCCCCGACATGGTTAATGTCCCTGGGGCAATGGCGCTTGCGGCGTCGGGAAGCACGGAGAATGTGTCCCTTGCCGCCCGGATTACCGCCGCGGAACTCAGGCGCATAGGGGTTAATCTCAACCTGGCGCCGGTGCTGGATATAAATTGCAATCGGGACAATCCGGTGATAGGAAACCGCAGTTTTGCGCCTAACGCCGCGGACGCCGCGTCCTTCGCCGTTGCTTCGGTCAAAGCCTTCAACGAAGAGGGACTGATGTGCTGCGGCAAGCATTTCCCCGGCCACGGGGATACCGCAGTGGATTCTCACCTGGATCTTCCTCTTGTTGACCTGAGCCTCGCCGAACTGGAAGCGCGGGAGCTTATCCCCTTCCGCGCGGCCATCGCCGCCGAGATTCCCGCGATCATGACTACCCACATCCTTTTCCCGCAGATTGAAAGCGAAAAGCTTCCCGCTACCATGTCGGGAAAAATACTTAAAGGCCTGCTTAGGGAACGCCTGGGTTTTACCGGGCTTGTAATAAGCGACGCTATGGAGATGAGGGCTATCAAGGATTACTATGGCGTGACGAAGGGCTGCGCTTTGGCCCTTGCCGCCGGCGTTGACATCGTTTATGTCTGTCACGAATCGTCGGATATGGAAGCTGGTCTGCGTGAAATTACCAACGCCTGTGAGGATGGTCGTATCGACGCGAAGGAATTGGACGCCTCGGTGGAGCGTGTGCTCAGTTATAAGGAACGCTATGGGGCCTTTGGGCTTAACGCCGCGGAAGATCCTATGGAAGAGATAAGCCATCGAAGAGAGCAAAACACCGCCCTAATGCGGAGCGCGTTGGCCGCGCGTGAACAGGGGAAAGCACCGCCGCCTTTGGGGGACGAGCCCTTTTTTGCCGGCTGTCTTGCCTATCGGGCTACTATAGCCTCCGCGAAACCTGTCGCTTCTTTGAGTTTTGCCTCCTGGTTCGCGGAGAAACTCGGCGGCAGTTTCCGGGAGACGGCGGTGAACCCGGACGCGGAAGAAATAGCCGGTGTTGTTTCCGCCCTGCCAGAGGCCACTTCTATCGTGCTGGGAACCTACAACGGCAATATCAACCGGGGTCAGATCGATCTTGCCAGTGCCCTCTATGAAGTGGCGCAAAAAAAAAAGATTCCCTTCGTGGTTGTGTCTCTGCGGAACCCTTGGGATCTTTCACTGCTCCCGCAAGGGGTCTACGGTTTAGCCGCATGGGAATACAGTCTTAAAAGCTTCGAGGCGGTCGCGGGTGTTTTACGCGGAGAATTCAAGCCCTCCGGCAGCTTGCCCGTTTTGTAAAGTGTAAAACCATCAAATTTCATTCACGTTGTCTTGATTTATTAATGAGACTATTTCATGAATTAAGAGCATCCGCTTGTCAAGTTCAGCTATTTTTTCGGCGCATACTGCAAGTTCGTCGCTCAAATGCTGGGGAATATACTCTTTGTATTTATAACGGACTTTATGCTCCATTGTAGCCCAAAAATCCATTGCCGCCGTGCGAATTTGAATCTCAATCGGCAACTCTTCAGTTATACCGGAATAAAAAACAGGTATCTCAATTATAAGGTGGTAGCTGCGGTATCCGCTTGGTTTGGGGTTATTTATATAGTCCTTTTGCTTTGACACTTTCCAATCCGGCATTGACGTTAAAATGCCGACTAAATCATTTATGTCTTTGGCAAATGGGCAAATAATGCGTATACCTGCAATGTCCGTTAAATGTTTTTTAGCGTTATCCGCTGTAACTTCCAAATTTAATTTGTACAATTTCTGAGCTATGTTTTCAGGGGATTTAATTCTTCCTTTAATGTGCTCAATTGGGTTGCGGTTTTGGAAATTTATTAGAGCCTGCTGTAAAATATTAAGTTTTGTAAATACAATTTGTTGTCCCCATTCATAAACAAGTAACATTTTTTTTAACCGCGCAAACTCTTCTTCAGGAAATTCAACCGGCATTTCTCGTACCCCCAGTCATTTTAACGGTAATTTAATAATAAAGGACGCACCGCCGCCTTCTTTATTTTTGGCCGATATACTGCCGTTATGCTGTTCAACAATTGACTTGACTATTGACAAGCCAATCCCGTGATTACCGTCGGAGCCCTTATAAAACCGCTCAAAGATAAACGGAATAGACTGCGGTTCTATCCCGTTGCCGTCGTCCGTTACGCTAATCGTTATTTCCTGCGGGTCCTTACGGCAGGATAAAATTATTTCAGATTTGGCGTACCGTATTGCGTTGGAAATCAAATTGTCAACCGCTCTTGAAATCAGTTCGCTGTTACACTCATATTCTACAGCAGGTTCATTAAAATCACATGAAATTGATATGCCTTCTTTATTTGCAACCGTCCGCTGGCGCTCGGCGCAGGAGCTTATTATGTTCAGTAAATCCGCTTTTGCGGTTGAATACACCGTTGTGATGTTGTCAATTTTGGATATGTAAAGCAAATCTGTTACTAGGCTTGACAGCCTGTGAGTTTCCTGTAATATTGTTCCGCTGGCTTCTTTAGGCTCCATAAGACCGAATGAGATTCCCTCCGCGTAACATTGAATAGACATCAGCGGTGTCCGTAACTCGTGCGATACGTTTTGAAAAAAAGCTTTTTGCTCGCTGTCATAGACGCTAAGCTGTCTTGCAGAATTATTTAACACGATGTTTAAATTTTCAAATTCCTCATCATTGAAGCTGAAATCATTTGGCGTAAAATCACCGTTCCCGATTTTTGAGGCGAATACGCTAAGTTTTTTTATTGGGCTGGAAATAGTGTTTGACAAAAAAATAGTAACAAGCGCCGTTAGTATAAACATAAAGAAAATCAAAAGAATAAAAAAAGTGTTCATGGTCTTCGCGAAAGACATGAGTCCGGTAACATCCGCATAAATAATAAAATGATTGTTTCTCATCATCGGATTATCCGGCGTTTGAAACGCCGACACATAATAAATTTCTCCGCTTGACGTCTTAAGCAATAAATTCCGCAAAGCAGATAAATTGGTATTAGTATCTTTTAACGCTTGTATTATTTCAAGTGTCTCATCAGAAATGTTATTATTGTTAAGTAAAACATATTCGTCGTTCACAATAAACACATTGGCGCTGATACGAAAGATATTTCGGACTGGGGGAAGAAACCTGGCGTCAACCCGGTCATTGGGAGGTGAATAATCCTCCGAACCGTCCGGCGGCCTTATAATAAAAAATTCCGGCGGCTCATTAAATTTTGATATGTTATCGAAAGTTTCGTCTAATTGCGATACAGCGTTGTTTTTTATGTACCGTCCTACAGCGGCATTAAAAACTAATCCAATAAACGAGAATGAAAGAAGCAGCATTACGGAAAAAGCAGCCCATATCCTGGTGCGTATTTTAGTCCTTTTCCTTCCCATGAGATACCTCCGTATGTTTATTTGAATATACCGCGAATCCGTCTTTCCCTTGTTTTTTTATTTTGTATAAGGCTTTATCGGCGTGCTTAAATAACTCATCATAAGTAAGCCCGTGAACCGGAAAACACGCGATGCCGACACTTGCCGATATATTCTGTACGTTGTCGCCGTCACTATAGCTTTTGCGCAGTTCGTTGCACAGCTTGACTGCTTTTTCCTCCACAAAGCTCATGTCCGAAATGTGAGTTGCGAATATAACAAATTCATCTCCGCCGAAACGGCTTATAATATCCGCCTCGCGGAAAATTCCCGATATTGTTTTAGCGGCTTCAACAAGAACTTTATCCCCAACTATGTGTCCGAGATTGTCATTGACTCCTTTGAAATTATCTAAATCAATAACAAACAGCGCGTGAAGGGATTTTTCATCGCTGACATTTAATTCGTTCTCGGCAATTTCTATACCGGAAGTTTTATTGTATACATTTGTCAATAAATCACGTTCAGCGTAAATTTGGCGGTCAAATTCCATACGTCTGAACAACGCCTTTATTTTCATTATTAAAGCCATTGGGCTGAAAGGCTTTGTCAAATAATCATCGCTGCCCAAATCAAGACCTGTGGCGTAATCTAGGTCGCTGTCGCGCGCCGTCAGCATGATAACAGGCACACGGCTTATTTTCCGCAGTTCTTTGCATATAACAAACCCGTTGGAGCCTGGCATCATCACGTCAAGAATGACTAAATCCGCCTGTGATTTTAAAAACGCCGCCATTAGCAAATCGCCGTTCTCAAAGTCTTCAACGGCAAATCCGGTGTTTTCCAAAAATTTCTTGATAGCAAGCCTGATGTTTGTTTCATCGTCGGCTATATAAATTCTTTTTTTTGGGTTCATTAAAAAACTCCAATTGCGGTTAGGTTAATTGATGCTTTAAATAAACCTCAAACACCTTTCGGTAGTATAGAAAGCATGAGCTTACGGTAATTTATAATTTCGCCGTCTACGACAAAAATGTTTTGCTTGCCGCCGCAGGCTGTAGTCAGCAAAACAATAGGACCGCTTTCAAGCAGGGTAAACACTTTTTGAAGGGGGAGTTTTTTCATCATTCAACGATAGCACGCCGCTATCCTTATGGCAACCCTGATTTCCTAAAACCTCAAACCCTGCAGTTAACCGCAGGGTTTGAGGTTTTTAAGGGTTTGAGGTTTTTAAATAAAGCTACTTGTTAAGGATAAACTCAACCCGCCGGTTTTGCCACCAGTTGCCTCTTTCTTCGTACTTCGCGATAGGCCTGGCGCCGCCGACGCCGACGGCGGTAATGCGGCTGCGGTCAACGCCGAGTTTCACCAGATAATCCGCCACATATTTTGCGCGCTGCTCGCTTAAAGGCCGGAGTTCAAGTTCCTGTTCCATTCGTCTGCCGGCTTCGGTTGTTGCGGTTGGGTTTGCGTGCCCTTCCACAGTGATCCTGTAAGTGTCGAATTTGTTGAGCGCCTGGGCAATACGCCTGAGAATGTAATCGTTGCTCCCAATAGTTTCTTCATTCAAATCGCTGAAACCGGCGGTGTACGAGCTGAACACAATATGGGGAACCTGCAGCTTAAGCCGATTCCCTTCGCTGATAACCAGCAAATCCACCCCGATCAAGCCCTGACGGTTAGAACTTAGCCCATGAATATTTTTTACTGTCAGGGTGAAGGGATAATCCACGGCTGATTGAACCAATTTGCCTGCGGAACTGCGGCCATCCCAGACGATCTGCTTGGGGGGATTACCTTTGCCGGATCGTTCAAAAAAGATTTGATGCGGCTGCTCGCCGTCCATGATCGTAAGTTTCCATTCTTCAATGGGTAATTCGTCCTTACAGTCGATGGTTATAAACAGCTCATCATCGACTTTATCGCCGTCAGGACTGAAGAAACGGGGAGAAAGGCCGACCGTAAGTTCAGGAGCCCTGTATTCCGGGGGAGTGAATTCATACGCTGCCGAGGCAGGCGTCCTTTTACAGGTTCTAAGACCGAAAATAGCAAGGAATACCAGCGCAAGAACGGCAATTAAAATAAATGTTTTTTTCATGTGTACCTCTTGATAATAGAATAATCGAAAGCGTACTGTTCACAGTGCCGGGGCCGGAGAATACTAAAAAATTATTCGTGAAATCGTAGGATAAACCGGAAGAATAAAGGACTAGTTTTCCCAAATTGCGTATATGCGAATCGTATATGCGAATATTGATGTTTTTTACTGTTTATGCAAATAGCATCTTAGCTTTTTAAAAAAAAAGAAAAATTATAATAAAAAAAACGAAAAAGCCGATAAAATAGTAAGTGCAATAGCATAAAGAAGGAGTTATTACATGGCAGAATTGAAAAAGGCAGTTTCAGCCACAAAGAAAGCTGTGGGCAAAGACGTTGCCAAAGCTGAAAAAAAGGTTACCAAAAAGGCCGTAAAAGCGGAAAAAGATGTAACAAAGAAAGCCGTCAAAGCGGATAAAGCGGTTGCCAAAACCGAAAAGAAGGCTGTCAAGGAAGTTAAGAGCACCGCAAAAGCGGCCGCAAAACCGGTAAAAAAAGCAGCGGCGAAGAAGCCGGCAGCAAAAAAACCGGCAAAGCCAAAAGCCTAAAAAACCCGCTTGAAAAGCCGCCCGAAAAAGGGCGGCTTTTTTGGTGAATAGTTTCCGCTATATAGAGTCAGTTCATAATGCATTGACATAGTTCGAAGGCATTGACATAGTAAGAATATTTATATGAAAAACACTAAATACACATTTCTTGCCCTTATCGTAGGGACAGGGCTTGCCATGATCGCGGCCGACTTTCTGATACTTATCTTTTTTGAGAGTACCTTTTCCCAGCTTCGCTTTCGGCTCGGTATTCCGGCTATGATCTTCCTCGTCCTTTACTGCTTTATTTTGGGAAGGGGCGCGCGGTATTTCGATCACGAATACTTTACAAAACTGGATAGTGAACAATACCTGATTTGGCTTAAAAAACTTGGGGCAGTGCCTATAAAAAGAATTGCCCTTAATCTGGTTACCCATGCCGCTTTTCTTGGACTTGTATTCTTTGGCGATTATCTTGGAATTAATCCCTCCATAAAAGGGCCGCTGTTTCTGGCCTTATTGTCCTTTGGATTGTTGGTGGGGGTAATTATTTATGTGGCGGGGGACAGTATGGTTTCCAGCACCCTGCTTGCCCATAACTTTACCAGGTATCCCCATGACTGCCGTGAGATGCGGCAGGAAGCCAAGGCGTGGATCATCCCAATGGCCGGTGTCCTGGATGCCGTTCTTTTTACCTGTTCAGTTTCCCTGCTCGGTATTCACCGCCTCGGCGGTAGTCTGGACGTGCTTAAAGGAAGCGCCGTATCTTCCATATTTATCCCGCTGGTTGTTTTTTTAATTGGTATATTTTTTATGGCTATCATCCTCAAAAAGAACGCGGGGGCGATCTACAAATCGGTAATAGCGCAGCTAGAAAATCTTTCATCCGAGCAGAAAGACCTTACAAAGCGAATTTCGATCTGTTCCGTAGACGAGCTTGGCACTATCGCCGGTATGATAAACGTTTTCAGCGAGCATCTGGGCGAAGGAATCGGGACAATAAAATACAAAATCAACGGGCTTAACCATACCAGTTTTGAACTATCGCTCAACATGGGAAAGACTTCTACAGCCGTACAGCAGATCTCATCTAACCTTGACCACATGGAAAACTTAATGGTCACGCAGGAAAACGGAGCGTTAGAGGCTGGTGAAGCGGTAGGGGTTATAAAGACAAATATCGACAACCTTAACAAAATGATTGAAGAACAGGCCGAGAGCGTAAATATATCGTCTACCGCCATAGAGGAAATGACGGCTAACATTCACTCGGTAACCCAAACACTGGCGGAAAACAGCAAGAACGTCGGCAACTTAGCTGAAGCGTCAGAGAACGGTAAAACGGGACTCCAGACAGTCGCGCAGGAGATACAGGAAATAGCCCACGATTCCGAGGGGCTTTTGGAAATAAACTCGGTGATGAACAATATAGCAAGCCAGACCAACCTGCTTTCGATGAACGCCGCGATTGAAGCGGCTCACGCGGGGGAAGCAGGCAAGGGCTTCGCGGTGGTAGCCGACGAGATCCACAAACTCGCCGAGTCGTCGGGTAAGCAATCAAAAACCACCGCGGCGATGTTAAAAAAAATAAAAGCGTCCATAGACAACATTACAAAATCGTATAACGACGTGATAGACCGTTTTGGAGCCATAGACTCAAGCGTAAAAACGGTTTCAGAACATGAGCAGAATATCCTTAAAGCTATGCAAGAGCAGGAAACCGGAGGGAAGCAAATACTGGAATCAATAAGCCGTTTAAGGGACATAACTTCATCGGTTAAGAAAGGGTCTGACGACATGGCCGAATCGGGCGAGACTCTGGTCAAGGAAACAGACGGATTCATAAAAACCAGCCAGGAAGCGGTAGAAGGCATGAACGACATACTGGCAGGCGTTAATCAGATAAAAATATCAGTAAACCATGTCAACGAGATGAGTCTGGAAAACAGCCGGAACTTTGAGTCCCTAAAACAGGAAACGGAAAAATTTAATATTACAGCCGGCAACGAGAAGCTAAAAATTCTCATAGTGGATGACAACGCTATTCATCTTGATATGGTGGAAGAGACGTTAAAAAACGATTACGACGTATCGCGCGCCAAATCCGGCAAAGAAGCGTTGGCCTTGTTCTATCAGGGACTTGTTCCTCAACTGATATTATTGGACTTGATAATGCCTGAAATGGACGGTTGGGATATGTACAGCAGAATAAAAGCGATAAGCGGCTTATACAATACCCCGATAGCGTTTTTCACAACATCAACCGATCCTAAAGACATAGAACACGCGCGTGAAATCGGAGCGGTTGATTACATCAAAAAGCCCTACGATAAAGACGATTTGATAAACAGGGTGAGAAAAATTCTCACTTAATCAGCACCCGTCTTGATGCCGTGTCTTTTTTGACCTTCAAAACTATTTTTTGGAGATCGCCTGTTTGCTTCAATGCCATAAGATAATCGCCCAGTCTTTTATCGCTTACGGCAATGTGGTGCAGCACCCAGTCGCGGAGAAAGTACACAAATTCCAGAGGGGCCAGCATTTTCCCGGTATTAAAATCCTCTACCTTGATTAAAACTTCCCGGACAAAATCGATATGCTCTTTTTTGTGGTTAGCGTAATGCGGGTAATTTATTCTTTCCATCATCCTTTCTTCGGTGCCGAAATGATAACGGGTATAGTCGACAGCCTCATGAACGGTGTCAAGAAATGCCTTATTGGTTTTGTTTTGACCCGCCATACAACTGTTAAACAGCTTATTTGTAAGCTTGATTAGCTCCATGTGCTGCTCGTCAATCGGTTTTACACCCACAGAATAGGAAGCATGCCATTCAACTACCATTTTGGTTTCCATATAATTACCTCGCTTTTTAAATAGATATCTATAATTTACTAAAAAAGTGAGGTTTCGCAAAATTTTTTTGCTATTTTTGAGACAAGAAATTCTTTATAATAATCCCCCCATCCGGCGTAAGTATCGATTCCGGATGAAACTGCACACCGTAGACAGGGTACTCCCTGTGGCATACCGCCATAATTTCACCGTCGTCTGTCCTCGCGGTGATTTTCAGCGCGCCAGGCAGGGTTGACTCAATGCCTGCCAAAGAGTGATAGCGCGCCGCGCTAATGACAGGCGGAAGTCCCTTAAAAAGGTCGTTCGTTACATCGAGATTTATCTGCGATGATTTCCCGTGCATCAGTTTGCTTGCGTAGGATACTGTACCGCCGAAGGCTTCGTATATTGCCTGATGGCCGAGACAGATGCCCAGGATCGGTATTGATGAATAAAGCCCCTTTATGGCCTCAATACATATTCCGGCATCGGATGGTTTTCCCGGGCCGGGCGAGATTACCAGACAGCTCGGCGCCAGGCGTTTTATTTCGTCAACGCTTATTTCATCGTTGCGTATAACTTTTATGTCGCTCTCAATGGCGCCGATTACCTGGTACAGATTGTAGGAAAAACTGTCGTAATTATCTATTAACAGTACCATTATTCAAGCCCCCCGGAAGATTTTTTAAGCGCGTCCATTACCGCTTTGGATTTGTTCACACATTCCTGATATTCCGATTCGGGTTTGCTGTCCGCGACAATTCCTGCGCCCGAACGGATAAACACTTTGTTGTTTCTGCGGTACACAATTCTAATGGCGATGCAGGTATCCATATTGCCTGTAAAATCAAGATACCCTATTGCGCCGCCGTAAATGCCACGTTTGTTCTGTTCCAGCTCATTAATGATTTGCATCGCGCGGATTTTGGGAGCGCCTGACAATGTACCGGCGGGAAGCACGGCATTAATGGCGTCAAGCCCTGTTTTTCCTTCGAGGATTTCGCCGCTTACCGTGGAGCCGATGTGCATAACGTGGGAAAAGCGCAGGATAGACTTGTATTTGGCGACGGATACTGTTCCAAATTTGCTGATTTTTCCCAAATCGTTGCGGCCAAGATCGACCAGCATATTGTGTTCCGCAAGCTCTTTTTCGTCATTGAGCAGTTCTTTTTCCAGCGCGATGTCTTCCTCGTCGTTTGCGCCTCTTGGGCGGGTTCCCGCGAGCGGGAAAGTAAAGAGCTTGCCGTCATGCAATTTTACAAGCGTTTCTGGCGACGCTCCGGCGATTTCCAGGTTGCTCCCGCTGAAATAAAACATATACGGCGAGGGGTTTATTGTCCGTAATACGCGGTAGGTGTCAAAAATACTGCCTTCAAAATCGGCCCCAAAACGGTTAGACAGCACAACCTGAAAAATATCGCCTTCCTTGATGTAATATTTTGCCTTGTTTACCATTTGACAGTATTCTTCTTTTGTAAACAATGCGTTAAAGTCGGATTTTACACAGGCCGCTGCCGACTCCCCGTATTGTCCGCTATTTACGAGGGTTCTTAATTTTTCAAGCTGAGCTTTTCCATTTTCGTATTCAGCTTCAATATTGCGAGTCTTGATATTTACGATTAAAACAACTTTTTGCTTATAGTTGTCAAAGGCGATTACTTTGTCAAAGAGCATAAGATCAACATCGTTGAAACGCTCCTCATCAACGGCGTCCAGTTTGAGTGTCGGCTCAGAATATTTTGCGTAATCATAGGCAAAGTAACCAACAAGGCCGCCGGTAAAAGGCGGCAGGTAGTCCAACTTTATGCTTTTATACCGGTCAAGAATTTCCTGAATGTGCTTGTTGGGGTTATCGGTCTTAAACGATTCTGTTTTTTCCGAATTAATGTTCATTGCGCCGTTCAGGCAGGTAATTTCCAGTTTTGGATCATATCCCAAAAAGGTGTACCTGCCCCAGTTTTTTGTATCCTCAGCGCTTTCCAGAATAAAGCAATGACCGCTTTCCTTTTTCAGTTTTCTGAACACATCAATCGGCGTTACCATATCAGAGTACATTTCCAGACTGAGCGGTATAATGTCGTATTGCCCTGTTTCCGCGATGCGTTTTACTTCTTCCAATGACGGTTTAAACATTCTTTCTGCTCCACATAGGTTTTAAAATGAATACCACTTTTTCTCTTTGTTTTGGATTATATTGATATTTTAAAGTTATGTATATTATCTTTCATGAGGTAATTTCCTCAACCAGTTTTTTAAATTCCCGCTGTTCAGCGGAGGAAAGAACCTCCGCTGAATAGAGAGCCTGCTCAAAAAGTTCTCCGCAGCGGATAATCTTTTCCTTGTTAAAAGGAGCGCCCTCTGAGGCAACCGCGGCTGCCGCGAGGACGGCGCAATATTCTCCCGGAGCGTAAGACGGTTTCCATGTCAACTGAAAGACATCACTGCCCCAGATAATCAGACGGGCAAAGAGCGTTACGCTCCGCCGCATATCGTTTTTTTTAGCCTGCGAATATGCGTTCAGAATCGTAGCGGCAGTACGGCGGATTTCTTCACTGTCATGCTTTATTATTTTTCGCGCGGATTTGCCTTCTTTTAAAAAAGCGTAAAAAGATGACAGAGCCGACAACATTCTTTTAAACCATTCTGCGATTATGTGTCGCAGCCTTTCGTGGAACCTTAGCTTTCCGTCGGGAGACTTACCCCTGTTCAGCAAGGGGGAAATCATAAACATGATGAAAGCACCCGCCGCAAAAAGAATCAAGCCGTATTTCAAGATCATTGGGCCGTATTTAGTCAGCCAATTGGGGAGAGGACTTTCTGCATTTTCAAACAGGGAGGCAAGGGACTGTGGCATTTCCAAAGGCTGTATTAACTCAGGCTCAGGGGGCTTTGCCGGCTCGTGAGGCGAACCGCTGAACAGGGAAAAAAGCCATGCGAAAAAAAGGGCGATCACTGAAAACGGAAGCAAACTTGCATCCGAAGCCGCAAGAATCGCGCAGGCAGTACAAAGCAGGATGAGCGCCCACATGCCCCCTGAATGTTTGAATCTGTCGGCGGCTGTAAGAGCAATCCCTTCTACCGCATAGTGCTGTTCCAGGCGCATGATTTCAAAAAAGCTGCATATAAATACTCCAACAGCCAGAATGCCGATTAGCAGAAGATAAAAGGATAAGGACGGGGGAACTTTTATTATTACGCTGAGAAGGGTGAGGATGCCAACGATGACAAGCTGTACAATATAATTGAATCTTCTCTTGGTGATTTTTTCATCAATGTATTGTATCAGGCTAATATCTTCGCGTAACACTGTTTGCAGTTCCTCGTCCCGGTACGATTCCGTGTATATTTCAAATTGCCTGCGGGCGCTGAAAACCTGTTTCAATGAAATAACCGAATACCAGGCATAGAGCGCCCCTATAGCGGACAATATATTGACTATGCCGGGACGGAACCTTTCTCCAAGGGGAATCCCGCCGCGGAAAATTGAAACCAAAGCATAAAAAACAGCCAGGATAATTATTGCGCCGCGTATATCGGCGGCAAAAAGACTGGCTTTTACATCCTTCATAAAGTCGCAATACAAAGAAGCGAAGACCGCGCTTATACCGGCGCTGATAATTACTGTTGTCAAAGGAAGGGCCGCTGAAAGGAGCGCTCTTGCAAGAAGCAGCAGCGAAATTAAAACAGACAGAGGCATATACATGGCAAGAAGCGTATAGAGCGGACCGTTGGCGAGAAACCCGCCTTCAAACGATTGGACTTTACCGGATCCCTTGTCCGTCATTTCGGATCGCGCTCTAAATAATTTCACGTCCGCTCTCCTTCATTTTATAACGGCGGGAATTCCCGGGAACAAGGGAAGGCATAGAGTGCTCGTCAATGATGAGGTAGTCCAGTGAAAGATGGTATCTTTTTAATGAGTTAAGGATGATATACGCCTCATCTCCCAAATCGGGACCCGCATATAGTAAGCGGGTTCCATAGGACAGGTATTTACCCTGCTCAAGCATGGCCAATGCGCTACTACGTTCTTTTGCCGGCTCTTTTGCAGGATCATTCAGCGTTGACCAGTTCAGAGTTGCCAATCGTTCAAGAATGGGAACAAGGGTAAAGGCGGACGGCGCGATAACGGAGATTCCGTCTTTTTCTGAAGATGCGTAAAAAATAATCCCAAATTCCTGCCGTTCCTGCGCGGCCTTCAGGCAAAGAGCGGCGGCGGCTTCAATGGCGCGTTCAATAAAGGCGCCCCGTTTTCTTAACGGGTATTCATTCCGATCCAGATTAAGAAAAATCATGAGGGGATATGACGCGGTGGCGTCGTATTCATTGACCATGATGGATTCCATGTGAGCGCTCATTTTCCAGTTGATGCGGCGTGGTTCGTCTCCCGGATTATACGGGCGCAGCGATCTGCAGCGGGTAGTATCTTCAAACAGGGGATTTGGACTTATCATACTTCCAAGGGGAACACCCGCTGGGTGTTTGAGGCTAATGGAACATAAAACGGGATATACATAAAGCACCGACGTTTCAACAGCCGTTAGTTGAAACGGAAAAAGACCCAAGGGATCGGCTCCGCGTACCATTGCGGGGCCGATGGTAAAGATCCCCCGGTCGCCACAGTAACCCTGCCAACTCATCATAGTCCATGAACGCCGCCCTAAAGTGCAGATAATTTTTCGTAATCTCAAAACAGCCAAAATTCCCGATCCGTCTCCCAGAACCAGCATAAAGGCGGGAAGCAGCCCGCGGTTTTCCAGTTTTAATTCCACGTTTACCCATTCATGCCGGAACACCCTCAATTCGGAATCCTGCCTGATTACCCGGATATTTCTGATAAGGTATTCAACGTAGAGCCTTGAGCTTATTAATATGAAGAGGAAGAAGACGCATAAAAACTGAATCAGGGCAAGGGGCGTAAAAAGGTAAATGACAAACAGTACGCAGACCGCCCATATTGATATTTTTACCCTTTCTATTTCTACCGTCTTCCAGGAGCCTGATTTCATTATGAGCTCCGGTATTCGGGGATGGGAATCGTATCAAGTATTGTCTGAATGATCCGCTCAGGCTGTATTCCGCGTACAATAGACTCGGAAGATAAAAGGAGTCTCTGTCTAAACACGCTTCCCGCCATTTCTTTTACATCTTCCGGTGTAACGTAACCGCGGTTTTGCACGGCGGCATAGGCTTGCGCCGAGCGGTAAAGGGCGAGACTTCCGCGGGGCGATATACCGACACGCAGACGAGGCTCGTTCCTGGTTGCCGTTACAAGACTTAAAAGGTAGTCCCTGACCATAGGGTCAACATGAATACGGCTTACCGCATCTTGTAGAGGGGCTATTTCCTCTGCCTGAGCCACCGGTTTAAGGTCGGTAACCGGGTGTGTAAGGCGGCGCTGGTTTTCAAGAATCAGGGCTTCGGATTCAGTGTCGGGGTAACCGATACCCAGTGAAAGCAGGAAACGGTCTTTTTGGGCTTCCGGCAAGGGGAAGGTTCCCTCAAATTCAACGGGGTTTTCCGTAGCCAGCACAAAAAAAGGCTCGGGCAGGGCGTAACGCTCTCCGTCAACGGAAATCTGCCCTTCCGCCATAGCCTCCAAAAGAGCGGACTGGGTGCGCGGGGTAGCGCGGTTTATTTCGTCCACAAGCACAAACTGATTCACCAGCGGGCCCGGCCTGTAAACAAAACGCCCCATATGGTCATCAGTTTCTTCGTTTTGCCGCCACACCGAAACGCCGAGTATGTCGGCGGGCAGCAAGTCCGGCGTACACTGAATTCTGGCAAAGCTGAGATTAAGGCTTGACGCAAAAGCGCGCGCCAAAATCGTCTTTCCCGTACCGGGCACATCTTCCAGGAGTACGTGTCCGCGGGCAAGAAAAGCGGTTATAAGCATATCGACAACAGCGGTTTTCCCGAGGAAAACAGTTTCGATGTTGTCTCTGATTCTTTTGGCAAATTCGGCGATGGGCTGTAATTCTTTCATGGTTTATTATACATGTACCACACTTTATTGACAGTGCCTTTCCAAAATAATCCGATTAAGTTAAAATGGCTTTCTATAGAACTTAGGCTGCAACAATGCGGGGAGATTTTAAATGATACACAGAAGCGACTATATTTCCGAGGGCGAGTGGCAAAAATTTATTGAGTTTTCGCGAAACCTTGAAACGCCGTGTATCGTAATGAATCTTCGCGGTATAAAAAGTAATTATCTTAAAATGCACGATTCTTTTCCATACGCGCAAATTTACTACGCAGTTAAAGCAAATCCTGACGTGGCAATACTTTCCATGCTTAATGAATTAGGCGCAAATTTTGACATTGCTTCCCGTTACGAACTTGATACCGTTATGTCGCTGGGGATTTCGCCTGACCGGATGTCTTGCGGGAATACGATAAAAAAGGCAAAAGATGTAGCGTATTTTTATGAAAAAGGCGTGCGTATGTTCGCGACCGACAGCGAAGACGATCTAAAGAATATTGCTTCATGTGCTCCTGGTTCCCGTGTATATGTGCGTATCGTTATGAGCGATTCCAGCACCGCTGACTGGCCGCTTTCGCGTAAATTCGGCTGTCACCCTGATATGGCGTACAGCCTTCTTATTATGGCGCGTACGCTTGGTTTAACCCCCTACGGTATTTCTTTTCATGTGGGAAGCCAGCAGAGGGACATTGGTCAGTGGGACGAGGCGATTGCGAAGACAAAGTATCTTTTTTCTTCTCTGGAAAAAGATGAAAATATACGCTTGACTATGATCAATATGGGCGGCGGTTTCCCTGCGTCTTATGTTCAGCCGTCCAATGATTTAACCGAATACGCTTCTGAAATATACAAATATCTAACCGATGATTTTGGCTCTGATATACCTTTAATTGCGCTTGAACCCGGACGTTCTTTGGTAGGCGACAGCGGCATTTTAGTTACGGAAGTCGTTTTAATTTCAAGAAAAACCAATACAGCGCTTAACCGCTGGGTGTATCTTGACACCGGAAAATTTAACGGGCTTATAGAAACATTAAATGAAGCAATAAAATATCCTATTGTTACAGAAAATGAGGACAACGAGGCAGAGGAAGAAGAAGTCATCATCGCCGGACCTACCTGCGATAGTCAGGATATTCTGTACGAAGACCACAAATACCTGCTTCCCGTAAACCTCAAAATAGGCGACAAACTGTATTTTCTTTCCGCCGGAGCGTATACGGCAAGTTACGCTTCTGTTTGTTTCAACGGTTTCCCGCCGATTAAAACTTATATTATGGATTAATTGACCTTTTGGTTATAATTGGTATTAGCAACTAAATGGTCTCTTGGTTGATGCTATGAAGTGGTAGAGGGTGTAGGCATGGTAAACAATGAAATACTCGCAATTAAGGATAGTATTCTCGACACTGTTGGGGAAATCTGTGAGAAAATAATCCTGTTTGGTTCCTATGCTTACGGAACCCCCCGTGAAGAAAGCGACTATGATTTTTTTGTGGTTCTAAAAGATGATTCGGAAAAGCCAATTTTAGTCCTTCAAAAAATTTACCGCAATCTTGCAAGAAGACCGATGCTGATACCGGTAGACATACTAGCCAATTATAAGTCCCGCTTTGAATGGCGCAGTACGCAGCCAACCATAGAGCGCAGGATAGCCAATGATGGGGTGATCTTGTATGAGCGACAGTAGGCTGGTGCAAGAGTAGTTTAACTATTCGCAAAATGATATAACATCAGCGTATCATTTGTTTTATGATTTATATCCAAAGCAGTCAGAAATTGCCTGTTATCTCAGCCAACAATGTGCCGAGAAAGCATTGAAAGGATATTTATTATTCAAGGACATTGAACCGCCACGAATACATAATTTAGTCGAGTTGTGCCAAATATGCATGGAATTTGATAGTACATTTTCAGAAATGCTGGATGCTTGCTCAGATTTAACTCCCTATGGTATTGCAGTTCGCTACCCTAATGAATCCGGAAGTTCTTGCAAGGGCTAAGAAAATAGCTCAGAAAAAAAGCCTTAATATTGCGTAATTCTGACCCGGAATTTTGCCATTTTGAAGCAAGCGGATCATTATGAAGCAAATAAAAGTATTTTCATATTGATTGGATAAATTTTGGAAAAGCTAATTCCTTGCAATACATAGAGTTAGAAAATATATAACAAATTTAGCCACTTGGCACGGTTCTTGCTGATAAATAAGTGAAATAAAAAAAAGGAGTGAAAAAGATGAAGATTAAGTACAAACTGAGTATTTTGATGATTGCCATTGTCGCGATCATTGTAACGGGAGTTGCCGTACTCCTTCTGCGGCAGGCGTCCAGCATTAGCCTTTCCATGAGCCTTCAGGGACTTGAGCATGTTGCCGAGAATCAGGCCGTTTATCTTCAAGGCCATGAGGGCAGCTATATAAAAGTAGTGCAATCATTAGCCGGTATTATGAGTGACTATGAATCTATTCCCGCTGAAGAACGGAGGGACCGCTTTGACGATATGCTCCGCTCCGCCTTGAATTCACAGCCGAATTTTGTCCGTATATTTTCAGTCTGGAAACCCAACGCGTTAGACGGCATGGACAGCCGTTATATAGGCCGGCCGGGTTCAACTGCTACCGGGCAGTACGCAATGACCTGGGGCAGGGATACCGGTAAGATAGAGGCTGGACCGACTCTTGATGTTGAAGAAACTATGTCCTATATTACCGGTCCCGACGCGTGCAAAGACTGGGTAGATAATCCCGTTCCCCTTACGGTAAACGGAAAAGATACGTATACAGTCAAAATGGGATCTCCAATCATTAATCCGCGTACTAACGAAGTTGTCGGAACTGTAACCTGTCTGGTAACAATAGACTCGTTGCAGCCATTGGTGGAAAATACCATAAGAGATTATGATGAAATCGCCTTAATGGTAATATATTCGGACAACGGGTTTATTATGGGGCATTTTATTCCCGATCGTATAGGCAAAAATACGATAGATGTTGATGTTGAAGTCGGCGCTAACCAGGCGGCGCTTTTAAAAGCAATAAATGAAGGGAAAACTTTTTCTGGCTACACTTATGATCCGACCCTGAAAACAAATGTTTACTTCAAAATGCAGTCATGCGAAATAGGCAATTCAGGCGAGACATGGTCGGTATTGGTAGGAACCACCGAATCGTACGCGCTAAAAGAGGTCAGCGCAATGACCGGATTTACCGTTGTTCTGGCGTTGATAGCCATTTCGGCGGCGATAGTAATTGTATACTTTGTCATAAACAGCACTACAAAACCAATCGTCAAGGTAGCAAACACTTTAAAGGATATCGCGGAGGGCGAAGGAGATCTGACCCGGACTATTGCCGTCAATTCTAAAGATGAAGTTGGCGAACTTGCCCTGTACTTCAACGAAACATTGGAAAAAATCAAGAATATGATCATTCATGTCAAAAAAGAGGCGGACGGTTTGTCAGAGATTGGCAATGACTTGTCCAGCAACATGATTGAAACAGCGGCGGCAGTCAACCAGATTACCGCCAACATCCAAAGCATTAAGGGCCGCGTTATAAACCAGAGCGCCAGCGTTACACAGACCAATGCTACCATAGAACAGGTTATCTCCAACATTAACAAACTCAACGGTCAGGTAGAAAACCAGAGCAGTAATATTTCCAGGGCTTCATCGGCGATTGAACAGATGGTAGCGAATATCGGTTCTGTTACAAACACACTGGTTAACAACAACGCCAATGTAAATATGTTAAAAGAAGCTTCAGAAATGGGACGCAACGGATTGCGCGAAATGGCTAATGATATTCATGATATAGCCGGCGAATCAGAAGACCTGTTAAAAATCAACTCTGTAATGAAAACCATTGCGAGCCAGACCAATTTACTTTCGATGAACGCGTCGATAGAAGCGGCTCACGCCGGAGAAGCCGGCAGGGGCTTTGCGGTAGTCGCTGAAGAAATCCGCAAACTCGCTGAAAGTTCAAGCGAGCAATCCAGAATCATCGGCAGTGTGTTAAAGAAGATAATAGGTTCTATTGACAAGATAAGCGTATCCACCGAAAACGCGCTTAACAATTTCGAAGCGATTGACTCAAGCGTCAAGACTGTTGCGCAGCAGGAGGATAACATCCGCTACGCGATGGAAGAGCAAGGCGAAGGGAGCAAACAGGTGCTTAATGGCGTGAGCAATGTAAACGAAATTACCCGGCAGGTAAAGGGCGGTTCCGTGGAAATGCTTGAAGGGAGCAAAGAAGTAATGAATGAAAGCCGCAATCTTGAAAAAGTAACGCAAGAGATCAGCAGCGGCATGAACGAGATGGCTTCAGGCGCCGATCAGGTGAACATCGCGGTACATCAGGTCAACGAGATAAGCATGAAGAACCGCGACAGTATTAAGACCTTAATGCAGGAGGTTTCGCGCTTCAAGGTCGCATAGCCAAAGAATGCTACACAGTCTTGATTTAGTAAAGGCTGCCCGTGAATCAACGCACGGGCAGTTTTTAGCTTTCCAAGATGGCAGTAAGCTCCTTCTCATCGGTTGGGAACAGGGCATCCAATTCTTCTTATAAATTCTTCTTATATAGGAAAGCGCTGGGCGCTGCTTTTTCCTGTTTATTTCTGAGATAGGCAATGAGGACATTAACTCCGGCTTTGGCGGCGGGCCTAGTTTTAGGGTATCGGTACATGGCCAGCTCGTCCGGCAAATCTTTGAAGCTTTTGCGCCGCCATTGGGCGCATACGCTCTCGTAAAGCTCGCAGTCGTAATTTATGGGAAACTGGAAAGTCTTTGAATCGTTGCGTTTTGTGATTAAGATAGGTTCGGGTATCCTGAACATATAGCATCGTCTCCTTTAATGGCTAAAGAATAAAAGCACGATAAGTGCACGATGCTACTAATCTTGTTTAGGACCAAAAAGGGCTTTTCGCTAACTCCTTGTAAAATAAGGAGTTAGCTACCAGCCTAAGCTCCCCCGCGCGGGTTCGAACCACGGACCCAGTGGTTAACAGTAATATGCTGTTTTTATGTAACTCTTTATCTTGTAAGGAATTAAAAGCACAGCTGTTTATTTTTGCTACATAGAGGCTACAATGATGAGATTTTTCTTATTTTTATTACCAGCCATTTGACATTTATGAGGCTGTTGAAGGAAAGTAAGATAAAAATCGACCAAGACGAAAAAAGTCTATTTTATCAAGTTTAAGGAATTTTTCAAAAATTCCTTAAAATATGCCGAAAATAGTAATATAGGAGCCATATTTTGAGCCAATGTTAGGCAGGGGCTAGTATTTTGTTTTAAATACTGTAAAATTACAATGGTGAGTAAAGAGACAACAGAAATCCTTGAAATTGAGGATTTCCTTTCCATTAAGCATATAAAGTGGGAAATTGAAAAATTTAATATTATTACCGGAGATATAGCTTCAGGGAAAAGCCTCTGTATAAAGTTGACACAATTCTTTGAAGATATCATCCCCACTTTACTTATTTCTCCATATGATGATTTTCTTTCATATTTGGAAAAAAGTAAAAATTTCTATGATTCTTTAGACAAAACTTTTAACGAAATTTTTGTTTTTCGAGCAGCTAAAAATAAGAAGCTTTCGCATTTCAGAATAGCCTATACATTTTCCTACCATAAAGAAATATTCAGCATAACCGTTACAGGTACAAATGGCACAGATATAGTTTTTGAAAGTCCTTTTCTGGAAAATTTGCTTTCAGATTGGAAAGAATTTGTACAGAAAAAGGATTTATATCATCCTGGAAAAGCTACACCGGATGGATTTAGAGAAATGAAATTATCCTTTCATAATGATCTCCTACAAAAATTTGGTGGCTATTTCCCAATAGCTACAACTTTCGTACCAGCTTCACGAGCTGCGCTGGCTTTTGCTTCGAATCATACCGATCATCATTTAAAGGAATACAATCAATTGGTAGATTTTTTGCCAAAATATCAGTGCAGAAATCAAGAAATAATCAAAACTATTTTGAAGGCAAAGATGATATTTGTATCCGGATTTTTACACCTTGAGTCAGATGATGGTAGAATAGTCCCGATATCAAAAGCATCTAGCGGTCAACAGGAAATTGTATATGTTCTCATGATGCTTGATAGACTTGGAAACTTTTATTATACTTACGGTAGGCATCATTCTGTTTTTATTGAAGGACCATCAGCTCATTTATTCCCACTTGAACAGAAGCAAACAATAGAGTTAATTGTTAAAATTTTCAATCTTTTGAAAGGAAATGGAAATCCTGTTCGGTTTTTTATTACAACTCACAGCCCCTATGTGCTTAATTCACTAAACAATTGTCTTACAAAAGGTGCTTTACTTGATAGGTACAAAGATAAAGAAGATGAGATCAATAATAAATTTGACATCCCTTATTTAAAGGCATATGAAATTTCTGCTCTTTTTATCAATGATGATGGGAAGGCTGACAATATGCTGGATATGGAAGAAAATTATATGTTTGCTGATAAAATAGCTAAAATATCTTTCGATATAGATACAATTACAGCAGAGCTTTCCCAATTTAAGAATAACCTTCATGGCGAAAAGGAATTGCTGGATTGAGCGATGATATTTGCCCATTTAAAATAGTCTTGCCCACTGAGCCTCTTGTACCATTACAACTTTCTCCCAATAAAACAGCAGACTTCAAAAAAATTGAATTCTATATACATGACCCTGTTTTATTACGGTTACTGGTATGCAAAGAGGGGAAAATAAATTTATCTGATTGCCTATTTCCTAAACATAAGAATCCAGATGCAGCTAAATTTGCATGTAATTCTCAAGATGAATTGGCGCACATTTATATACGGCATGAAATAATGAATAATGTTGCACGAAGCTGTTTAATTTTATTTATTGATACAATGTATTTATTCACTCCAAATGGATTGTTAAAATTGTTTGCAGATACTGTAAACTGGCTTAATATTGCTCAAGAAAAACCATATTTTTGTGTAGTACTACGCTATAAAGAGCCGAAAACCACTGTTAATACTGAGTACAATAGAAGAATTGTTAATAGAGAATTGAGAAGAATATATAAAGGTTATTCACACGATGAGGATATTTGTACTGTTTACCCAGCAGCAAAAACGGCAGAATTATTGCGAATAGATCATATTGATACCAACAAAAAATTTGAAATAAAACCTAAATGACAAATGTCAATTAGGAGAAAACATGAAAAAGTTGCTTTTTATCCTGCTTATCCTTCTCGCTGGGATTACCTTCGGGGAGGAGTTCACTTTCAAGGGGCTTCCATGGGGTTCTTCTGAAAGAGACATTATAGCCAAAATTTTATACATCTTTAGCGTGGATTGTAGCCCTGATCGGCAAGCTCCTTTTGAAGCTTCGCTATGGCGTCGAGTATCCTATAGGCTTGAGCTTTCTGGTTCTCTTTCGTGTCTATGTCCGTGTGTTCGTATACGTCATAAAAAGTTAATCGTTTGAAATATAAGGCAAGCTCTGATTTTTCCCTGTCTGTTAATTCGTCCATTGCATTACTCCCGCGTAAATGAATTGATAAGCCCCGGATTTCCAGGGCTTAAATAGTTGCTCCTTAAGAATGTGCTAAACTTATACAATACAAAGAAATAGACACAAAAAGCATAGCTTTAAAAGACTGGAAACTATATAATAACACCATAAAAACCGGCAAAACAGGAAAAAATATGAA
>Ga0268262_10002104_pt1 | contig 23506 bp, 26 predicted proteins | sample TergutNc150P3_FD_190354 | JGI IMG/M metagenome (GOLD analysis project Ga0268262, IMG submission 190354) | Nasutitermes corniger P3 segment gut microbial community from laboratory colony in Florida, USA - Nc150 P3 (SPAdes) (version 2) | ecosystem: Host-associated > Arthropoda: Insects >...
TACGCTTTGGCTCTAATTTGCCCACCAGCAGCACTGAAGGAACCGCCCAGCTCATAGTTTTCATCTGCGGCATTTTGTGCATATAATTCAGGCTCGTAGTTTTTTGGACCTGCACACGCCCAAAGCAAAAAGACTATTGATAATAAAAGTAAGTAACGCACAAGTGTAATGTAGTAAATTGTGCTTACTATATTAATGCCTATGCCAAACAATATGTCTTTAATAAAAAGCAAGAATACCGGCATAGAAGTTATTTTTCGCAAAGCTCTCTGGAAGGCAGGATTTCGCTATAGAAAAAATTACAAAAAACTGCCTGGCAAGCCAGACATCGCTTTAACAAGGCAAAAGGTTGCTATTTTTTGCGATGGTGAATTTTGGCACGGCAAAAACTGGGACGTGTCTAAGGAAAAAATAAAAAGCAACCGCAATTATTGGATTCCAAAAATTGACAAAAATATAAAACGAGATTTTGAAACAGACAGGGATTTGAAACTCATGGGTTGGGCAGTTCTGCATTTTTGGGGCACAGATATAGAGAGAGATATGGCGAGTTGCATAGAGCAGGTTAAGGAAGCGATTTTTTACAGAGATATTGAGTTAGAGCCGTGAAAACCTTATTGAAGAGGCTTAGTAAAATTTACTATATTTTAGTTTTCAAAAAGGAGGAAAAATGATATGACGACACATATTTTTATAGTAGATTCAAATACTTTCAAATATCATTTGGAATATCAATTTGCAGGAACAGGCGCAAAAGAGTATCGTGTAGATTTTCTTATAAATCCTAACATTAACTTGTCTAGAAAAGAATCTTCATCGGAATGTCTTTTGGTTGGAATGATTGCTGATTGTCAGCGAATTAGAGTTGGCGACTTAATTATTTTTTATTTGCAAGGTGGGGGATTTTATGGTGTTTTTAGAGTTAAACAAGTACCTTTTTTAGACAATAACGATGGAAATCAATTTTTAAAAGACGGACTCAAAAAATCATTAACTTTTAGAACTCTAATTGAACCACATCAAGTGTATGCGGAAGGTGTTACGGAATGGGAAGCCTTAGACGAAATTAAAAATGTCCAATCGCCTCATCAAATGCTTTGGACTTTGATTTATAGAAAATTAGAAGGAAATAGAGGCAATACGATGATTACAATGTTTGAAAGTGAAAGATTGATAAAATTAATCAGTGATAAAAATAAAGGAATTTCTTTAAAAGGAAATAATTTTACATTTAATGCCCACAATCAAAAAATTGAAATTAATAGTTCAATAAACAACTATTCAGGCAGGCAAATTCCTATAGATATTTTACCTAGATTAATATATAAATACAATAAGGGTAATCAATTTGAAACACATTTACAAGCATATTTAACACAAAACATTGATAAATTACCATTTTTTATAGATGAAAAAATTGAATGGATTGGGAATGAAATTTATTGCGGCTTCGGCGAGCAGAGTATTGATATAATGCTTTCTATAAATGGAGAAAATCGTAAAGTGATACCGATTGAATTGAAATCAACAGTAGCCCCCTTTGGCATTACCGATCAAATAAAACGTTATGTGGATTGGATTGAGCAATATTATTTGCCAAATTATTTGCCAAATCATAATTCAAAAATTGAACCTATGATTATTTCCCGTGAAATAAAAAATAAGAATTCTACTGATTATCAAAATCTTGTATCTGCATTAAATAATTTTAAATTAAAGCTGAGATATGTAGAATTTAAAATTTTAAATGATGAAATTTTATTTGAAGAAATACAGTATTAATTATGAATTATATAGGCTCAAAAAATAAACTCTCAAATTTCATAAAATCAACTGTTTATTCAGTAGTTGGTGAAGATTTGTCCAATAAAGTATTTTGTGATATTTTTGCTGGAACGGGCATTGTTGGACGAAATTTTAAAGCAGAAGTCAAAAAAGTAATTGCTAACGATTGTGAATATTATAGTTATGTTTTAAATAAAAATTATATTGAAAATCATGCGGAAATTCCAAATAAACAAAATTTTATTGATGAATTAAATAATATTCCATTGATTGATTACGGTTTTATTTATAAAAATTATTGTATTGGAGGAAATGGCGAAAGGCACTACTTTTCTGATTATAATGGTAAAAAAATTGACACGATAAGACAAAAAATTGAAATATTGAAAAACAAAGATAAAATTTCGTCAAATCTTTATTTCTTTCTTCTTGCGAGTTTGCTAGAATGTGCAGATAAAGTAGCAAATACCGCTTCGGTTTATGGTGCATATTTAAAACAATTAAAAAAAACGGCTCAAAAAGAACTAATTTTGCAACCTGCAATTTATGATTTTAACGAAAACGAGCATATCGTTTTTAATACAGATAGCAACATTTTAATTTCGCAAATTGAAGGTGATATTCTCTACTTAGACCCACCTTATAATGCTCGGCAGTATGGCGCAAATTATCATTTGCTCAATACAATAGCAAAATATGACGAGTTTATTCCCAAAGGAAAAACAGGCATGAGAGAATATCAAAAATCAAATTATTGCAGTTCAGCAAAAGTTACTTCTGAGTTCGATAATTTGATAAAAAATGCTCAATTTCAATATATTTTTCTTTCATATAACAACGAAGGTTTAATGTCAGTAGAATACATTAGAAACATAATGCGAAAATATGGGAAATATGATTTAGCAGAGATTGATTATCAACGTTTCAAAGCGGATAAAGCAGAGAATAGAAATCATAAAGCTAATAAGACAAAAGAGTATTTGCATATTTTGGAAAAGAGAAATTAAAGGATGAAACTTATTTTCCTCCTCCCCACCCTTGCCCTTGCCGCTTTTTACGGCAATCAAAGCGCGGTGAAATGGAAAAGCGCAGAGACGGAACATTTTTTGGTGCACTACCCTGTGGAATATAGGGAACACGCGGCAATGGCAACTGGCTTTGCCGAGAATGTTTATGATACAATCACCGCTCGCTACAAAATCAAATTGCCCAGCAAGGTGAATTTGGTTTTCAATAACGGGCTTTTCAGCAATGGCGAAGCAAATCCGGTTTACAATATGATGCAAATTTGGCTCACGAACTGGGATTTCAAAATTCGTGGTTCTCATTCGTGGATAAGCAATGTTGTAACGCACGAATTCAGCCACTTGGCGAGCATACAAAACGCGAGCAAAACACCGTGGCCTTGGATTCAGGGCTTGCAAATTTCCAAAAGCGATTTTCCCAATGAAAAAAAACAACTCTCAATAGGGGCATACATTCCATTCACAATTATGCCTTTTTGGTTTGCAGAAGGCACTGCCCAATTTGAAAGCTACCGAATGGGTTTTGACCGCTGGGACACTCACCGCGATATGCTTTTGCGAACCGCATTTTTGGAGAACAAAGTTTTACCGCTGGAATTTATGGAAGATTTCAGCGAGCAAGCTCTGGAAGCGGAGCTTGGCCCATATACGCAAGGCTTTGACTTGGTACGCTACATTGCGGAAACTTATGGCGAAGATGCAATCCCCGTATTGTGGAAAGATATGGGAAAACTATCAAACTGGACTTTGAGCGGCGCTCTTTATGAGAAATTCAAAATTACGGAAAAAGAACTGTACAAAAACTGGAAAGAGAATAGAAAAGAGCGTTATGAAAAAACTCGCGATTCAATAGGCGAAATCAAAGCAGGGAAAAAAATAAGCAAAGGTTCTTTTTATAACGATTTTCTATCTCTGGCAAACGGCAACCTCTATGGGCTTTCAAATTTTGACGGCGATTTTTTTGACGGCGAAGTTTTTGAATTCAAAGATTCCACCCCAAAATCTTTTGAAAAATTTGATTTGAAAAAACCTTATCTTTCGCAAGGTATGTCTGTTAGGCAAACCCCGGATGGATTGCTCCTCGCGTATGTGACCTATCAAAATAGGGACAAAAATGGCAAGCCGTATTTTGACATAGCCATCGCAGACACCCTTGGCAATAATCGCTTGGCCACTGAATTTGCAGACGCGGTTTATCCCGACATTTCCCCAGACGGCAAGCAAGTTGTTTTTGCAAGGCGAGAGGCAAACGGAACGAGATTTTATCTATCAATAGCCAACATAGAAACAGGGGACAACATAACATTCTCCGAAGTAGATGTAATGTCAGAAACCCCAGCGCAGCAACAGGGTGATTACAAAGATATAGTAACCCCAACAGGAGCGGAATTCAACATCTACAACCCAAAATTCTCCCCAGATGGGAAAAAAATAGCATTCAGTTTTTTTGACGGCACAAAGCGAAAAATAGGAGTTTTTGAAAATGAATCCTGGAAATCCTTTGATCCTGAAAATCGGGGTTCAGACAATAGAGACCCCAACTGGAGCGCGGACGGAAAAAACCTTTATTATTCCAGCGATGAAACGGGTATTTTCAACATATATAAAATAGATTTAGAAACTGGCGAAACAAAACAGATGACAAATGTTTTAGGCGGTGCTTTCTCACCAGTTGAAAAAGGAGACTCCATATTTTATATAGGTTATGACAGGGATGGGTTTTCTATTTATGAAATTCAAAATAATTCTCATAAAGCACACCCCGTCAGCTACGCTGCCACCCCGCTAAAAGCGGGGATTTTTGCATCAGACGAAATTTCCTTTGCAAATTCCGAGCGAAATTATTTCCCAATTCCAAGAATGCCAATACTTATACCTCTGTTTGCTTTTGATGATAGGCCGCCGGATTTTGGAGCGATAAATGCTGGAATAATGGTCCCGAAAATTGGGCTTGCGTTTGGTTTGAACGACCCGCTTAACAAAAACTTTTTTCAAATAGCGGCATTGCAGCAAATAGGGAGCTTTGGGGAAGATAGCCAGAGCGATTTACTCGCGAGTTTGGAGAACCGCAGTTTTCCAATTACCATCAACCTTGCATTTATGCGGAATAACACGCCTTCAAAAGACACCGTGTATCAAGAAGACCCTCATTTTGAAAATGAAATTAGCGAATACGCATCCGAGCTTTACAACGCTCTGCTTTCCGTTTCTTATTCGTTTTTTAAGAAAGGCGATTCGCTAACCGCATTTGGTTCTTATGACTGGGCGGCTTTTAATCTTTATCAAGATGGTTTTAGGTGGAATTATCACAAAAGATGGCAAACGGGTTTAATAGCTGATTGGTCTATTGCCGACAGCGTTTTGAATTTGCAGGGGTTGTATTCTTTTTCAAATTCCGATTTATTTAGACCGGGAACTTTTGCCGAGAGTTTTACTGTCAGCGAAGCTGGAGTAATCACTCCGCATTATAGACGTTTTGTTTTGCACGAATGGGCAGGTTCTGCAAATATTAAAATCAGCAAGTTTTCTTTTTCGCTTTCTGGCAGTGGCATTTTTAACTGGCATAGCCACGATTCCGATACTCTGGATAATTTTTACCTGCACCCTCTTGTCATTGATGGCTACCCTATTTTGGCAAGCAACGAGAGTTATTTCCGGCAGGGCACAGGAGTTATTTTGGCGGAGGCTCGCTATAGGTACACAATTTATGAGGAGTTTAGAAAAAGATTTGGGATTTTCACCACTAGGAACTTCAACTTTTCGCCTTATGTGCAAATGGGTTCTGCTTGGGACTCACACCCCATCCCTGTGCTTAAACATAGGGAAAACTGGCTGCGGAGTTTTGGCATAAACTGGCGTTTGGAAAACCGTTTGTTTTACACCGTGCCTTTCAACATAGATTTTGGGGTTGCAAGGGGGTTGGATAGCCCAAAAAGCACTAGATTTAAGGTGGCAGTTGGGGTGATGTAAAAAAATCGGCAAGCCCTTGACAAACAGTCACTTTTTTTTCTATGCCAGCCTCGCCAACGCCATATCCCTATATGCGTATATAATAATATATACGCAAAAAATAGCTCCGCGTCAAGCGGTCAATGCAACGCCCTCTCCTCCAAATTTCTTTTCTATGTTACCTTAGTTGACTAATTAAAGAGGAACAAAATATGACCGACCTTCATAAAGAAAAGAAAAGCAAAAAATTGCTTCTCAAAACAATGGCTATATCCACTATCATTTTGATTATAGCTATTGGGTTGCTCGGATATATGAGCATTTACAATATGCGAGAGTTAACACTTGAGGCAACCGAATATATGGGGAAAAGAAAGCTCAATGGAGATATGCTCTCTTTTGAATATAGGATTGCCAAGGAATACGGCAATATCTCCTTAAAAAACAATGACTTGGTGGATATAAAAGGCAATTCCTTGAAGCATCGCTACGATATAGTGGATGAAATATCCAAAGATTTGGACATAGTTGCCACAATTTTTATACGAGAAAATAACGATTTCCGGCGTTTAACCACAAGCGTAACCGATGCCAGCGGAAAACGCGCGGTAGATACCTTTCTGGGTTCTGCAAGCCCTGCCTTCAAACCTATAATGTCCGGCAATTCGTATAACGGGCTAGCATCTATCTTAGGCAAAAACTATATCGTTGATTACAAACCGCTTTTTGAGAGCAATACCAAAAACGTCATAGGCATTTTATTCATAGGCATAGAAATATCAACTTTTGAACGACATCTCGACGAAGTCAGCGATGCCCAAACAATGGAAATCATTGGGATAGGGGCATTCCTTTTGTTTATAGTTATTCTTGCGAATGCTATGGGTATAAGCTTTATAATTTTAAGACCCATATCCAAGGTTACAAGAATTTTAAGAGACATTTCCGAAGGCGAGGGCGATTTAACGCAAAGCATCCCTATAACCTCCAATGATGAGGTAGGTCAGCTATCCAACTATTTCAACAAACTGATGGATACTATGCGAGGCCCTATCAGCGACACAAAGAAAACCATAGACAACCTAGCCGCGGCTTCCGATGAGTTGTCTGTTATTTCTCGCCAGCTATCTTCCGTTTCCGAAAGAACAATGAACCAGACTACAGCAGTATCGGAAAGAATGGGAAGAATGTCTGCGAACATCAATGCAATGGCAACCGGGGCAGAACAAGCAAGCTCCAACGCAACCGAGGTGGCTGGAGCTGCGGAGCAGATGTCTATGAATATGAACACCATCGCAGCGGCTATAGAGCAAATGAGCGCAAGCATAAGCGATATATCCAATAACGCTGGCGAAGCTCGCGATGTGGCAAATGAAGCCACCGTCAAGTCTCGCGAAGCAACCGATACAATGGGCAAGCTGGGTATAGCCGCAAAAGAGATAGGGCAGGTGACCGAAGTAATCAAGAGAATAGCCGACAAAACAAACCTCTTAGCATTGAACGCCACCATAGAAGCCGCTTCCGCAGGCGAGGCTGGCAAAGGTTTTGCAGTGGTGGCAGGCGAAATCAAGGAACTCGCCAACCAAAGCGCAACCAGCGCAGACGACATAGCACGCCGCATAGAAGGCATACAGAAAGGCACTAACGAAGCTGTAACGGTGATAAGCGATGTCTCTACTATCATAGAGAAGATAAACCACAGCGTGGAATCTATATCCAACCACGTAGGCCAGCAGACTAAGGCGAGCAACGAGATAGCGAGCAATGTTGCCCAAGCGAACACGGGAGCAAAACGAGTCGCTTCCGCCATAGGCGAGGTTGCCAAGAGCGCAAACGATGTTTCAAAGAATGCCGGAGATGCGGTTAGGCGCGTGGGCCAAGTGTCAGACGATGTAAATTCCGTAAGCGGCGCAGCCCGTGAATCCAGCCAAGGGGCTTCCCAAGTAAGCTCTTCGGCAGACGATTTAGCAAAGATGTCGGATAAATTGAAAGCGGTTATGGGAAGATTCAAAGTATAATTTTCTAGATTTTTTTCGTGAAAGTTCGCTTCCCCGTGAAATTTCGCTTGAGAATTCTCATAGCGATGCTAATACTTGGAGTTATAATATGTATTTTTTGCATATACAAGAAAAGCTCCAAAAATAATATGAGTTTGGAAGTAGTTTATCCGAGCATCGGAGATATTGTTCAAACCATAACAGCAACAGGGCGTTTGCAACCCATAGACCAAGTGGATATAGGGACGGAAATTTCCGGCACGGTCAGCAGAATTTATGCGGACTTCAATCAACAGGTATTAAAAGGGCAAGTGCTTTTGGAAATAGACCCGTTAAAAGCAAAGGTGAGGGTTGAGCAAACAAAAGCCTCTTACAGAGCGGCAGCAAATGAAATGCAGTACCAGAGGCGGAACTACAGAAGAACTCAAGAGCTTTTTCAAAAAGGTTCTGTTGCCGCAACTGAAATGGAAACTGCGGAATACAGATATAAAAATGCACAGAGCAACTTGACAAACGCAAAAAGCAATTTAGAGCAGGCAGAACTTGACTTGGCAAATTGCATAATAAGAAGCCCAATAAATGGCATAGTATTGAATCGCTCCGTTGAAGCCGGGCAAACCGTAGCCGCATCGCTCTCTGCGCCCACTTTATTCACCCTTGCGCGCGACTTAGCCCAAATGGAAGTAAAAGCCGATATTGACGAGGCGGACATTGGGCAAGTAAAAACTGGGCAAAAGGTTGAGTTTTCTGTTGACGCATATCCGGGCGAGAAATTCAATGGCGCTATTCAAGAAGTGCGGCTATCGCCGACTATATCATCAAATGTTGTAACATACACTGTGATAATAAAGGCAGACAACCCAAAGCAAAAACTTTTGCCGGGAATGACTGCAAACTGCAACATAATAGTTCAGCAGGCTTTGCAAGTTTTAACCATTCCTATGCGTGCTATGCAATTCAAACCCGATGAAAACACGCCCGGTTATGTTCCGCAAAATACCAAGGAAGAGGATGCCGAAAAGAAGCAGCAAGGTTCTAAAGCAAGGGCAGAAAACAGGAATAGGGTTTGGGTACTTGAAAGCACAGGGAATTTGCAAGCCAAGCGAATTAGCCTTGGAGTTTCGGATGGAGCAAAGAGCCACGTGCTAGAAGGTTTAGACATAAACACCCCCGTTGCCATTGGCGTATCCTCCTCAGACGCAAAAGCGCAACCCGGCGGGGCAAAAAAAGGCAGCCAAACAAGCAGCCCTTTCGCGCCGCAGCGCAAGGTTAGGATGTAAAGCTAAAACACATTCAATCTTTCCACCCCTCTCTCGTGCAGGATAAAAATATATGAGTACTCGCCCGGAGCTATGTCCAAAACATTTTTTATGCCAATGGCATCTAGGCTTACGGATTTTCGCCAAATAGCTTGATTGTCAAAAATCCCTATCTTTTTGCATTTCTTATCCCAAAGATAAACTCCGTAATCGTTTGCAACTACCCTGTCGGCGGAACAAAAATTTTTTTCGTTGCCCGGCGTTGAAGACAGCGGCTCTCTATAAACAGAACCGCTTTTTGAAAACATAGCGAGATTCTGCGGTTCGGTTGCAATCCCCTCTGCTGCATAGTATCTGCTGCTGGTTGCTGCTAAAGCCAAAACTTTTTGCGGAGATACATTTTCTTTTCTTGCGCACGGATTTATGCTCCAAATTTCTATTCCAATGTTGCTCCCAATCGCAAGCTCATTTCCGTAAATTGAAAAAGCGCCGTCCCTTGCATAGCATACCATATTATCTTCCCAAGACCTTAACCGCGCTCCATCTTGAACGTAAAAATTGTCTCCAGAAGAAATAACATCATTGGGAAGCCCGTTGAAAGAGTCAGAATGTTCCAGATTAAAAGCGCACACATATAAATTATCTCTTTTATATGTATGCACATTGTAGAACTCGTCTAGAATATAGAGATTATTTCCGTTATTTCCAGAAGCCATTTTAGCTGGCCTGCGCCCTGCTGGTATAAAATCGTTAAATGAGCCGAATGAGCAAGAAGTTTTCCCAACTGGGGCGTTTTCCCATTCCCCACCGCATCCCAGCAAAGTTATGCAGAGAAAACATATTGTAATATTTCTCTTAACAGACGTCATTTGGTCTGCAATCTATCTTTCAATGGTTTCCACCAAGTTTCATTCTCTTTATACCATTTCACCGTTTCTGGCAATCCCGTGCTGAATGTGTATTTTGATTCCCAGCCAAGTTCCTTGCGAATACGGGTAGCATCTATGGCATAGCGGAAATCGTGCCCAAGGCGGTCGGTGACAAATTCAATTTGCTCTTCGCCAAGTCCCATTATTTTTACAAGTTCACGCGCAATATCTATGTTTTTCCATTCGTTGTTTCCGCCAATATTATAAACCCTGCCAGCTTCGCCTTTTTCCAAAGCTAACAAAATTCCCCTGCAATGGTCTTCCACGTGAAGCCAATCGCGAATGTTCAAACCTTTGCCATATACCGGAATTTTTTTGCCCTGCATAAGATTTGTGACTGCAAGCGGAATTAATTTTTCTGGGAACTGATATGGGCCATAGTTATTTGAGCAACGGGTAATCACGGCATCCAGCTTATAAGTCTCGTGCCACGCACGCACCAAAAAATCTGCCCCTGCCTTTGATGCGCTGTAAGGGCTGTTGGGGGCAAGAGGGGTATCTTCGGTAAAATAGCCTGTAGCTCCAAGCGCTCCATAAACCTCATCTGTGCTAACTTGCAAAAACCTCGCATTTTTTTCTTTTGCGTATTTCAGCAACTTCAAAGTTCCCTCTACATTTGTTTTAATAAAAATCCCCGGATTTTTTATTGAATTATCCACGTGCGATTCCGCAGCAAAATGCACAATGGCATCTAATTTACCTGTGAGCAAATCACCTGCACCGCAAATATCTATTTCATTTGCCACATCGCCTTTGAAAAAATTGTAATGCTTATTGCCTTCAAGCCCTTTTAAGTTTTCAATATTGCCAGCATAAGTTAATGCGTCTATATTCACAACATTCCAATCTGGCTTTTCCTTCAAAACAAGTTTTACAAAGTTTGTCCCTATAAATCCGCAGCAACCAGTCACAAGTATATTCATAATAAAAAGATAGTAAACAAAAATACCCGTTCCACAGGTTTAATCATCCAGAAGCGACCTGCCGTGACTTATTTTGGCTTCCATAATAAAACTACCGATTTCACTATGAAAAGGAACGCATATAACCGGAACTTCTCTGCGCCCTTCAAGAATCTTGCTTGGCCCACGCACAATGCTCGGCAACGACAATGTCCAGTGCAAAGCCGGCATATATTTTTTTGCAGAACCTGCGATTATATTGGTTATTTCACGAATGCTGTCTGCAACGTCTTCATTCAGTTCTGTTATTTTTTCACCTAAAAATTTAGAGCTTATCTTTAAGGCCACATCCAGAGTATATAGCATAGCCACTTTGCCTCTTATATCGCCAGAAAATTCCAGAAGGCTGGAGATATCCGTTTTATTAGGCTCTTTGAGCAAATAAATATTGCCAAGCGTGATAGGGATATCCACCATAATTCTGAAAGTTTCCACGGTTGATTTCAAAAATGGATTTAGATACTCTACTTTCATACTTGACTCGGCTAATAGTCTATAAAATATAATATAGATATTTTCTACATTCTCTATATGGCAAAAAAAGTTCAAGACGCTTTGAAGGATTTGGTTTCGCTTTGCAAAAGGCGTGGTATAATCTTCCCCGGTTCGGAAATTTACGATGGTTTGGCAAATACGTGGGATTATGGCCCTTATGGCGTAGAATTGAAGCGCAATATAAAGGATTTATGGTGGAAAAAATTCGTTGCAAGCCGCAGCGATATCGTAGGTTTGGACTCTTCCATCCTTTTGAACCCCAAAGTTTGGGAAGCGAGTGGGCACGTAGGCAGTTTCAGCGACCCGCTGGTGGATTGCAAGGTGTGCAAGGAAAGGGCAAGAGCAGACCATTTATTAGAGGAAAAATTGGGTGCTGGCGCTGTTGCGGGCAAGAATTTCACCGAAGTAGCCGCGATGATGCGAGAAAACTCCATCCAATGCCCAAAGTGCGGTAGCAAGGACTGGACAGAACCGCGCTCTTTCAATTTGATGTTCAAAACGGAAATAGGCGTTGTTGAAGGGACGGGAAACCAGGTGTATCTGCGCCCGGAAACAGCTCAGGGCATATTCATCAATTTCAAAAACATAGCGGATAACTGCCGCCAAAAAATTCCATTCGGAGTTGGGCAAATAGGGAAAAGTTTCAGAAACGAAATAACTCCGGGCAATTTCATCTTTCGCACACGGGAATTTGAGCAGATGGAAATGGAATTTTTCTGCAAGCCCGGCACTGAGCAGGAATGGTACAAATACTGGAAGGATTTTTGTATGGAGTGGCTCGGTGAAATTGGTATTCGCAAGGAAAAATTGAGGATAAGGGAACATTCCAAAGAAGAGCTTTCGCATTATTCAAACGGCACAAGCGATATTGAATACGAATTTCCTTTTGGCTGGGGCGAGCTATGGGGTGTGGCTTCGCGTACAAATTTCGATTTAACGCAGCATATTGAACATTCAAAGGTTGACTTGCGCTATCACGACAAAATTGCAAACGAAAAATACATTCCCTTTGTAGTTGAGCCTGCACTCGGCGTGGATAGGCTTCTGCTGGTTTTGCTCTGCGATGCTTACGATATTGAGAAAACAGAAAATGGCGAAGACCGCGCTGTGTTTCATTTCCATCCATCCGTTGCACCTGTCAAAGCCGCGATTTTACCGCTCTCAAAAGACGATGAGCTGATGGGCGTTGCAGAAAATCTTTACAAGCAATTATTGAAACGCTTCCCGGTTGAATACGATGAAACTCAAAGCATTGGCAAACGCTACCGCCGCCAAGACGAAATAGGCACGCCCTATTGCGTTACAATAGATTTTGGCACCATAGGCAAAGATGGCGAAGACAAACGCGGCTTTGTGACCATTCGCGAGCGAGACTCAATGAAGCAAGACATAGTAAAAATTGAAAATGTTGAGAGCTATTTGATGGAAAAAATTTGCCCTACCTAGCCATTGCCCTAATCCGTTGGTCCTCGCTATCTTTAAGCTGATTGAAATACAAAGGAGGGGTTAGCTTTTTATCCATTAAAAAAGATATTTTGCTATTTGTTTCATAAGCTATTTGCAAATCGCTTATAACCATTATAATTGTGGTTTTATATAGCTCTCTGAGGTTGTTCATCAGAGACAAAAAATTTATGCGGCTATTTCTATCTAAACCTGCCGTTGGCTCATCCAAAAGGAGGATTTTTGCATCCATCGCCCAAGAGCGTGCAACAGCAACTCTTTTTCGCATTCCAAGGGAAAGAGCGTAGGGGTATTCATTTGCAAAATCATTAGCAAGCATCAGCAAAAGAGCGCGGTTCACTTTTTGCTCAATTTCCTCATCCGTTCCTATATTGTGATAAAGGAGCGGAATGGCTATATTTTCTTTTACGGTTAAATCGGAAATCAGGGCGCTGTTTTGAAATACAAAGCCAATGCCTTTTTGCGCCATTGAAAGAGCCGTCCATTCATTTGACTTAATGGGCTCGCCAAAAAGCGAAATTTCTCCAGCCGAAGCTCTTTCCAAACCAGCTATCGCACGTAAAAGCAAACTCTTGCCCGCACCGGATTTCCCAGAAATGCAAAGCATCTCGCCTCTTTCAAGGGACATACTCACGCCGTCCAGAATATTGACAAATGAGGGCAAAAATACAGTATTCGTCAGCTTTGCTCCACTGAGCGTTCTGCTCAAAACGCTTGGGAGCGATTTGCCTATAGCCCTTGGCAATTCCGATTTTATAAACGTTCTAAGGTTAAATTTCAAATTTTTTATAGAGATGCTTTCCATTATCTTTTTTTCTTTTTAATAGGCCTAGGTTGCCTGCGATGAACTTCCATTATCAATTCTCTAATTTCCCTTAAAAATTCTTCTGCTATTTCCAATGTTTCTGGTGTAGCAACTTCCAAAGCATCCCATACATACCCGTAAACTATGAACAAATTTTGAGCTTCTTCATATTGCAAATCCAAACTGGACTGCAAATATGCAACTATATTTTGCATTTGGTCTCGCTTTTTCAAATCACCCATCCTAACTGCATACATAAGGAGCATAGCTTTTTCCAAAAGCATTTGATGGGATTTTAACCTGCCGGCAGTGTATGCAGCACCATAAGCATAAAGGCGAACCGCTTCTTTTTTTCCCCAATTATTATTTGAATCAGGATTGTTCTCCACCTAATTACCTAGCAATGCTAACATTGAATTTCTAGAAACCTCTTGGAAATTGCGCAGAGCCATAATTCCGCTTTGGTTTAGAATATCATCCCTAGCTTTATCCATAGACGCTTTGGCAAAGTCCAAATCCTCTATTAAAGCAAGAGCTGCATTTGTATTGATATTCATATTCTCGTTATTATTGCTGGTGTGTTCTAGGCGGTTGTACTGCGTACCAAAATTGACTCTCGTATCGTTGACAACTACGTTGGCTTTACTTATCCCATCCATAGCGGATACTGCACCGTTTCTGGAAGATATATCCATATCCATAATTCCAAGAGCCTCTAGGCTCAAGTCGGATTTAGCTACGTCTATTACGTTCGGGCCGCCAGCATTAGGACCAACTTGAAATTTGCCAGTGCCATCGCTTAGAGGCCCTTGGCCGGATATCAAATCCTGGGTGTTGAACTGGGTGTTTTTTGTTTGCCTGTCAATTTCTTTTTTCAAATGCTGGAACTCTCCGTTCAAAGCACCGCGCTCGTTATCGGTTAAAGTATCATTGGCCGCCTGGGTACTCAACTCGCGCATACGCAAAAGCATATCGGTGATGCCCTGCGTTGCGCCTTCGCCGATATTCAGCGCGCTCATAGCATCGCCAATATTTATGGAATCTGCCTTGTAGCCTCTGGACATAGCTTCCAAGGTTTTTGCAATGGCAAGACCAGCGGCATCGTCTTGCGCACGGTTAATTCTCTTTCCAGTTCCCATTTTTTCATGGATTTTGGAAAGGGCTTTTTGCCTTTCGGCAATTTGATGGGTTATGTTCAACCCGGCGGCTTTATCAACTTGCACTATCATAGAAACCTCCTATCAAGCCTTGACGTCAACTTCCTTAACGCCTTTATATTTTTCGTTATTAGTAACACCCGGCTTCATAGCGTTACTCTCCTTATTTTGCTTGGTAATTGTATCTTCGGGTTTCTCTTTAGGCTTAAAATCCGCAGAAATACCTTTTACGGGTTCCATTTTGGTGCGTACCGGCTGCACAGAGTGGCCGGAATTACCAGAAATAGGTGCTATAGGCATAGAAACACTCCTTTTGCAGGTCTTTTTTACCCGCAACAACGCTAATATACAATTATCCTATATCGCTTATCGGCAGAAAACGGGAAAACTTTAGTGATTTTTTACAGATTTTCCACCCCAAGCTCTTTCCTCACCTCATTCCACCCATTTACCTTTCCTTTATAGCGATAAATCCTATAAAGCCTGCGTGCCATGCGAGTTGTTATTTCGTAAGAGATGGTGTTGTGCTCCTTGGCAAAAGCCTCAACGGAAATTTGCCCGGAAAGCTCCCCGTTTATGCACTCTGCGATGTCGCCTATTTTCACTTCTGGAACTTCGCTTACATCCACCATACAAGCATCCATACACACACGCCCTAGAATGGGGCAGGCTTTGCCTTGTATAAAAATCACGCCTTTGCCAGGCTCCCCACGCAAATAGCCATCTCCGTAGCCAACGGCAACCGTTGCAACCCTCAGAGCCTTTTTTGCCACAAAAAAATGCCCGTAAGAAATTCCCTCGCCAGCTTCAACATCTCGCAAAGCTCGCACTGTTGAACTAAGTGTCAGCACAGGTTTTATAGGAAATTTGGACGGGAATTCCCCGGTAGGGTCATAGCCGTAAATAGCTATGCCAGGGCGAACCATATCGTAATGGGTTTTGCCTGTAAATAAAAGGGTTGCCGGTGAATTTGCTATGTGGCAAAGCGGTGGCCGCTTCCCAGCTTTTTCCAATTCCTTGAGCAAATTGTCAAACCTCTCAAGCTGTTTTTCCATAGCAGGATGCCCCTGCATATCGGCGGTGGCCAAATGGGAATAAATGCCTTCTATTTCCAAATTCGGGAGTTCGCATATCTTTTTTATCTCTTCAAAATTGCTGTGCTTTATCCCAAAACGATGCATACCGGTGTCTATTTGAATATGAATTTTAATTTGAGAACCAGACAGCTTTGCCGCGGTTTCAAAATTTGGGATGGATGGGGTTAAATCGTACTTCAGCAAAAGAGGAAAATCGCTTTCGTGGCAAGGCCCTAAAACCAAAATACGAGCTTTTACGCCGTTTTTCCTTAAAGCAACCCCTTCAAATAAATGCGCAACTCCCAAAAAATCAACCCCTGCTGCCATAGCCGCAAAAGATACGGCAAGCGAACCGTGCCCATAAGCATCGGCTTTTACGGGCAAAAGCAATTTTACGTGAGCAGGCAGCAAACCCCTGACATAGCGAATATTGCTCTGCAAATTGTCAAGGTCTATTTCAATCCAATTGGGGTGAGGAACCTCGCCAAAAGGCAGCATTTATTCTTCCTCTTCCATTGCTTTTTTTAAGTCGAGCTTTTTTACATTTGAGTTCGGGTTATGCCCATATTTATTCAGAAGATGTATTTCAACCATCTGGATTAATTCAGATATCTTTTTTTCAACCTTGTGTACCTGAAAAAACAAAAGCACAAGATAGCAAGTAACTGCGAACAATGCCAAGCCCATCACTAAAGAAAATATCATAACAAGTTCCCTACAAAAGCTCCGCTATCTGCACCGCATTCAAAGCCGCGCCTTTGCGAATTTGGTCACCTACAACCCATATATCAAAAGCATTCTCCTGAGACTGGTCAACGCGAACCCTGCCAACGAGAACGGGGTCTCTGCCGCTCGCATCTATGGGCATTGGCCAGCGATTTTTTGAAGGTTCTTCTAAAATTTCAACACCCGGCGCGGTGCGCAAAACATTGTAAATATCCGCAACGCTTGCTTTTTTGGAAAATCTTATGTTCAAAGCCTCGGAATGCGCCCTTAAAACAGGGACTCTAACGCAAGTGGCATTCACACGCAAACTGCTGTCCCCAAAAATTTTATGGGTTTCTGCAATCATTTTCCATTCCTCTTCGCAATAGCCAGTTGGCGCGTGGGCAGCGGATTTTTCTGGGCTGCCGTCATTGTAAGAGGAGTTGTGCGGAAATAAATTAAAAGCGTATTGGTGAGGGATAACCGTGCGGTTAAAAGCTTTCCCCGCTGCGAGTGCCGCGCATTCCAAGCGAAGCTCTTCCATAGCGGTTGCCCCTGCTCCGCTTGCGGCTTGGTATGTGCACGCCTGAACCCTTTCAATGCCAAAAGCCTTGTATAAAGGAAACAGCGGCAAAAGCATTATTATAGTGCTGCAATTCGGGTTTGCAATAATGCCTTTGTGTTTCTTTATCTCTTGCGGATTTATCTCCGGCACTACAAGCGGAACTTCTGGATTCATCCTAAAATAAGATGTGTTATCCACCACTACCGCACCTGCCTTAACAGCAGACGGCATATACTCTTTTGAGATAGAACCGCCAGCGGAAGAGAGAACCAAGTCTATGCCATCAAAGGAGTCGTGGCGAAGCTCCTGCACGGTTATGTCTTCGCCCTTGAATTTTATCTTTCTCCCTGCGCTCCTTGACGAAGCTAATAATTTCAAAGATTTGAGCGGAAAATTTCGCTCTGCCAAAATAGACAACAATTCTTGCCCTACTGCACCCGTTGCACCTGCTATGGCAACATTTTTCATAACTGCTCCTTCAATTGTAAAAATACAGCTTTTGCTTGTGCGGCATATACCGCAGCTTTGTTCAAGCTATCGCCCATATTATCGTTTTCCTGCCCGAATAGGCTATGCGTTTCGTAGCCTGCGAGCCGCAAATTATCCGCTGCCGCAAGCAATAAGTCATAATAGCAAGATTTCTCTTCCCCAGGCCCCAATAAACTCCTAACCTGCCTATAGGAATCCATACTTTTGTTACGCAAAGAAAGAGCCTTGCTCTCAAATATTTCGCGTTTTTCTATGCCTTGGGCGTTTATGTACCTCAATTTTGGAAAAGCTAAAATGGAATCTGAAATAGCTATCACATCTTCTAATATGCGTTTTTCCACAGGGGAGCAATTAACCGTCTGGTTTTCAACCGCTTTTTCGCTTGAACTGGACTCCACAGGGGTTGTTTCTCCCAAACCTATCTCCCGCCTGACAGAATCGTATTTCATATAAGAAAAAAATACAGCGGCAGCAATTATCGCAACGGTGATAAGCCCCGACACCACCGCTCTTAAAACTCCGCAGGAATTCATAGAGCATATAAGCGCTAAACCAGCTATGCACCATAAAATCGCAACTTGTATAATATCTATGCTAAACATCTTCAATTAAAACGGCAGGTCGTCCGAATCGCTGGATGGCGGCGGCGGTATATTGTTTGCTCCATATTCGCTAGCGGCATCATAACTTGAGGGTTCGCTAGTGCCAGCATAATTTTGCTTTGGGGCTAAAAATTCAAAATTATCCATCAATATTTCGGTTACGTTGTGCTTTTGCCCTGTTTGCGGGTCGTTCCACTGGCGGTAAGAAACCCTGCCTTCAACAAAAAGCGGAGTACCCTTTTTTATCCCCAATTTCTCTATGCGCTCTGCGAGCCTGTCCCAAGCTACAATGTTGTGCCAAGCGGTATCGTCTTGCATCTCACCGGTATTCGGGTTGCGAAACCTGCGAGTGGTAGCTAAGGAGAAAGAAACTCGTTTTTTGTTGTTTTGTGTAAGACGAACCTCAGCATCCTTGCCCAGATTTCCCATAAGCATCACTTTATTTAAATAAGCCATATAATATCCTCGTATGTTAAATAGAATGTAGAAAAACTCCTAAAACTTTTTCAACAACCGTGTCTGCAAGCTCTTCTATTGTTTTTGGGTGTTCGTAAAAATATGGGTTTGCGGGGATAATAGTCGCTCCTGCCCTTTTTAGCCTGAGCATATTCTCCAAATGTATTTCGCTCAAGGGCATTTCTCTGGGAACAAGCACAAGAGGGCGGCTCTCTTTTAGGCACACATCAGAGGCTCTTATCAGCAGGTTGTCGCTTGTGCCAGCGGCTATGCGCCCCAAGCTGCCCATTGAACACGGCAAAACCGCCATTCCCAGATATTTGGACCCCCCGGTTGCCGGAGGTGCAAAGAAATCGTCAATCCTGTGGATTTTTTTGCAATCTTTCAAAATGCTTTCGCAACGCTCGTGTTTTATAACCTGCTCGCCGATTTTTGTGATTATGAGTTCTGTTGCAAAGTCATACTTTTTTGCCTGCAATAAAAACCGCTTTGCATATATTGAACCCGAAGCCCCGGTTATGCCAAGCAGCAGTGGGGGCTTGCTCATTTTTTCTCCAATAGCACTATATGAGCTAAACCGCCATCTAGCGATTTCACGATACGCAGAGTAAAGCCTGCCACACGGGCTTTTGCCGCATATTCCTTTGGAGTTATAAAACTCAGAATGGAAAGCACTAAGTATCGGTAGGCATTGCGTTTGCTAAACATCATACCTGCAAACGGGATTGCAAGCGGGGCAATTTTTTGATAAAAGAATTTTGCGACTTTTTTTTCCGGTTTGAAAAATTCAAGGGTGGCAAAATAGCCGCCTGGTTTCAGCACCCTAAAAGCCTCGCTAAAAGCCAAGTCCAATTTCGGGATATTTCTCATCCCAAAGCCGTTCAAAATAATATCAACAGAACCATCCGCAAATGGAATATCCGTTGCATCCATTTGAACGGGAATTAAATCGGAATTTTTCTGCGCGGCTACGGAGAGCATTTTCCCAGCGAAATCGCCAACTATGGAGAATTTTGGTTCACCCAGAATTTTTTTGAAGGCAAGCGAAAAATCCCCAGTTCCGCCGCATAAATCCAGCACAACCGCATTTTCCTTTTTTGGCAGTTTTTTGCAACATTTTTTTCGCCAAGCAATATCACGCCCCGCAGACATCAGATGATTGAGCATATCGTAGCGTTTGTGTATTTTATTGAACATTTCGCGAGTTTGCAACATATTTCTCGCGGAATATAGAAAACTACACCTTGAACTGGCTTAAAATGTGCCTCAAATCGCTTGACAGCCTAGCAAGTTCATCCGCACTCTGGTTGATTTGATTTGCCCCTTGAGCGCTGTTCTTAGCGCCTTGAGTTATTCCAGCAACGCTATGGCTAACCACGTTTGCGCCATTGGCTGCCTCGCTTGCGTTGCGCGCAATTTCTCTGCTACCTTTGGCTACATCGCCTATGGCAGCAGCAACACGCTTTGCCCCCGCATTTGCTTGGGAAACATTGCTAGCTATCTCGTTGCTCGCCTTGGTCTGTTCGCCAACGTGCTTGGATATGGAATCCACGCTGTGGTTTATCTTCTCAATTATATCAGACACATCTTTTATCACGGTAACGGCTTCGTTAGTGCCTGCCTGTATGCCATTTATGCGCCGCGCTATATCGTCTGCGCTGGTTGCGCTCTGGTTCGCAAGGTCTTTGATTTCGCCTGCAACAACAGCAAACCCTTTTCCGGCTTCGCCTGCCGAGGCTGCCTCTATAGTTGCATTGAGGGCCAATAAATTCGTTTTGTCCGCTATCTTTTTGATTACATCGGTCACCTGCCCTATCTCTTTGGCGGCAGCGCCGAGTTTGCTCATAACGTCGGTAGCTTCGTGAGACCTGGTTGTGGCTTCGTGGGCTACATTGCTGGCATCGCCGGCATTGCTGGATATCTCGCTTATGCTTGCGCTCATCTCCTCTATTGCCGCAGCTATGGTGTTCATATTCGTGGACATCTGCTCGGCTGCACTCGCTACTTCGTTTGCGCTAGCGGAAGCCTCTTCCGCGCTGCTCGCCATAGCGTTTATGCTCACTACCGTTTCCTCTGTGGTGCTGGCAACAATTGAGCTTTGGGAAGCATTCTCTTCCGAAGTGGAAGACACCTGCTTGCCCACGCTGGAAAGCTCTTCCGCAGAGGTTGCTAGCATATTAGAATCGTTCCCAAGCTGCTTGAATATGGTCTGCAATCTTGCAGCCGTTTTGTCCAGAGCTTTGGAGAGCATACCTAGTTCGTCCCCACGCTCCATATCGGCACGGGCGGTCATATCTCCTTTCTCTATTTTTGAAAGAGCGTTCACCAAGGTTTTCATAGGGCTTGTGATGGAAATGGTCAAGAGTATGCCCAAACCTAGGGAAAGAATCAGCACCGCTATTAGAATTGGGATGGCTGTGCCTCTTAGCCTACGTCCCAGTTCCTCAGCTTCGTCAGACAATATTTTATTTACGGCAATCCTCCTCTCTGAGGCGGCTTGAAGGGCTTTTAGCATATCGCGGGCCGCTTGCGTAAGCCCAGGCGGAACATCGGTTGTAGTGCGTTTTGTAGCAGGGTCAATTTCCGCAGTTTTCAAGTAATTATGCGCTTCCTCCACAAATTTATCAACGATAGCCTGCAAATTGTACAGAATTGTTTTCCCCGTTTCATTCAGAACCATCTCTTTTTGCTTGATAATGAGTTCGTTGGCAAGAGCGTGCGCTACGTTTAAGGTTTTCACATTTGAGGCACGTTCTTCATCCGTATCCGAACCGTACCATCTCCAAATGCTTATGCGTAATTCCTGCACCTGCATCGCAGTTTCCGTAAGCATTCCCATAGGAAGCGACCCCAAATCATAAAGCTGGTCGGTCTTATCATCAAGTTCATCTATACCTTTTAATAGATATATTCCCATAGAAAGCGCCAATGCGGTAGTGAATAGGAAAGACACAATTATCTTAGTACCTATTTTTATATTTTTCATTTGTATGACCCCTGGTTTTTAGTTGTATAATAAATATATATAAAGAATTAAGAAAAAGTTAAGAAAAATTTTTTTGAGATAATTTTTCCACCCACTTAGGAACAATTTCACCCGCTTTGCCCTGGATAAATTCGTCCGTGTAACCGCCGCCTACCTCTTCCAAATTCAGGCATACGACGTGTGCCCCTGAAAATTTTGCCAGTTGCTTAAAGCCAGCCGCCGGGTAAACAACTCCGCTCGTACCGATATAGGCGAACAAATCGCACTCGCCCAAGGCTTTTTGAATATGTTCCATATCAAAGGGAATTTCCCCGAACCAAACGATGTGCGGGCGCATTTTAGCACCACATTCAGGGCATTTTTCCGGCTGATTTTCCGAGCAATGCATCACGTGTTCTTTATGGCCCAAGCAGCGGACTTTTAGAAGCTCGCCGTGCATAGCTATAACCCTTTTGCTCCCGGCTCTCTGGTGCAAATCATCCACATTCTGGGTGATGAGCAGAAAATCATCGCCGAATTTCTCTTCCAGTTTAACAAGGGCATAGTGGGCGGCATTGGGTTCTACATTTTTCAAGCTATTTCTGAGCTTATTGTAAAATGCTATAACCCGTTCAGGGTCGCTTTCAAAGCCTTCCGGCGTTGCAACAATTCTCACAGGCTCGTTTTCCCACAGGCCATCCGCATCGCGGAATGTCCTAAGCCCACTCTCCGCGCTGACCCCTGCCCCGGTTAGGATAACTATTTTTTTAGAAGTACCCATCTTTTTTCAATTCCACGATTACATCCTGAGCCAATTTCTCTCCCCATTTTTCGCCGGCTTTATAAGCATCTTGGGTAAGTGAAGGCATAACCTTTATAAATTTTTTCCCAGTTGGGCTTTCGTAGAATTTGATTAAATTCTTTATATCGTCTTGGGAGAGATGTTTATCATATATGGGGATGAGCATTTCCATAAAGGTTTCCGTTTTTATCCCTGATTTGAACTTTGTCCAGAACTCCGCTGGTGCTCCGGGTACCATCGCCTGCATACTTGGCAGCATCAAATCTATCATCTGCATAGCTTGTGCCTTTACGTCCATTATTTCCAGCAATTTGACTATATCTTGCTTTTTAGTTTGCCCATACGCGGAAAAGGCCGTGCATAAGGTCAGCAAAAGCACTAGGGGGAGTTTTTTCATAGTTGCTCCTTTGGGTTAACGGGGGTAATATAGTAAGATTTCTGAGATGAGTTAAATTTTCCTTGCTTTTTTCCGAAAAATTTTATATATTTGTAAACATAGGCGTTCGGCTTATACGGCACTTCTTCACTGAGGTGGGATAGCACAGTTGCTACCGGTCTCGCGACTTCCATAAACCGAACGCCTTTTTTCTACTTTATCCATATCCCAAACATAAGCCGTATATATTTCCAGCACATTGTTTTTGAGTATGGCATTCACAATATGAAACGAGCCGTCTGCGTATTTTTTTGAAATTATCACAGTTTCATATCCGTTCTTTTTTGTTAGTGTGCCTTTTCTTACATTGTCCGGGTTTCTAAGAACATCGGGTATAGTTGCTGCTATATCTGCAGTCATCGGTATTTGACCATCTTTTATTTCGGTTTTTACTATATTTATAAACATAGGCGTTAATATTAAATTATAACCTCATACTCGTTATCTATAATTTCCTTGAAACTTTCCGAGACGGCGTTATAATCCAAAACATCTACCCTAAAAGGCAACCTTGATTCCATAAGGGTATTTTTCAATTTCCATAAGGAACGGTTATCCAATTTGCCTTCGCCAATAATTGCCA
>Ga0268262_10002105_pt1 | contig 23505 bp, 35 predicted proteins | sample TergutNc150P3_FD_190354 | JGI IMG/M metagenome (GOLD analysis project Ga0268262, IMG submission 190354) | Nasutitermes corniger P3 segment gut microbial community from laboratory colony in Florida, USA - Nc150 P3 (SPAdes) (version 2) | ecosystem: Host-associated > Arthropoda: Insects >...
CTGCGCCTTTTCACCCAGATACTCGGATTCGCAGGAGGGGAGCTGGACGGGGGGGATGCCGATGCGGGCGATGTTTCTCACCACACCGGCGATGGATTCAAGATAATCAGCATCCACGGCCTTGCGGCTTTCTTCTTAATGTTTGGGCTGACTGGCTTTGCGGCGCATAGGGAAAACAACGCTCCGATACCCGTTGCCCTGATTGTTGGTGCCGCCGCAGGCGTGGCGTCTGTATGGATCATCTCAAAACTGTTTATTATGGCGCAAAAGCTACAGAGTGTTGGCAACTTAGATGTCAGCAAGGCGGCGGGCTGCATGGGTACAGTGTATTTGAAGATTCCAAAGGGCGGGAGCGGGAGGGTTGTGGTCAACGTCCGTGGTCGTCAGAGAGAGATGGACGCCGTTCAGCTAAATGGTGACGAGATAGATTCAGGTGCTTCAATAGTGGTGGTCAAAATCGAAGGTGCCACCGCAGTTGTGGACTTGGCGCAAATGGCGGAAGACTGATTTTTAAGCATTTCAGGGAGGTAACAATGCCAGAAGAATACACGGCTTGGACGCTTGCAGTGATAGCACTTGTCGTCCTCATTTTCACGACGATGATGTTTTTGGCGTCACGCTACAAGCGTTGCCCATCGGACAAAATCTTGGTGGTTTTCGGCAAAGTCGGGGCAGGGCAGTCCGCAAAATGCATCCACGGCGGCGGTGTCTTGGTGTGGCCCTTGATCCAAGACTACGCCTACATGAGCCTGCGGCCCATGACAATCAGCATCCCACTGCAAAAAGCTCTCTCGATGCAGAACATCCGCATCAACGTGCCGTCCACGTTTACCGTAGGCATCAGCACTGAGCAGGAGATCATGAACTCTGCCGCAGAGCGCCTATTGAACCTCACTGGCAGCCAGATAGAGGAAATGGCCAGGGAAATCATATTCGGCCAATTGCGCCTGACTGTGGCCTCCCTGACGATAGAGCAGATCAACCAGGACCGCGAAAGTTTCTTGGGTTCCATACGAAAGAACGTCGAGCCAGAGCTGAAAAAGATAGGCCTGTACCTCATCAACGTCAACATCACCGATATCACGGACGAGTCAGGCTATATTGACAGCATAGGCAAAAAGGCGGCAGCCGAGGCCATCAACCAGGCCAAGGTGGACGTGGCCGAGCAGGATAAAGTCGGTGCCATAGGCCAAGCCGAGGCCCTAAAGGTAAAAGAGATACGCGTTGCCGAAAACATGGCTGAATCAGAAAAGGGCCAAAAAAAGGCCGAGGCCGACAAGCGCATTTTCTTAAAACAGCAAGAAGCCAGTGCTGTGACAGGCGAAAACGAAGCTCAGGCCAACATAGCCAAGACCAACGCCGAGTTGGCCATACAGGTTGCCGTGAATAACGCCGAGGCAGAAAAGGGCCAGAAAAAGGCCGAATCCGAAAGACGCGTCTATGTCAAGCACCAAGAAGCGTCCGCCGTCGCGGGCGAAAACGAGGCACTTGCAAACATCGCCAACACGAATGCAGTGCTAGCCGTCAAGCAGGCGGACGCGCTAAAGAAAGGTGAAGTTGCACGCCGCGAGGCCGAGGTGGAGATACAGAAGGCCCAGTACAAGGCCGAGCAGGAGCGCCTGAACGCCCAAGAAGTAGTGCGCCAAGAGGTTGAGAAAAAGAAAATTGAGATAGCGGCAGAGGCCGAGGCAGAAAAGACACGCCGCGAAGCCAAAGGCGTGGCGGACGCCATACTCCTAAAATACATTGCCGAGGCAGACGGTGTGAGGAAAGTCTTGGAGAGCAAAGCATTCGGCTATCAAAGCCTAGTGGCCAGTTGCAACGGCGACGCAAGGGCTGCCGCCACGCTGTTGATGACAGAAAAAATTGAACAGATAGTCAGCCTGCAAGTGGAGGCTATCCGCAACATCAAGATAGACAAGATAACCGTCTGGGATGGCGCGGGGAATGGCGGCGATGGGACGGCTACAAGCCAATTCATATCTGGTCTTATAAAGAGCCTTCCCCCTCTACACGACGTGGCCGGCTTGGCTGGCATAGAGCTGCCCAAGTACTTGGGCAAGATAGCTAAAGACCATTCAGAGAAAGGGCAGGGAGGGCAGGGCGCCGACGTTTAGTGATGCTGTGTGTTTGATTTCTCTGGTGTCCATCCCGTTACTCACGGCCTCCCTGCCGCACCACAGTAGCCATATTTTTTTTCACGGCCATCTTCGCCATGCTCCCATCGCCACATCATGCATCCTGAGCCATGGCAGCCTATCCACTCGGACGACTTCAACAATGCGGCGAGAATGGATGTGAACGGGCAAATAGTCCTTTTGGCTTCGCTTTCGGTTTTCATGCCGCCCTCTCATTTTCTTTGTCTAGCACAGGTGTGGTTTGAACGCAACTTGGCATGAGATCGAAAAAAGTAGCGGCCCCCAAAAAATCCACCACAACTAAATATCAAATTTTCTTATTGCCAATGTGATAAATATCAAATGCAAAGCCGCATGTATCAAGGGTTTTCATCTTGTGACTTGTACCTCAGAACTTGTAACTGGTATAATGGGGGCCAGAGCTCAAAACACCTTTTTGCCCGCGACATAAGTTGCCAGCACTTTGCCGTGCAGTTCCCAGTTTTTAAATGGCGTGTTGAAGGACTTACTTTTGATGAAGGCCCTGTCCACACGGATGGTCGCCTGTGGGTCAAAGATCGTGAAGTCCGCCTGGCTGCCCACTTTCAGGCTTCCCAGGCCCATTTTGTCAAGGCGGAACGTCTTTGCCGGCCCAGTGGTCAACAGTTCGATGGCGCGGGAGAGGCCGATGACTTTTTTGTTCACCAACAGTTCGATGACGAGGGGCAGGGCGGTCTCCAGGCCGATTATTCCAAATGGCGCGTTTGCCAATTCAACTTCTTTGTCGTCAAAAGTGTGGGGCGCGTGGTCCGTGGCTATAGCGTCAATGGTGCCGTCGGCTATGGCTTCCATGATCGCTTCTACATCGGCCTGCGACCTAAGCGGCGGGTTCATTTTGTAATTGGAGTCAAAGTGCACCATCTCTTTGTCTGTTAGTGCAAAGTGGTGGGGGGCCGCTTCGCAGGTGACGGCCAGCCCTTCTTTTTTCGCGCGGCGTATGGTTTCAATGGAACCCTTGGTGGAGACGTGTTGGAAATGGATGTGTGACTTTGTGTGCCTAGCCAATGTTATGTCCCTCGACACCATTACTTCTTCAGCCGCCGCAGGGATGCCTAGGCAGCCTAAAGCCGCGCTGGTCGCGCCCTCGTTCATGCAGCCTTCTCCGGCAAGGTTCTTGTCCTCTTCGTGTACGGCTATCGGGGCGCCAAGCCATCCTACGTATTCCATGGCTTTGAGGAATACAGCGGTGTTCATGACAGGGTTCCCGTCATCGCTGAAAGCGATGCAGCCCGCTGCCATCAATGCCCCATAGTCTGCCAGTTCTTCTCCCCCCATGCCCTTTGTTAGGGTCCCAAGCGGGAAATATCGGCAGAGTCCGGCCTTTGCCGCGCTATTCAGCATGGATTGTGTGATCGCTGGGGAATCGTTCACCGGCTTAGTGTTTGCCATGGCGCACACAGACGTGAACCCGCCGGCAACGGCGGCCATGCTGCCAGTCTGGATGGTCTCTTTGTTTGTCTGCCCTGGCTCGCGGAAATGGACGTGTAGGTCTATAAGCCCCGGGCAAAGGACGTTTCCCTTTCCGTCAATTATTTCTGCGCCCTGCGGCACAGAAGCGCTTTCAATGTTTTCGCCCAGCCCGGCCACCAGCCTGTCTTTAACGAGCAATGCCCCATGCGCGTCAATGCCCTGCGCAGGGTCAACCAGCCTGACATTTTTTACCAGTAATAGGGACATATAGCCTCAGCAAATTGTGGAATAGTATTGACTAAGCGCAAAGCACCCATTTCATTGTGTCACATGCCGAGCCATGGTGGGTTGTTCAAAAGAGGAGTCCCCTACCAGACTTCCTCGCGCTCATCGAAGCGGTTTTCCTTTCTGGGTCGCCTGCATCGAAGCCATCTCCCCTAATCTCCGCGTCCATCGAAGAGGCCGAGCGAAGCGTGGCGGGCGGCTTAAAGAGGGGCAGCGCGAAAATGGCGTCAAACAAAGTAAAAACGCACATGGCAGCATTGCCGGTCAATGTGCCTCCAGAGACCAACGGAGGACGTCTCGCGTCTCGCAGGATACCGAGAACCTGCGAGCGATGCTGGAAGAGAGCTCCCCCGCTTAGCATCCTGGTGGGTTCCAATATCCGGCGTGACACGAACAAAGTTGTCAGGCCGAAGCTCCCAAGCGCGAAAGTGATGGTGGCCAAAAACTAGGGGGCGATTTCGCGATCCGCTCTAAGAAACTTGCCGCGCCTAGTAGTTTCGCGCCCCAAATATTTTTGGGCTTTGCAAGACTCCCAATACGTCAATCGGCCTCTGCCATTTCAAACAGCTCATCGTCTTCCTGCACGTAATCTCCGTCTCCCGCCAATATTTTCAGGATTTTCCCTGCCTCGGGGGCGTGGACGTAAAACTGCGTCCTTGCTTCGTCAGTTCCCTCCAGCAGCATCAATTGCTGGTCTTCCTCCACTTCCTGGCCCTCCGAAACGAGAATGTCAAGTATGTAGCCTGGCCACTCAGCATTGATGGTCATGTTTTTCTCCAGCGGGCCAGTTGCAGAACCCATGTTTTGCAATAGTATCAGAGATGCCAGTTCGCGTCGTGGCAGTGCCGGGCGCGGCGGTAGTATGTGGGGCGCAGGCGTTTCATGGCTGTATCGATTGTCTACAGCGTCTAAAAACTGTATGGCAAAGCCAAATAAAATTCAAGATAATGCAACACCCTTGCCAATTTGAATTCTGTGGACGATGGCAGATGTGCTGTGGCCCTCCAAGAATGGTATTGTCACTGTCCTTCCCCCTCTCTTTTCTACGGTGTCGCGCCCGATGATCTGATCTAGGGCATAGTCCCCGCCTTTTATCAGTACGTCGGGCTGGATTTGCTCAATCAGTTTGGCTGGAGTGTCCTCGTCGAAGCGTAGGACTGCGCCGACGCTCTTTAGCCCCAGTAGCACCATCGCACGGGCTTCAAGGCTCTGGAGAGGGCGGCTTGGCCCCTTTAACCTCGCCACGCTCTCGTCGCTGTTGAGGCCCACGACCAGGAAATCCCCCAACGCCCTTGCGTCCTCCAAATACTGGACATGGCCAGGGTGCAAAATGTCAAAGCAGCCGTTTGTGAAACACAGCTTGGTTTCGCGGTGTTCAGGGCGCAGCGCGGGGAAGGCATCCCAAAAAGAGCCAGCGTTCTTAAAGAAAAACGTGAGCAGTGGCATATTGGCCTTTCGGTGGTGTAAAATAAAGATGCCAGTCCCCCATGGCAGGGCTTGAAATCAAATCCTACCACGGCAAGTGCGCCCGTGTTCGGGCCTGGCATGGCAAAACAAAAACCAGAGGAAAAAATGCCACTGTATGAATATTGCTGCGTGGCTTGCGGTGCAAGCGAAGAAAGGCTCTCCAGCTTTTCGGCCCCTATGGAGACGGACTGCCCATTCTGCGGAAAGCCCGCAGGGATGAGGCGCCAAGTGTCCGCGCCACTGATAAATTTTTCGGGCGGTAGGTGGTATGCCCAAGGATACAGCGACACGCCCCCGTGCCAAGCCGGCAAAACGGAAGGCAAGGATTCAGCCGCGCTCCCTTCGAAAGCACCGAAAGAGGCTGGCGGGGCCTGCGCAAATTGCCCAGCAAAGACTCTCTAACGGGGCCAAGCGAGTCCGCGCCAGCGGGGAGTAGAGCGAAAACTCTGGCTCGAACTAGTGGGGAATATTCAGGTTGGCATCGGTGCCATTTTGCTGGTGCGGTTAAATAAGTAGTTGACATTTTTCCCATCTGTAGTAAGATAATCAATTCCCGGCCAAATTCTGTCCGGGGTTCAGCAACCATCGCCCGATGTCGTTTTTTTCAATGACCGCGACCTCTCGGGCCCGCGCTGGGGAAGGCCCCAAAGGCGCATATTTTTAGGAGGATGGTGTGCCAACCATCAATCAGCTAATCCGCAGCGGGCGAAAGACGTTCACCAACAAGACGAAGAGTCCAGCCTTGGATTCCTGCCCCCAAAAGCGTGGGGTCTGCACCAGGGTATTTACGACTACCCCGAAAAAGCCAAATTCGGCGCTACGCAAGGTAGCCAGGGTACGCCTCACCAATGGGATTGAGTGCACCACTTACATCCCTGGCGTTGGGCACAACTTGCAGGAGCACAGCATCGTACTCATCAGAGGGGGCCGCGTAAAGGATTTGCCGGGCGTGAGGTACCACGTTGTGCGCGGATCGCTCGACACCACGGGCGTTGCCAGCCGCAACCAGTCGCGGTCCAAATATGGCGCAAAGAGGCCAAAAGCGGCCGCCACAAAGAAATAAAGGGGAGCAGCCATGTCACGAAGATCTACCCCGCCAAAGAGAGAGATACTCCCAGACCCTGTGTATCACAGCGTAGTCATCACCAAGTTCGTCAACGTCCTGATGGAGCGCGGCAAAAAATCAACCGCCGAGAGGATACTCTATGGGGCCCTCGACATTGTGGCCAAAAAGACGGGCGAGCCGCCCATAGAAATTTTTGAAAAGGCTCTCAACAACATCAAGCCAACGGTGGAAGTGAAGAGCAGGCGCGTTGGGGGTTCCACGTACCAAGTGCCCATCGAAGTCCCGCAGAACCGCCGCCAGTCCTTGGCCATGAGGTGGCTCAAAACTTATTCCGCTGCCAGGGGCGAGCGCACCATGAGGGATAAGCTGGCCGGCGAGATCATGGATGCCCTCAATTTCAGGGGCGCGTCAGTTAAGAAGAAAGACGACGTCCACAAGATGGCCGAAGCCAACAAGGCATTCGCGCACTATCGCTGGTAATCTGGACTTTTTTTATCAGGGGCCGATTAGCAATCGGCCCCAATTTTGTGTTTTTTTGCAGCAATTTTTGCTAGGCAAGCACCACTGAGGAGATTTTGTGGCTCGGACCACCCCACTAGAGCGTTACCGTAACATAGGCATCATGGCTCACATTGACGCTGGCAAGACGACAACTACTGAGCGCATTCTTTTTTACACAGGAAAAATTCACAGGCTCGGGGAAGTCCACGACGGCGCAGCGACGACCGATTGGATGGAACAAGAACAGGAGCGCGGGATAACGATTACTTCGGCGGCTATAACCGCGTCCTGGGCCCCAAAGACTGGAATTTACGCAGATGTTGCCCACCGCATCAACGTCATTGACACTCCTGGGCACGTGGATTTCACGGCCGAGGTGGAGCGCTCCCTGCGCGTTTTGGACGGAGCGGTGGCGGTGTTTTGCGCCGTTGGGGGCGTACAGCCGCAGTCCGAGACCGTTTGGCGGCAGGCGAACAAATACAAAGTCCCCAGGTTGGCTTTTGTCAATAAAATGGACCGCACGGGTGCCGATTTTTTCAACGTCATAGAAATGATGAAGGCAAGGCTGGCCGCAAAGCCGCTGCCAATCCAGATTCCCATAGGCTCCGAGGACGAGTTTCAAGGCGTGATTGACTTGGTTAGCATGAAGGCCCTCACATTCGACGAGGAAGACAGCGGCTTCAACGTAATTTATGGGGAAATCCCTGCAAACCTAAAGGAGGCCGCCGATAAATATAGGGAGCAGATGGTAGAAACCGTCGCCGAAACCGACGAGTTCTTGATGGAAAAATATCTGGGCGGGGAGGCCCTCTCTGTCGAAGAAATACATAAAGGCATCAGGAATGGTTGCATCGGCCTCTCGTTCACGCCCGTCTGCTGCGGGAGTTCATTCAAAAACAAAGGCGTACAGCCCCTCTTGGATGCCATTGTAGGCTACTTGCCCAGCCCCATAGACATTCCCCCTATAGAGGGTAGGGACGCCAAGGGCGATACAGTGGCCCGCAAGGCGGATGATTCAGAGCCATTCAGTGCGCTTGTGTTTAAGATTATGGCAGACCCATTCGTCGGCAGCCTCTGTTTCATTAGGGTCTATTCCGGCGTCCTCTCATCGGGTTCCACCATCCTGAACATGAACAAAGGCAGGAGGGAGCGCATTGGCAGGCTCCTCCAGATGCACGCCAACAAGCGCGAAGAGATAGATGAAGTCCGCACGGGCGATATAGCCGCCGTTGTCGGATTCAAAGACGCGCTGACGGGGCAGACGATCTGCGATGAAGGTTCGCCGGTAGCCCTTGAGTCTATGGAGTTCCCCGACCCAGTCATCCAAGTGGCCATAGAACCCAAAACCAAGCAAGACCAAGAAAAAATGTCGCTGGCCCTGTCCCGCTTGGCCCAAGAGGACCCCACATTCAAGGTCCACACCGACCAAGAGACGGGCCAAACCATCATTTCGGGCATGGGCGAGCTTCACCTTGAAATCATCGTTGACCGTATGATGCGCGAATTCAACGTTGAGGCCAATATCGGCAAGCCTCAGGTTGCTTATCGCGAAACGATCAAGAAGCGTGTTGAGTCGGAAGGCAGGTTCGTCCGCCAGTCGGGCGGGCGCGGCCAATACGGGCACGTAAAGCTCATCGTCGAGCCCAACGAGCCAGGCAAAGGGTACGAATTTATCAACGAAATAGTAGGCGGTGCAGTACCAAAAGAGTACATAAAACCAGTTGACCAAGGGATACAGGAAGCGATGAGTTCGGGCGTGTTGGCCGGGTTCCCGGTCGTTGACGTCAAGGTGACGCTAGTGGACGGCTCGTACCATGAGGTTGACTCCAGCGAGATGGCGTTCAAGATAGCTGCCTCAATGGGCTTCAAGTCCGGCTGCGAAAAAGCCGCTCCCATGCTGCTCGAGCCAATAATGGCCGTCGAGGTCGAGGCGCCCGAAGAATACACCGGGGACGTGATAGGCAACCTGAATAGCCGCAGAGGCAGGATAGAGAATATGGAGGATAGGGTCGGCGCAAGGGTGGTCACCTCCAAGGTACCCTTGGCCGAAATGTTCGCCTACTCCACCACGCTGCGCAGCATGACCCAGGGGCGCGGTACGTACACCATGCAGTTCAGTCATTACGAGGAGGCGCCCAAGAGCGTTGCTGATGAAGTTGTTACAAAAGTCACTGGTCGCTAAAAAAGTGCTTGCTTTATATTCGGACTTTGATAAACTGGACAATCCGCCCCGAATTTTTCGGCGGTTTCAACTTGGGCGTTAATGGCCCCACGTCTATGGACGCCACGACGTCCCGATGGAGTGAAGATGAAAGACAACATTAGGATTCGGCTGCGGGCCTTTGACCACCGCCTGCTAGACCAGTCAACTAGGGAGATAGTCGAGACCGCGAAGCGCACTGGTGCTCAGGTTGCCGGCCCCATTCCCCTGCCCACAAGGCTCAGCAAGTACACCGTCAACCGCTCGCCCCACGTTGACAAAAAATCTAGGGATCAGTTCGAAATCCGCACCCACAAAAGGCTGCTGGATATACTGAACCCCACGCAGAACACGGTTGACACGTTGATGCGTCTGGACCTTCCCGCCGGCGTTGACGTCGAGATCAAAGTGTTCAGCCGCCAGGGCAACCGGTAGCTCAGAGGTGTTGACATGGCAAAAGGAATTGCAAAAGGAATCATCGGCAGGAAGCTGGGCATGACCCAGATATTCAATGAAAAGGGGCAAATAGTCCCCGTGACAGTGATCCAGGCAGGGCCATGCGTAGTGGTGCAGCGCAAGACCGTCGAAAAAGACGGCTATGACGCAGTGCAGATAGGCTTTGTTGACCCCTCCGGCGGAAAGCGCGCGTCCAAACCCGAAAAGGGGCACTGCGAAAAGCACGGCGTGGCCCCATTGCGCGTACTGCGCGAGCTACGCGTGGGTCCAGACAGCCCCCTCAAAGAGGGCGACAGTGTGCTGGTGGGCCTTTTTGAGCAAAATACAAAAGTACACGTCACTGGCATTTCCAAGGGCAAAGGCTTTGCCGGGGTCGTCAAGAGGCACCACTTCGCTGGTGGCCGTGCATCCCACGGCTCAATGTTCCACCGCGCCCCTGGCTCCATTGGCGGCTCGTCGGACCCCAGCCGCGTTTTCCCCGGCACAAGGATGGCCGGCCACATGGGGGCCGAGCAGGTGACGGTTCGCAACCTTGAAATCGCAAAGGTTGACGCAGAAAACAATCTGTTGCTGGTCAAGGGTGCCATACCAGGGCCCAAGGGCGGCTACGTTGTTGTAAAGCAGGAGGCATGACATGGCAGCTTTCTCGCACCCAGTCGTAAATTTTGAAAATGCTCAAGTTGGCACCGTTGAGTTGATGCAGGAAGTTTTCAAGCTGGAAGAGATCAACAAGCATCTGATATGGGAGGCCGTGCGCCACCATTTGGCAAAGAAGCGCAGTGGTACCGCAAAAACCAAGGACAAGTCCGAGGTCAGAGGTTCCGGGCGCAAGTTGTGGAAGCAGAAAGGCACCGGGCGCGCCCGCGTTGGCTCTATCCGCAACATAGTCTGGCGGGGCGGCGGCATCGCCCATGGGCCAAACCCGCGCAGCTATGATTACGCCTTCCCCAAAAAGGCGCGCCGTGCTGCGGTTCGGAACGTCCTGTCCGTCAAGATGGCCTCGGGGCAGTTAAAGGTCGTCGAAAACTGGAATGTCCCCACCCACAAGACCAAGGCGATGATTGCCACCATGGAAAAATTGGGGGTGCATGGCACGGCCCTGCTGGTGGGTATCGAGGCTTCTGAAAACGCCAGGCGCGCGGCCAACAACAACCCCAAGCTCCGCACCATCGAAAGCCTTGGCGTAAATGTGTACGACCTGCTCAAGTGCGAGCAGGTCGTTTTTTCTAAAGACGCCATTCTGGCCCTTCAAGAAGTGGTGAAGCCATGACAAGGTTATTTGAAGTGATCCGCAGGCCGCTCATGACCGAAAAGAGCCAGTTGCTGCGCGAGAAAAACGTGCAGGTGTTTGAAGTGGCCAAGTGGGCCAACAAACACCAGATAAAAGAAGCAGCCGAGCTTCTGCTTAGGGCCAAGGTGGTCTCGGTTCGCACTGTTCGCATACCTCACAAGTCCAAGCGGCTCGGCAGGTGGGTCGGCACCATAGGCGCGTCCAAAAAGGCTTATATCGAGCTGGCCGAAGGCTCCATGCCGACACACGAATGAGCAAACAACTTTTAACCCGTGGGCGGACAAGGCCTTGCCACTATCGCCCACCCTTTGAGGCAAGAGGAAATTAATGAGCATAAAGCTCCTCAACCCCACGACGCCAGGACAGCGCGGTATGTCCAAGCAGGGCTTCGAGGAAATAACCACGTCGAAGCCCCACCGCCCCTTGGTCAAAAAGCTGAACCGCACGGGCGGTCGGTCCAACACGGGCCGCATAACCTGCCGCCACATCGGCGGCGGCCACAAAAGGAAGTACCGGATAATAGACTTCAAAAGGGACAAAGCTGATGTCCCAGCAAAAGTGGCCACCATAGAATATGACCCAAACCGCTCTGCCCGCATAGCCCTGCTTTTTTATGCCGATGGCGAAAAGCGGTACATCTTGGCCCCCGACGGCCTCGAAGTTGGGCGCGTGGTAGTGTCTGGCAAAAAGGCCGACATCTTGGTGGGCAACTCTCTGCCACTCCGCAATATACCATTGGGCACCATGCTGCACAACATTGAGATGAAGCCTGGAAAGGGCGGCCAGATAGCGCGAGCGGCGGGTACATTCGCCCAGCTCATCGCCAAAGACGGTGACTACGCCCAGCTTAGGATGCCTTCCGGGGAGATCAGGAAAATACACTTAGAGTGTTCCGCCACCATCGGTCAGGTCGGCAACCTCCAGCACGAAAACGTCTCGCTCGGCAAAGCCGGCCGCAAGATTTGGCTGGGCATCCGTCCGACTGTGCGCGGCGTTGCCATGAACCCCATAGACCACCCGCACGGCGGGGGCGAAGGGCGCACCTCTGGGGGCCGCCACCCGGTAACTCCTTGGGGCCAGCCCACCCGCGGCTACAAGACCCGCAGGAATAAACGCACCAGCAAGTTCATCATCAAGCGGATCAACTAGGAGAGGGGTACATGGCACGTTCACTCAAAAAAGGCCCATTCATAGATGGCCATCTCTTGAAGAAGGTAGAGGTTGCCGTGGCTACCATGGATAAGAAGGTCATAAAGACCTGGTCGCGGCGTTCCACCATACTCCCGCAGATGATCGGCCTAACCATTGCCGTCCACAACGGCAACAAATTTATACCTGTCTATATTTCTGACAACATGGTCGGGCACAAGTTGGGGGAATTTTCAATGACAAGGTCTTTCCGCGGTCATGCCGGGACCAAGTCTGACAGCAAGGCGAAAGGGAAGTGAGTATGTCGGAAATCGCTACGTCAGAAATTGTTTCTACCGCCACAGTCCGCAATCTGCGCGGATCTGCCCAGAAAGCCCGTCTCGTGGTTGACCTGATCAGGGGCAAGAGCGTCGGCGAGGCCCAGTGGATTTTGGCCTCCACAAAAAAATACGCCGCGCTGCATGTAAAGAGGCTGCTTGATTCCGTAGTGGCAAACGCCGTAGACCTAAACCCACAAGTGAACCCAGACCTTTTGTACATCCATACTGCATACGTGGACGAAGGGTACCGCATGAAGCGGGTCCGCCCAGCGCCGCAGGGCCGCGCACACAGGATTCAAAAGCGCACGTGTCACATAACCCTCAAGCTTGGGATGGAGGAATAATCAGATGGGTCAAAAAGTCCACCCCTATGGCTTCCGCGTTGTCCACACAAAGGCCTGGCACAGCAAATGGTACAGCAGGCGTGAATACGCCGCCCTGCTGCACGAGGACTTGAAGTTGAGGAAAGAGCTAAAAGCCCAACTGCACGGCCTCAACGCGATGGTTTCAAAAATTGACATCGAGCGAGCTGCCGACAAAGTGACCATAAGGATTTTCACAGCCCGCCCCGGCATCGTCATTGGGCGCAAGGGTGCTGAAATTGAAAAATTGCGCGAAGACTTGCAGAGGAAGCTCAACAGGCCAGTCGCGGTTGATATCCAAGAAATCAAGAAGCCTGAAATTGACGCCCAGCTTGTTGCTGAAGCCGTCGCCCAGCAGCTCGAAAGGCGCGTGGCCTTTAGGCGCGCGCTGAGAAAGGCTGAAGAAGCTGCTATGCGCTTTGGTGCCAGGGGCTTCAAAATCAAGATCTCTGGCCGCCTGAACGGGGCCGAAATAGCAAGGACAGAGGATTACCTTTCCGGCCAGATGCCGCTCCAGACTATCCGCGCCAAGATTGATTATGGCTTTGCTGAGGCCCACACGACTTACGGCATAATCGGCATCAAAGTCTGGGTCAATGCGGGGGACGCGGCCGCCGAACCCGCGAAGCGCTGAGGTTTTTTATGCTGCAACCAAACAAAGTAAAACACAGAAAAATGCAAAAAGGGCGCGTGCGGGGCGTTGCCAACCGAGGCAACGAACTCTCCTTTGGCGATTATGGTCTTAAAGCCCTCGAACACGGCTGGGTCACTAACCGCCAGATAGAGGCCGCCCGTATCGCCATGACACGCCACATCAAGCGCGGCGGCCGAATATGGATACGGATGTTTCCCGACAAGCCGACTACCAGCAAGCCCGCCGAGACCCGTATGGGTTCGGGCAAAGGCGCCCCCGACGGCTGGGTCGCAGTAGTGCGCCCAGGCAAGATGCTCTTCGAAATGGAGGGCGTAGAGGAGGCCATCGCCCGCGAAGCCCTCCGCCTTGCCCAGATGAAACTAAGCGTTGCGTCCATGTTTGTTTCGCGGACGCCGCCGGAGGAATAGCCATGGCAAAAAAATCACCATTTAGCGACCTTCTCGGTAAGAACCCTGAAGAACTGCACAAACTTGAAGTAGAATTGGCCGCCAAAAAGTTTACGCTTCGCATCCAGCACGCAGTGGGCCAAGTGGAAAACACCGCCGAAATAAGAAAGACAAGGCGGGAGATGGCCCGGGTCAAGACCGCCATCACCAAGAAGGCGGCGGTCGCCGCAGCTGGCAAGGCATCAAAGTGAGGTTCCGACGATGAGCAAAGAAAACAAATTGGTGCGAAGCGGCACCGTGGTCTCAAACAAGGCCGACAAAACCGTGACAGTGCGGGTGGATCGCAAATTTCAGCACCCGCTATACGGCAGGACTGTAAAGTCCAGCAAAAAGTACATGGCCCACGACGAAGACAACTCCTGCCAAATGGGCGACGTGGTCAAAATAATAGAGTCGAGGCCGCTTTCAAAAAGAAAACGCTGGAGGGTTCTAGAGATCGTCCAGAAGTCCGTTGAATAAGGAGTGGCCAGATGATTCAGATGGGGTCCATGCTCACAGTCGCCGACAACAGCGGCGCAAAAAAAATATGCTGCATCTTGCCGTTGGGCGGGGGAGTCGGGAGAATCGCCCAGATAGGTGACGTAATAACAGCCTCCGTCAAAGAGGCTATCCCTGGCGGCACCGTCAAGAAAAAGGCCGTTGTGCAGGCAGTCATCGTCAGGCAGAGGAAAGCCTTTCGCAGGAAGGATGGCTCGTACATCCGCTTTGACGAAAACGCCGCCGTCATCATCAAAAAGGACGGCGAGCCTGTGGGCACGCGTGTGTTTGGCCCTGTCGCCCGCGAGCTGCGCGAAAGGAAGTACATGAAGATCATCTCCCTCGCTCCGGAGGTGCTGTAATGGAAAAGCCCAAAAAACTAAAATTCAAAAAGGGCGACGAAGTCATCGTCCTAAAGGGCAGGGACAAAGGAATGCGCGGGCAGGTTCTCAAGGTTGACCTCGAAAAGTGCAGGGTGACGGTCGCCGGCGTGAACCTAAGGACCAAGGCGATGCGCCCCAACCCCCAGACAGGCGAAGAAGGTGGCCACATAAAGAAAGAAGGGACTATCCACGCATCCAACGTCATGCGGATTGACCCCGCCACCGACAAGCCCACTCGCAAGCGGGCGGCAAAATAATATGGCCTATTGCAAAAAAACGCTTGCTTTTTCAGCAGTTTGTGAGACACTGATAGTTCTGTCCGTGCCAAGCGCGGACGCATTTGCTTGAATCATGAGGTTGAGGAGAAACGGCCCGGTCCGCCGGACGCCAAGCCTTCTCGCCCTCCCGGACCTAGGGGGCGCATTCGCCCCCCGGAAATGGAGACCAAATGGCAACCGCCAAATCTAGTGCCAAGCCCAGCCCAAAGCCTAGCGCACAAGCCAGCCAGCCCAATGAAGATGCGGACGGCGGAGTGCCTAGGATCAAGGTTCGCTACCTTGAAGAAGCAGCCCCAAAGCTGACAAAAGAGTTTGGCTACACCAGCCCCATGCAGATCCCAAGGCTAGAAAAGATAGTCATAAACATGGGCGTGGGCGATGCCATCCAGAACATCAAACTGCTGGACGGGGCAGTTGACGAGCTCACCGCCATCGCTGGCCAAAAGGCCATAATCAAAAAGGCTAAAAAGAGCGTGGCCCAGTTCAAGCTGCGGGCCGGTATGCCCATTGCATGCATGGTCACTCTGCGCGGCCCAAAGATGTGGGAATTTTTTGATCGTCTCGTCACCCTTTCCCTGCCGCGTGTGCGTGATTTCAGGGGAGTGCCTTCAAAGTCTTTCGACGGGCGCGGTAATTACACGCTTGGCCTGCGCGACCAGTTGGTCTTCCAAGAGATTGACTATTCAAAAGTCGAAAAAGTCAAGGGCATGAACGTCACTTTCGTCACGACCGCCCCAAACGACGCAGAGGCGCGCGCACTGCTGGCGCACCTTGGCATGCCATTCCGCAAGTAGTCAGGAGAATTCATGGCGCGAAAAGCAAAAATCTACAAGGACAGCATAAAGCCAAAGTTTCCGGTTCGCCATCGGAACCGCTGCCTTTTGTGCGGTAGGCCAAGGGGCTACATGCGAAAGTTCCAGCTTTGCCGTCTGTGCTTCCGCAAGCACGCCCTAGCCGGCGAATTGCCTGGCGTCCAGAAGTCTAGCTGGTAAGCGAGGTTCAACATGTTTACAGACCCAATCGCCGATTACCTAACCCGAATCAGAAACAGCATCATGGCCGGCCACGACGCCGTCGTGATTCCTGCGTCAAACATGAAAGCAAGGCTGTCGGGCATCCTCAAGCAAGAGGGCTACATCCACGGCTTCAAGTCAGTCGAGCACGCAGGCCGCAAGTACTTAGTGCTGGGACTCAAGTACGTCAAAGGCAAAGAGAGCGTCATACACGGCCTCAAGCGCATTTCGACACCCGGCCTACGCGTCTATGCCAGCGTCAAAGACATCCCCGACGTCAACGGCGGGTTGGGGATAGCCATCCTTTCTACCCCCAAGGGCCTTCTCACCGGCAAGGACGCCAGAAAACACAACGTCGGCGGCGAAGTGTTGGCTCACGTCTGGTAGCGGTGGCCACATTGTTTTATTTGTCTCATTTGCCGTTTCTGTTCACTCAACCAAGGATAACAACATGTCCCGCATAGGAAAAAAGCCCGTGGTGCTGCCGAAAGGCGTGAAAATCACCGTCAACGGGGCCGAGGCCGTCGTCGAGGGCGCAAAGGGCAAGCTCACATGCCCCATCCCACATGGGATAAGCGTTGACTCCAAGGCCGATTCCATAACTTTCGCCCGCAGCAGCGACGAGCCGCAGTCCCGCGCATACCACGGGCTGGCTAGGGCCCTGCTGCAAAACGCCGTCACTGGCGTGACCGAGGGCTGGAAGAAAGAACTCGACATCAAAGGCGTTGGTTACAAAGCCACGATGGAGGGCCAGGCCCTGCGCCTGGATCTGGGCTACAGCCACCCAATTTTCTTTGACCCTCCAAATGGCATCCAGCTTGCCGTTGACAAAAACACCCACATCACAGTGGCGGGGATCGACAGGCAGTTGGTTGGCCAAGTGGCCGCCAACATCCGCCAATTCCGCAAGCCCGAACCCTACAAGGGCAAAGGCGTCCAGTACACCGGCGAAGTCATTCGCCGCAAAGCCGGCAAGACCGGCAAATAGGGGGGTGCATGCCAAGGGATATCAAGCTTCGCCGCCAAAAAATCAAGGCCCGCATCCGTGGCCGCATCTCGGGTACGCCTGAGAGGCCGCGCCTCACCGTCTATAAAAGCCTAAAGCGAATCTACGCCCAGGCCGTGGACGACACCCGAGGAATCACGCTTGCCGCCGCGTCCAGCCTTGAGAAAGACTTGCGCGAAAAACTAAAGAGCGGGTCCAACATAGAAGCAGCCAAGGCAGTGGGTGCTTCCATAGCCAGCAAGCTAAAAGAAAAAGGCATAACCAAAGTGGTCTTTGATCGCAATGGCAACCTTTATCATGGCCGCGTGAAAGCGCTGGCCGACAGTGCCCGCGAATCCGGGCTCCAGTTCTGAGGTAGGCAGATGGCGAATTACAACGCAGAGAGCAAGCAGGCACCGGCGGATTCGGACAGGCCGCAGGGCGAACTGAAAGACCAAGTGATCTACGTGGGCCGCGTGACGAAAGTCGTCAAGGGCGGAAAAAACTTTTCCTTCAGCGCGCTCGTGGTGGTTGGCGACGGCAAGGGCAAGGTCGGCTTTGGCCTTGGCAAGGCACTGGAAGTTCCGTCGGCCATCAAAAAAGGCGTGGAGAGCGCCAAGCGCAACATGATAAAAGTCCCCGTCACCCCAAATGGCACCTTGCCACACCAGATAACAGGCCGTTTTGGCTCGGGTTCGGTTCTGATGAAGCCGGCCCCAGAAGGGACGGGCATCATAGCCGGTGCCGCCGTCCGTGCCGTCATGGAGGCGGTGGGCGTGACAAACGTGCTCACCAAGAACCTTGGCTCGTCCAACCCACACAATGTCGTCCGCGCAACATTCCAAGGGTTCCAGAACCTCATGGATCCTTACACCGTGTTCACCAACCGCGGGCTCGACCAGGCGGAGGCATAAATGGCAATGGCGGAGCTACTTGGAAAGCAAGTAATCATTACCCTCAAGCGTTCGACCATCAGCACGTTGCCAAAGCATCGCGCATTTGTCCGCACGCTGGGGCTCAAAAAGGTCGGCGACACACGCGAGTGCGAGTACACGCCGAATGTGCATGGCATGGTAAAGCGCATTCCCTATCTTGTGGAAGTAACGGCGAAAGAGGCATAAGGGGCATGAAATGAAGCTAAACGAACTAAGGCCGGCCGAAGGGGCCGTGAAAAGCCGCAAGCGCGTGGGCCGGGGGCCAGGCTCGGGTTCCGGCAAGACAGCGGGGCGCGGCGAAAAAGGCCAAAAGTCCCGCCGAGGGTACAGCCACCAGAGGGGCTTCGAAGGCGGCCAGATGCCTTTGCACCGCAGGCTTCCAAAGCGCGGCTTTACAAACATCTTTGCCCCCGTCACCAAAGAAATTACGCTTTCGACCATATCAAACAATTTCAGTGACGGTGACACTGTCTGCATCGAAACGCTGCGCAGCAAAAAGCTGGTCAGTTCAAAGATAGAGCGCGTTGTGGTTATAGCGTCGGGCGAATTGGCTTGCAAAGTGGATCTAAAAGTTAATCGCGTGACAAAGGGCGCGCGCGAAGCAGTGCTTGCAAAGGGCGGCTCCATTCAAGAGCCGACCAGGCCATAAGGCGGATCTGAATGGACTATCTCCGCCAGATATTCACCAACCCCGAACTTCGCAAGAGGATACTCTTCACCCTAGTGATGCTTGCGATCTTCAGGCTTGGCGTACATGTGTCCGTGCCGGGCGTCAACGTCGAGGTGCTGCAGGGCGCTCTCAAAGGCGCCGCGGGCGACCTGACCGGAATGATAGACCTATTTTCAGGCGGCGGGTTCAAAAAATTCTCGGTTTTCGCCCTAGGCATAACCCCCTACATCACCGCCAGCATCGTCCTGCAACTGATGGGGGCAGTGGTGCCCCAGTTGGAGCAGCTCCAAAAGAAGGAGGGCGAGGCGGGCAGACAGAAGATCAACCGCTGGACGCGCTACCTGACCGTCCTTTTGTCGTTTATCCAAGGCTTTGGCATCGCCACCTTGGCGCAGAATATAAGCGTGGACGTGGTTATTAACCCCGGCCTCTCATTTAAGCTGATGTGCGCCTTCACGCTGGCCACTGGCACCATCTTCATCATGTGGATAGGCGAGCAGATCACCGAGCGCGGCGTGGGCAACGGTATTTCCCTGATGATATTCGCCGGCATCGTGGCCGGCCTGCCAAGGGGCGTTAGCACCATCTCCTCCCTGTTCGTCGAGTCAATCCAAGGCACAAACCCTACCCCGCCAGGTGCATATTTCTTGCTTTTGGCCGTAATGATAGCCGTGCTTCTGGCAGTCGTGATGATGGAAAACTCATTTAGGCGCATCCCCATCCACTACGCCCGTCGTGTGGATTCTTCCCGCATGGCCAGCCAGCGCAGCTCTTACCTGCCCCTCAAAGTCAACACCGGCGGAGTCATGCCCGTCATTTTTGCAAGCTCCGTCATTTATTTCCCAGCCACCATAGCCCAGTTCGCCGGTTGGGAGTGGCTTTCCAAGCTGGCCAGCTACATCAACTACGACGCGCACTTCTGGGTTTACACTCCTGTGTTTGTCGGCGTTGTCGTATTTTTTGCTTTCTTTTACACCAGCATAGTTTTCAACCCCGATGAGACCGCAGAAAACATGAAGCGGAGCGGCGGGTACATACCAGGCATCAGGCCCGGCAAGGAGACCAGCGTCTATATGGACGGCATCCTGTCTAAGCTCACCTTTGTCGGGGCCATATATCTTGCCATAGTTTCCATCGTGCCGCTGGTTCTGATGAAAAACGTGCAGGGCATGTCAACCATTTACTTTGGCGGGACATCGCTGTTGATCGTTGTTGGTGTGGCGATGGATACGGTGGCCCAATTGAACAGTTACCAGGCCATGCGGCGCTACGACGGCTTCCTCGAAAAAGGAAGGATTCGCAGCGGCAAGGCCAAAGCGGGCAGTGGCCCGATGGCGAGGGTGGATTGATGGAAGTGCATCTAGTTCTCGGAGCCCCCGCGTCGGGGAAAGGTTCGCTGGCCAAGCAAATATCCCAAAAATATACCTTGATCCATCTCTCAACTGGTGATATTCTGAGGGATTCCGTTTCCAAGGGAACGGAAGCTGGCCTTAGGGCCAAAGCTTGCATGGACAAAGGCGATTTGGTTGACGATGAGATAGTCAATGGGATCGTCTTTGAAAGGCTGCGGGGCGAAACCAAAGACGTGCTATTTGACGGCTACCCCAGGACGCTGGGGCAGGCCAAGGCGCTCGATGGCTTCATCTCCAGCATGGGCCTCTCGTACGGGCACGTGCTTTACATTGATGTCCCCGAGTCTGTCTTAGAAAGCCGCGTGTTGGGCCGTCTCGTGTGCAGCAAGTGCGGGGCGATTTATCACATCTCCAGGCACAGGCCAGCCGTTGAAGGAGTCTGCGACACCTGCAAGGGCAAGCTCGTACAGCGCCAGGATGACACCGCTCAGGCTTTTAAGGAGCGCATGGACGTCTATAGGACGACCTACGCGCCCATGCTCGCCCATTACAAGGGCGGGCCAAACTTCAGGCAAGTGGATGGCTCAGGGCTGCCGCTTGAAGTATTTGACCTTATATCCAAATTCTACGAGGACTGCGAGGAGCGCGTTTGAGCAAAGAAGAGGCCATTGAGCTGGAAGCGACAGTGGTGGAGTCATTGCCCAACGCCGTTTTTCGCGTGGAACTGGAGAACAAGCACCAAATACTGGCCCACATTAGTGGGAAGATGCGAAAAAATTTCATCCGCATCCTGCCAGGCGACAGAGTCCTCGTGGAAGTTACCCCTTACGACCTTACCCGCGGGCGCATCATTTACAGGTTCAAGTAATGTTTTCGAGGTCAAAATGAAACTAAGGCCCTCCATCAAAAAATTGTGCGAGCACTGCAAAATTGTCAGGCGCGAAGGCATCGCCCGGGTGATTTGCAAAAAGAATCCCAAGCACAAGCAGAGACAAGGCTAAGGAGGCAGAATGGCACGCATAGCAGGCATAGACCTTCCAGCCGCAAAGCGCGTCGAGATCGCGCTTACGTACATTTTTGGCGTCGGGCGCTCAAAGGCCCACAGCATCTTGGACCGCGCCAAAGTTGACTACGGCATCAAGGTGCGCGACCTCTCCGAGGACGAAGTCGGCCGCATACGCCGCGTCATTACGGCGGAAGAGACCGTTGAGGGCGACCTTCGCAAAAACATCAGCCTCGACATAAAGCGGCTGATGGACATTGGCTGTTACAGGGGCATCCGCCACCGCAAGGGGCTACCCGTCCGTGGGCAGCGCACGCACACCAACGCCCGCACCCGCAAGGGCAAGCGGCGGGCCATAGCTGGCAAAAAGAAATAGGTGAGGTAGGCAATGGCAAAGACCCAGTCCAAGACAGCCGGAAAAAAGGTAGTCAAGAAAAAAGAAAAGAAAAACGTCCCGCATGGCATAGCCCATGTGCATGCTTCTTTCAACAACACTATAATCTCCATCTCCGACCAAATGGGCAACATGCTCAGTTGGGCCTCCAGCGGGAACCAAAATTTTCGAGGCACCCGCAAAGGCACGCCCTACGCGGCCCAGATTGCCGCCGGCGTAGCGGCCGAGGCAGCCAAGGAGCATGGCGTCCGGTCTGTTGACATAAGAGTCAAGGGTCCGGGGGCGGGGCGCGAGTCAGCCATTCGCGCCATCAACGCCTGCGGAATCCAAGTGACCAGCATCCGCGACGTTACGCCAATACCCCACAATGGCTGCCGCCCGCCTAAGCGGCGCCGAGTATAAGGAGGAGGCTACAATGGCCAGATACACCGAAGCGGCATGCCGCCTCTGCCGGCGCGAGGGCATGAAGCTGTTTTTGAAAGGCGACCGCTGCTACAAAGAAAAATGCGCTTTTGAGTCCCGCAAAGGCAAGCTGCCGGGCCAGCACGGCGCCGGCAAGCTGAAAAAGCCCACGGGCTACGCCCTGCAGCTGCGCGAAAAGCAAAAGGCCAAGCGCATTTATGGAGTGCTCGAAAAACAGTTCCGAATCTATTTTGAAAAGGCCGAGAGAAAGCGCGGCGTCACGGGCCACAACCTGCTGGCCATGCTAGAGAGCCGCCTTGACAACGTGGTCTATCGCCTCGGCTTTGCTGCCAGCCGCCGCACTGCGCGGCAGATGGTTCTGCACGGGCACATATTGGTCAACGGCAGGAGGGTCAACATACCTTCCTACCTCACCAAAGCGGGCCAAAGCATCGAGCTTGGTGCCAAGGCCCGTGAAATCGAGTCAGTCAAAGCTTCCGTTGAAACTGCCGCCGGCCGCGGGATACCAAAATGGCTCACATTCGACGCCGGGGCGTTCAAGGGCCAGATAGTGGCGGCCCCTCTGCGCGAAGACGTGACCCTCGACATTAACGAGCAGCTCATAGTCGAGCTGTACAGCAAGTAACAAGGGGTCTTTAGATGTTAAGTATTAGTGATTTCCAGCGTCCGCGCTTTGCAGAGGTGACGGCCGGCACCAAGACGAGTTCCTTTGGCGAATTTGTGGCCTATCCCTTTGAAAGGGGGTTCGCAACCACGGTGGGCCATTCATTGAGGCGCGTCCTCCTTAGCAGCATCAGCGGAGCCGCCGTGACTAGCGTCCGAATAAAGGGCGTCCAGCACGAATTTACCACCCTTCCAGGCGTGTGGGAGGACATAACCCACATCCTCCTTAACCTTAAGGAAATTCCATTCAAGGTTCACTCCCCCTCTCCCCAGATGGTCACCATTTCCTCCAAAGGCCTGGGCGTTGTCACCTCCAAAGACATCCGCTGCGGCCAAAACGTCGAAGTGGTTGCCAAGGACATCCACATAGCCACCCTTGGGGAAGACGGCGAACTGGAAATGGAGATACAGGTGACGCCTGGCCGAGGCTTCGTCACCGCCGACCGCAACATAGACGAAAAGCTGGGTGCCGGCTTCATACCCATGGATTCAAACCACAGCCCGATCACCCGCGTGAATTACACAGTAGAGTCTGCCCGCGTCGGCCAGAGTACCGAGTTTGAAAAGCTGGTTCTCCAAGTGTGGACCAACGGCACCGTTGACCCCCAAGACGCCGTCAGCGACGCCTCCCTGATACTCCGCGAGCATTTCCTTGTGTTTGTGCGCCACGACGAAGACCTGCTCGATTTCGACGGCGGACACATGGGCTTCTCCAGCGAAGCCGTCAACGCCCTCATGGGCAAGTCCGTCGAAGAGCTGGAACTGTCCGTCAGGGCCAACAACTGCCTGAGGAACGCCGGCATCACCGCTATAGGCGAGCTGGTGCAGCGCACCGAGGCCGAGCTCATGAAGACAAAGAACTTTGGCAAAAAGTCCCTGCAAGAGATCAAAGACGAGCTAAACCGCATCGGGCTCTCCCTCGGGATGCGCCCAGACCAAGACTTTTAGACATTTTTTGTATAGCGACAGAAAGGAGCCACCATGCGCCACAACGTTTCAGGCAAGCGCCTAGGCCGCAACACCAACCACCGAAAAGCATTGATGAAGAATTTGGCCAACTCCCTGCTGCACTGCGAAAGAATAAAGACCACCTTGGTCAAAGCGAAAGAGCTCCGCAGGTTCGTAGAGCCATTCATAACCCTCG
>Ga0268262_10002106_pt1 | contig 23502 bp, 22 predicted proteins | sample TergutNc150P3_FD_190354 | JGI IMG/M metagenome (GOLD analysis project Ga0268262, IMG submission 190354) | Nasutitermes corniger P3 segment gut microbial community from laboratory colony in Florida, USA - Nc150 P3 (SPAdes) (version 2) | ecosystem: Host-associated > Arthropoda: Insects >...
ACTGGTTGCTTCCCTGATTTGCGATATAATAACCTGCGGAGCGTCTGCCTGATTTTCGGTCAAATGACTGGCTGTTTTCATTGTAATCCCAATACTCTTTTGGTTCCTCGTAAGGGGAATTGATAATAAGCTGGTCAATGATTTTAGGCATAGGCTTTATGCTCTAACTTCTTTTTCAATTCAACATCAAAAGTAAATATTTGATTATCGTTAACATTAGCGTACCCGACAAGAAGGCAATCAATAAAATCCAGTCTTGTTGAAGCATATATATTACAGCCATAGCGTATAACATTTTCTTCCAAAACAAAACTTTCCTTTATCTCAATAAAATCTTTTATTTCATCGGCGATAAGCTGCCTGGAATGATCATAGTATTTTTCCAAATTATATACTGCTTCGACAATTACCTCAACTGTGACAATACAGTTGGCGGTATTTATCAGGTTTGCAACTTTTCCGCTTTTTTCCTTGTCGTCATCAGCTATGAAACGAAGTACCGCATTGGTATCAAGCATAACTTTCCTGTTTGTCATGCTTCTCCCCTTTGTTTTCTTTCCAGCATTATATTACCCCAAGTTTGTTTTTCCTTACGGTAACGGGCCTGCATTTCTTCTTCGGTCTCTGTTCCGTCAATGACTTTCTGGACATCAAAATCAAATGAAAATCCTTGTGAAACTCCCTTTTTTAACTGCTCAACAAAAGTTTCACGGTTATATTTTTTTCTGAATCTTTCAATCTTTTCTTCGGTTGTCCCCTGCTTTTCATTTCGTATAGGCCGAATAGTTACTTCCACCCGGTTATTCCTCATATCTTCGGGAATGTCAAAAATGGATGTCAATTCTTCCACATCAATTACCTGTACGATTGCTTCCATAACGTTCTTCTCCTTGTATTATTATTTTAACCTGTAATTACAATTACTTTCAAACTCTCAATACCTCTGTCATCTACAATTTTGACGGCGATCAGCGTATTGTCTTTTACTATAAATGGCAGGGATTCAGTTCCCCTGTATTTTTCTATAAGGTCAGGGTTGATTTCCGCTTTTAAGGTTTTTGCCAATTTGTCCCAACCTTCGTTTTTTCCTTCCATCGGGAAAAATACCTGTTTGGGTTCTATGGACATACCGTCATAATCGGTATCAAGCATCCACATGGCGATTTTATCGGTTCCGCCCGAATTGACTATCCCTTGTTTTATATCGTAATAGTCAAAGCCTTTTACTTTGATTTTATACTTGCCTTTGTCTGCGCCTTTTTCGATGTGGATAAGTTCTACATCGGGCTGTCCGACAAGCCAGAAACTTTGGCTTGAGGATGCTTTCTTCTTTAAATCTGCGGTCATAAGGTCGGGGTTCATTTGTACTTTTAACAAAGTTACACCGGGCCATTTTGTATCGTCAATATGTTTTGCCGCCGTTGGGTCAAATTGGAAAGCGGCGAAAACGATATAAACGGGTTTTGGCCTTATGGTTTCCGCCTCATTCAGCGCCTGAGTAACCATGCGAATATCGAGGGGGCGGGTTTCGCTCGCAAAACAAATAACGGCTTTTTTTCTGTCTGTTTCTTTTGTCTCGGCTTCCGCGTGGAGAAATTTTGTTCCTTCCAATGGTTCTACTCTGGAGAACTGAATTTTTTCTCCCTGCCGCCCGAAAATGCCTGTAGCTTTCAATTCCTGCATCCAGTCTGATTGTTTTTTAGCGGCGTTTTCATAGAAAAACGGAGCGGGGCGAGTATCGTCGTCTAGTGGTTTTACCGTCGGAGCGGGAAGGGCTTCCACGGTAAAGAGGCCTGAAATGCGGACTTTTCTTTTTTCTATTTCCGGCTGGTCGTAAAGCGTTTCCTGCTCAGGCGGTTCGTTATTTGCTATGGATTTTAGTGTGATGTGCGGGACTGTTTTATACACAAAGCCGCTTGATACTCCCTGTTCCGGGTGCGCCAGTTTGTAATAGTCAAAGGTTGCGGTCATTAGACGTTTTTTCGCAAGAGTGATGGCAATGCGGGAAGTGTCGCAGGTTACCCAGCGGCGTCCCCATTGTTCGGCAACATAGGCTGTAGTTCCGCTGCCACAGGTGATGTCGAGTACCAGATCGCCTGGGTCGGTGGTCATTAACATACACCGCTGAATAGGCTTATTGCCCGTTTGCACGACATATATTCTATCTTCTGTTCGAGTTCCCGTTCCAGTATCGTTCCAAATATTATTTAACATCATAACAGGAAAGTCATTAAAAAATCGTTTGTATCGTAACGTTTCTCCAACTACTGCTAGTCGTTTTGCTTTTGCCAGTCGCTCTAATCCTTCTCCTGATGTAGTCCAATAACGTGTTTGTGGAGCATATTCTTTACCTTCAAAAAGAAACGGCTTTCGAGAATACTCATGTGATGAAGTTAAGTCACTCAACCCAAATAAATATTCTTTTGGAAGGCTATCTACCTTTTCTCGCTCTTCCTGACTTAAACGATGCCATGTACCATCACTCTTTTCAATACAACCATAACTATCTTCTGTTACGGTTTGAAGTGTTTTATTAAGAAATAGTCGATGAAATTTAAGGCTCTTATAATCTTTTGAAAACCATATGATATAGTCATTACTTGTTGGTAAATAATTTGCTGTCAGGTTGCTTGTTTTTCTGAATGAGATCATGCTAACAAAATTTTCTGCCCCAAACACCTCATCACACAAATTCCGCACCAAATGCACATTTTCATCGCTGATCTGCACAAAAACACTGCCGGTATCTGATAATAACTCCCTTGCAAGCAAAAGCCTGTCCCGCAAATATGTTAAGTACGAATGTATGCCCAATTCCCATGTATCACGGAACGCTTTTATCATTTCCGGTTCCGTTGTCAGGTCTTCGTCTTTTTTGTCTTTTACATCCCGCTTGTTCACAAAGGGCTGGAAATTGGAGCCGTATTTTATGCCATAAGGCGGGTCTATGTAGACCATTTGCACTTGTCCTGCCATTCCTTCTTTTTCGAGCATGGAATTCATTATGACGAGGCTGTCTCCGGCTATGAGGCGGTTTGTCCATTTGTCTTTATGCTGGTAGAATTCAATTGCGTCATTCCGGCGTTTTGCCCTTTCTGCGTCTGATTCAAATAGCCAGCCTTGTTCATCGGTATAATCGTCGCCTATTGTCTGAACGGAGCGGATTATTTTATGAGGTTTTATGCTTTCGTGAATGTGGATTGAAGATGTCGGTACTTCAAAAGTTGTTCCTTCTTTTTTTCCTGCCCATTGCAGGGACGGGTCTATGTGTGGGTCGTATTCGTATTTAGTTTCGGGGCTGGCTACTGTGTCATATTGTGCCATGCCCACTGGGGGGATATTGGCACGGTCGTGTTCGGGGTAGGTGTAGGCGTCTATTTGGTTGAGTTTGGAGGTGTCGATTGTAGGTTTTTTCTTAGGCATGGGAGGGCTCCTTGTATACTTTATTACAATAATACCTTTACATCAAAACCGTATTTACTTTTTAGCTCATCAATACGTGGCATTTCAAAAGATATACTGCTAAATGCCGGATAACCGTTCAAGCCTGTTGGGATATACCCTATAACACGTTCGTATAAATATTGGCGTTCATTTGATTGAAAAGATGAAAATTTTATTACAAGCAAAAATTTAATCTTTTTAGAAAAGGACGTAGCTTTTGCATACCGCCTAAGTAATGAATCTTTAACTTTCATTCCTATTTCAAGTGGGAAAGCAGCATTTTTATCTGTGAGCATTTTGTAATCATTAACACGATTTTCTTCCGGAGCGTTTGGATGTTCGTAGTTTTTTATTTCAATAAGGTATAAGTAATCGTCATCCTCAACGATAAAATCAACTGCCTTAAGTCCATGACAATTTTCGGCATCAGCTTTTTCATAAGATAAATGGAAGTCAAATTCCAGACCGCTTTCGCTTGCTACGGAATTACACATTACCCTTTTACTCTCATTCCGTTTTTTACAACAGCGTTAAATAATTTATCACCGGCATCTTCAAGAACACTTCGATTCAATTTTGAGTACATGTCAGCGGTATCATATTCAATGCCATTTTCTGTCTTTCGCATATTGAAATACTTAAGTGTATTTTCATTTGTCATATTCAACTCAAACCATCGGGCCAATGCGTAACTGTGCGTAGCGATAAATATTTGAACGCCGTTTTTTTGAAGTTCAAGCAGGATATTAACCATATCCGGTAATATTTCAGGGTTCAAGCTGTTTTCAGGTTCATCCCAAAACAAAATCGTACCATTTTCCAGCAGGCCATTGCGTAACAGTTTTAATAATAAACCAAACTTACGGAAACCGCTTGCCTCAAATGAAAAAGATACCTTTTTTCCACTCTCTTTTATTATATAAAATGTATCGCTCTCATAAACTACATTTCCGCCGATAATAGTTTTAATACTGTCAATAACTTTCTCCGCGTTTGGTGTAATGCTGTTAGTTTCAGGTATTGAGGCTTTCGAAAGTATATCAATCTGTGTCTGGTCAAACGGCATTTTTCGCTCATTGGTAAGAGCAAGAAAACCTTTTGAATGTGAAAGCATATCTTCTGGGGGAATGTAAATTGACGGAGTATAAAAGTTGGCTGACCATTCTACCAGGGGAGCTTGAAGAAGATTTATTGAAATTTTTATATGTGCAACTTTTACATTTTGTGTTGAATCTTTAAAATTAACGAGAACTGTTCCGCCAACTGTTACTATATCTTCCCTGTCAAAGTAACGATCAGGCAATTCGGCCCATTTTTTATTTTCAGTTGGGACATCAAAATTATATTTACACGCGGCATACATGGCTTTCATAAGCGTTGTTTTTCCACTGCCGTTGGCGCCGATGAAAATATTTACGCCATTACAGAAATCCGCTGAAAACTTGTCTTTAAAAACGAGAAATTTTTCGATTTCAACCGTTGTAATAGCCATCGGGCAATACCCCTCTATTTATCATGGTTTGGGTTTGTGGTATAGTGATACGCCGTTTTGATTCAAGGCTACAGTACATATTAAGTATTGGCAAGGGGTGTTAAGAAAGGTTTTTCCTATAAGGCGGCTAAATCCTTCTTTGAATCTCTTGCCAATCCTTTCTTGCATAATAATACCTAATATGCTACGCTTTTTTTACGATGAGTAATATCGGAGACTCAATAGCCCTTTTAGGAGATGAAGCGGTAGCCCTTGGAGCCATTCACGCGGGGCTTTCAGCGGCCTATGGGTATCCGGGAACTCCTTCAACAGAGATACTGGAATATCTGATTGAAAAATCCGGCGAAAACGGCCTCATTGCCAAATGGTGTTCCAACGAGAAAACCGCCCTGGAAGCGGCTTTGGGGGTTTCCTTTGCCGGAAAGCGGGCAATTGTCACTATGAAGCACGTCGGCCTGAACGTCGCAGCCGATCCCTATATGAACAGCGCCCTTTTGGGCATAAACGGCGGATTGGTTGTCGCCGTGGCGGACGATCCGGGGATGCACAGCTCTCAGGGGGAACAGGATTCGCGGTATTATTCGGCCTTTGCCATGGCGCCCTGCCTTGAGCCAAGAAACCAGCAGGAAGCCTACGATCTGTGCCGCGAGGCGTTTGAAGTTTCCGAGCGCTGCCATCTGCCGGTTATGCTGCGCCTTTCTACCAGGCTTTCCCACGCCAGAGCCGCCGTAAGGCCCGCACCCGCCGGCAAGCAGAACGGGCTTTCGAAAATGAAAGACAGGACGTACTGGACACTGCTTCCGGCCTATTCCCGGCGGAATTACCAGGAACTTATCGACAAGCAGGGACAGCTCATCTCCTGGTCATGCTCCCACAGCGTGAATAAACTTGAAATGGGAGACGCAAGCTTCGCCGTAATAACATCGGGCCTGGGGGGCAACTATTACGAAGAAAACCTCGAAGACCTGATTTCTTTCAGAGGCGGAAAAGCCCCCTCGCGCCTGCACATCGGGGCCTACCCCCTTCCTGTCGAATCAATCAGAAAACTCTGCGAAAAAGCGGAAAAGATCTTATTAATAGAAGAAGGCCAGCCGTTTATTGAAGAGCGCATTAAGGGCATACTTCCCCAGAATATAAAAGTTTCAGGCAAACTGGACGGGACACTGAATCGGGCTGGAGAACTCGATCCCGATAACGTGAGGAAAGGCCTCGGTCTTGCGCCACGGCCCAGCGTGCTTGATTCCGGCGTTAAGATACCGGAACTGCCGGGCCGCCCGCCCCAGCTTTGCCAGGGCTGCCCGCACGGCGACAGTTACACCGCCATTAACAGGGCAATGGCGGAACTTGGCAGCGGCCAGGGATACCCCGATTGCGCAATAACTTCCGACATCGGCTGTTACGCACTCGGCGCTTCCCCGCCCTACTCCACCATTGAAAGCTGCGTCTGCATGGGGGCCTCTGTTTCCATGGCCCGCGGCGCGGCGGACGCCGGTTTAAAATACGCCGTCGGTATTATCGGGGACTCTACGTTCTTACATTCGGGAATTACCTGCCTTGTGGACGCGGTTCAATCCGATACACCCATGACGCTTGTCATCCTGGACAATTCCATTGTTGCCATGACAGGCTGTCAGGAAACCATAGTCCCGTCCGCAAAGCTAAAAGATCTTATTCTGGGTTTGGGCGTAAAACCGGAACACCTTATAGAGCTTGAGGCCAAGGGCCAGTTTCTTGAGGAAAACGTCGCGAAACTAAAAAAAGAATTTGAGTACAGGGGGCTTTCGGTTGTGATCTTCCGCAGGGAATGTCTTGAAGCCTTTAGGAGACGGAACAGGAAATAATGCCATGAAGTGTGATGTTATTTTAGCAGGAGTCGGCGGCCAGGGAGTATTGTCCATCGCGGCGATAATCGCGCAGGCCGCGGTTGAAGAGGGCCTTGCGGTGCGGCAGTCGGAAGTTCATGGCATGGCGCAAAGGGGCGGCGCGGTTTTGGCCCACCTGCGAATCGCGGATAAAACCATCGCTTCCGACCTGGTTCCACGCGGCGGCGCGGATCTCATTATTTCAATGGAACCGGTGGAAAGCCTGCGTTACGCCGCATGGCTTTCGCCCAAAGGCGCCCTTGTAAGCGCCGCGGAACCTTTTGTAAATATTCCCAATTACCCCGATCTGCAGGGAATCATAAATACCATAAAGAGTTTCCCACTGAGCAGGGTGGTGGAAGCGGCCTCGCTTGCCAAACAGGCAGGCCTGGCAAAAGCTGTAAACATGGTCATGGTGGGAGCGGCATCGGCTTTTCTTCCCATAAAAACCGAAACCATGGAAAAAACAATCGGAAAAATGTTTGCCCACAAAGACGCGGCGGCTGTGGAAGCAAACAAAAAGGCCTATAACTTTGGGAAAAATGCTGCAAAGTAAGATAAGTCAAGAAGAGGAGAAACAATGACAGTCAATGAAGCCATTAAAATAGTGGACGGACAATTTTTCAGCGGTAAGGAAATGGCTGATTTGGAAGTTTTATCAGCCTGCGGAGCGGACCTAATGAGTGACGTCATGGCATTCGTCAAGGAACGGGTACTGCTTATGACCGGCCTTGTAAATCCCCAGGTTATAAGAACCGCCGAGTTGCTCGATATAAGGGCAATCATTTTTGTCCGGGGAAAGGTTCCGGGCAGAGACGTGATAGAAATGGCCGAGCAGGCTGATATCATACTTGGGGGAACAAAGCTCCCGATGTTCCTTACCTGCGGAAAGCTGTACGAAGCAGGGCTTAGAGCGGGCGGAACCAGGGAAATCAACTAAGACAATGGGAAAAATAAAAAGCGCCCTGGAAATCGCGCTTGAAAAAACCGAATCGGTAAAGAGCGACAAAAGCAGCATCAAACAGTTTGAAGCAAAGCAGAATGGCAAAAAACTGGCCAATCAATTTCTTGAAGGCGAAATTAAATCCCTGGAAGAAGAAATAAAAAAGAGCGCATCAGGCGAGAAAGAAAGCCTAAAGGAGGGTATCTTTGATGTCCTTATCTCTCAAATTGCACTGCCTTCGGTAAAAGACGACATAAAGCGAATTGAGGCCGTCGGTAAGGGGCTCTGTACAGTAATTGAGAGTAAGCGCTTAGCGGAAATTTTCAAACAGTTCGTCCAGATTATGAATCAGTTTCTCGAGGAAACAGCCCATTTCGAAGAAGCAATAAAAAAGCAATACGCGCCCAAACTGCGCCAAAAGGAAGAAGAACTCTCCCGCCGTATTGGGCGGAGCATAAAACTGGATCCGTTCCAGGATCCCGAATTCGCGGCCTTTTACAACCAGAATATGCAGGCCCTCAAGGCAAACTACCAGTCCGCGGCAGATCAGGTAAGAGAAGAAGCGCAAAAGCTTTTTGAAAAGAAATAAACAACCTCGCCCTAAAAGCTAAACGTGACCCGCAGACAGAATAAATCAGGCTGATAGGTGTCCAATGAACCGGAACCGGTCGCCATTTGCTGTCTGAGGCATGAGCCACGTGGCGCATAAAAATGAGCCATGTGGTGCAAAAAAGTGCGCCACGGGGTATCAAAAATAGAGCCATCTGGCATCTCCCTTTTTTTTATAAGTGCTGTTACAATTTCCTCATAATAATGATTAAGGAGAGATCGATCATGAAGAAAAACAGTGAAAGGCGGATCAGCGGAAGAACTTTCGTGGTTCTTTTGGGAATAATCCTTTTATTTGTCGGCTGTGTCACCAACCCCCTGACGGGAAAAAGCACGATGGCTCTTATACACAACAACCAGCTTTTACCCATAGCTTTTGCCGAGTACGATGAATTTCTAAAGGAACACACAGTTATCACAGGTACCGCCGATGCGAGAATGGTGGAAAGAGTCGGGTCAAGGCTTGCAACCGCCGCCCAGAAATGGCTCGTATCGCAAGGTAATGCCCATTACCTGGACGATTACAGGTGGGAATACAAATTGGTTCAGGATGATCAGATAAACGCATGGTGTATGCCTGGGGGCAAAATCGTGGTTTACACCGGGATTCTGCCTGTAACCAAGACGGAAGAGGCGCTTGCGGTCGTGCTGGGCCATGAGCTTTCCCACGCCTTGCTCAACCACGGCCAGCAGAATATGAGCGCCGGTATACTTCAACAAGTTGGCCAGGTCGCGGTTCAGCTGGGAGCGCAGGCGGCAGGCCTTTCCGAGGACACCCAAACCCTCGTGCAACTCGCATACATTCTTGGATCCACGTTTGCCGGCACCCTGCCGTTCAGCCGCAGTAACGAAAGCGAGGCGGATCATTACGGCCTCATCCTCATGGCCATTGCCGGCTATAACCCGGACGCGGCGGTTCCATTCTGGGAACGGATGAACGCTATGGCCGGCGGCAGCGGCCCGGAATGGCTCAGCACCCACCCGTCCCCCCCTACCAGAATAAAACAGTTACAAGGCTGGAATAGCGAGGCGAAAAAGAAAGCCGCCGAGTTTGGCGTTACGTTCAAGTAACAAGGAGTATCGATATGGGTTTGAAAGATTTTTTAAATGAGGTGGCTTCGGGTCTGGATTCCGGTAGTATCCAACAAAAAGTCACGGAGATACAACAAAAAATCGCGAACAAGGAAGGTTTTGACTTGGGCAGTATCCAACAGAAACTTGCGGAGATACAACAAAAAGTCATGAGCAAGGAAGGTTTGGATTTGGGCAGTATCCAACAGAAACTTGCGGAGATACAACAAAAAGTCGCGAACAAGGAAGGTTTGGATTTAGGCAGCATACAACAAAAACTTGCGGAGATACAACAAAAAGTCGCAAACAAGGAGGGTCTGGATTTAGGCAGCTTACAACAGAAACTCGCGGAGATACAACAAAAAGTCGCGAGCAAAGTTGTGTTTGCTTCGACACCTGCCGCGGAGACCTACACCGATAATAACGACACAAACAGCGGCGCAAAGATGCCTGTTTTCGCCGTTGGCGCAGGGTCAAATGCAACAAACATTTTTTTCCCCTCAAAGACTGGAATGGCGCTGACCACTGTGAATAATGATGCCAAAGGAAATGCCGAGAGCTATTCAGTGCTTACTGTCAAAGATGTTGACGGCCTGCCCGGAAATATGACCATTACCTACGGGATAAATGCTCTGGATAAAAACCGCAACCCCCTCAAGGGTTTATCCGATGAGATGACCTACCAGGTGGTAATAAAAGACGGCGTGACGATCATGGATATTAACCAGATGATTCCGGCACAAGTTAGAGAGCAGGGCGCTTTAAAGATGGAAGTTACAGGTACGCCAATGGAGATGCCAGGCAACCTGCAGCCCGGTCAGTCGCTCAAGGATTCCGAGATAACCATTGCAATAGACGTTGGCATTATGAAGGTGAATACCGTGGTAAAAACCGAGGGAAAATACCTGGCAATTGAAGATGTAAAAGTTCCGGCAGGAACATTCAAATGCCATAAAATCACTCAGAAAACTACCACCACCGCCATGATCGTTACCACAACTCAGACAACCGTTTCGTGGTACGCGCCCAATATCGGTACTGTAAAAACCGTAACCTATGACGACAAGAACAATCTGGTTTCCAGCTCAGAATTGGTGGAGCTAAAAGGCAAGTGAAAACCGCCCGCAAGCTGTCCGTTGGACAGCAGGGCTGTTTATATGTCGGCGGACGTTAAACGCGGAGGAAAAAAATGGCTAGTAGATTTGATGGTAATAAGGAGGTCGAAGTGTGGCGGGCTCAGATACAGGATAAATGTCGTTTCAGCGATGCTCGCGGTGTCTGGAATGTTATTGAAAAGCATAATGCTCCGAGGGAGGTCTACAAGAAACTTGCGGCGGGTGTTTCGGCGGGTGTAACCCAGAACGAAAAAACTCAATTCAAAAATTGTAGTAACATCGACCAATACAAAGCTTTCATCCAGTCCCGCTGTAAGTTCCAGAATGAAGGAAGGGTTTGGGCGGCCTTGGACACGCACGGTTACGTCAATGATCTCTACCGCGTACTGGCGGCAGGCATGGCAAATGAGCGCTGAGACGCGTTAAGTAATCTGGAGAAAACCGCCCGTATGGGCTGTTTATATGTCGGCGGACATTAAACGCGGAGGAAAAAAATGGCAATCGGCACACTTAAGAGGGGTTCAAAGGGCGACAATGTAAAAAAACTGCAAGCCTGGCTTAATGAACTGGGTAGGGGTCATATGAGAGGTTCCTGCCCCTTATTTCCCAATTCCAGGGAGTTTGGCGGCGATGGGAAGGAACTTGCAGTGGATGGTTCTTTTGGCCCTCTGACAGAAGCTATGGTCAAGTCATTCCAGAGGATGCATGGGGGGCTTGTGGTTGACGGTTTGGTTGGACCAAAGACGCAGGAAGCTATGTCTAACTGGGGCCTCCGCTTTTAATTAGCCGCGGAGGTGTACTTTCAGGGGAACGGGGAACAAAGAGTAAAGAGGAATGAGTAGTGAGCAATGTAAATCAAGCTGAGAGTGTGGCTACCAAGATTAGACTGCTTACAACGACATTACTAATTGCTAATTGCTCATTTTCCCTATTCCCCATTCCCTAATTTACCGGAGATAAAAAGACATGGAATTGAATGAAGAAGAAAGAAGATTTGGTGATGATTTAATGAGTCATTACTTTACCGGTTCCAGAAACCAAAGTGAATACAGGCTTATAGATTCTCCTGGCTACCGTGAAAGCATAATAATACGGAACCTCCCTATGGGCCTAAAGCTTCGGCATCTTTCTGAAGGGGAAAAGACCGAGGCCGTCTGTGTCGAGGCGGTGAAGAAAGACAAGAACGCGATGGAGTACGTGCCAAAGGACATGAGAGACGCGGTAAAGACCGCCATGAAGAAAAAAGGCTAAGAACCAAAGGAAGGAAAGATATGGCGTTAAGTAAAGAACAAGAGAAATGGCTTAGTAAGATTATGTCTGATAATAAAATAGTTAAGGAAGTCCCTGATGAACTTCTTACAGAAGAATTCTTGCTTGCCGCAGTGCAAAAAAATAGGAATATGATGCAACACGTTCCCGACGCGCAGAAAAGCGAGGCCGTCTGCCTTGCCGCCGTGAAGCAAGACGGCAGTTTGTTGCAACACATTCCCAAGGCGCAGAAGACTGAAGCCCTCTGCCTTGCCGCCGTGCGACAAGACAGCCTGAATCTGCAATACGTCCCCGAAGCGCTGAAGACCGAAGCCGTCTATATTGCCGCCGTGCAAAAAGACGGCCAGAATCTGCGATACATCCCCGATGCGGCCAAGACCGAAGAAATCTGTATTGAGGCGATGAAACATTCCCGTTCTTCTTATATTAATGTTTACAGTCAAACGGTTAGTAGCAGTCATCCGTTGCAACTGGTACCTGAAGAACTTAAAACCGAAGCCGTTTGCATTGCCGCGGTGCAAAATGATAGCAATGCGCTGGGATTCGTCCCCGAGGCGGTGAAGACCGAGGCTGTCTGCCTTGCCGCAGTGCAAAAAGATGGCTATAGGCTTAAATACGTCCCGGATGCGTTGAAGACCGAGGCTGTCTGCCTTGCAGCAGTGCAACATGGCAGTACGGATCTGATGCGGTATGGCCATGCGCTGCAATACGTCCCGGATGCGTTGAAGACCGAGGCCCTCTGCCTTGCCGCCGTGCAAGAAAACGGCAGTGCGCTGCAATACATTCCAAAGGCGTTGATAACCGGAGACTTTGAAGCAAAGATCAGATCCGCAATTTCTTCAGGCTCAGGCGGTTCGGGATACGGCGTAGAGTCAATAAAGCCTTGAAGAAAAAATGGTGAAAAAGGGAATGAGAGAGTTATTATACAGCGGTAGCGCCAACTCCGTTGGCGGCGGCAATCCGTTCCTGCACCATCTCGTCAATGATTTGGGCGGGGGTTTTATGGTCAGTCTCTGCCTTCGTAAAAAGGTAATTGACCGTCATTTTCGACAGCCCCATAAGGCGCAACTCCCGCTGTGCAAGCCAGCCGGTTCCGTCAGGGCCAAGTTTGGGAACGGTACGGGTCAGTTCTTCATCAAGAGCGTCGTATTCTTCATCAGTCAAGTCTTTGTATTCCATCTATTTCTCCTAAGGCTCAATCTGAGCGGATATGCCGTCTCGGCAGCCCATTGCGTGAAAAACCCGTATCGAGTCATCGTCAATGGGGTTATAGAAAACTTCAATCGGGTTACCCGCCCGGTTGAAACCAATAAAACCGTATTTATTGCTGTAGTCTTCCAGCAGACCGTCGTGAATTCTAGTCCGGTAAGCATGGATAATGTCATCCCGCGTTTCCCCATGCTTGAACGCCGAAGGCACAAATACAATTTCCGGCTCCACAAGGTAAATGTAACATGGAAGAAAGATAAAAACAATTTGGGGAAACCCGACGTTGTCGGATTTATAAAGACCGCCAGTACCGGCGGACATTAAAAAAGGAGAAATAAATGCCGGAAGGTATTACAACTTCGGATTGGTGGAAACTGAAATTTTTGGATGTCAGGGATTGGCTGAAAGATTCGACTCTGGGGACGGTGGCTTTAACGTTGAATCCGGGAGTAAAACAGCTTCTTGAGAAACCGGAAGTAAAAAAATTGCTGGAAGAACAGAGGAGGAAATTGGAGGCAATCAAAGTTGGCCAGGTTTTTAATTATGAATATGCCTGGATTATAAAATGGAACCGCATAGGAGGCCCCCCTACAAGCGACCCTAACTCCGCCTTTATGATCAACAAAAATGGAAGAAGATGGTTTCCGGAAGAGGGAGAAATTATTTCAGGAGCTCTTGAATCTATAACAACGCAATTTGACATCGTCTTTTTTTCCGTGTCGAAAACCGGGCCTTTCGGCAAAGACAGCAGGCTTTTTATTATACAACCGGGTTCCACTGTAGACTTCAGTGTTGCTAATGGTTTCATACTTAGAAGCGGTAAGCTGGAAGAAGACAAAAGCTTCAGAACCGCGGCTCAGTTTGATGAAGTGATGTCATATTACTCCTGCTCGGCTGATGAAGGGATAGGCAGCATTATAAAGGCAGAGGTTGATATGCAGAAAAAATTGATCCCCTCAAATATCAAGGATACTCTTGCTATTAAGGATTATCTTGCCGATTGGGTAATTGCCGAAGGCAGCAAGAATTCAGGAGTATTTGGAGTTGTAACCGGAATGCTTCCCCCCTGGATGTTTCCTGTGGAATTTGCTTCTAATCTGGTTCTGAATGTATTTAAAGCGCAGATAGCCTATGCTATTTCGTACTGTTATGGGAAAGAAGCAACCGGAGATAATTTAAAAAACGATTTATATATTTTATTTGCCAACGATGATGTAGAAGTGTCGCTTAAAGCTGTCGCGAGCGCGGCGGAGGGGGCAGGGCTGCAAACAATTGCCTGGGAAGCCATATCAAAAGAGACACTGTGGCAGAAGCTCGGCAGCAAGTTTTTGTCCATCGGCAAGAGCACATTGCAGGACGCGGCAAAAGTAGCATGTACAGCTAAAGTCATTGGAAAAGCCATACCTGTTGTTTCCATAGGTATTGGAGTCGTTACCAATACTTATGAAGCCGGAAAGTTCGGAAAACAGGCAAAGAGATATTACAGGCCTGCTCCGGCTGCCGGGTCAGCGCCTGCACCCGCGATTAACGCAAAAAGCGTAACGGTTTCCTTTGACCCCAGGGGCGGCACGCCCAAGCCCGCAAACATGTCGGCAACCTCCAGCTATTCCTATGGCAGCCTTCCGACTGTTACCCTAACCGGGCACAGGTTTGACGGCTGGTTTGACGCTGCTACAGGCGGGAAAAAAATAGAATCATCGTCAAAAGTACCAGATAATAGTCATACACTTTTCGCGCACTGGACTGCCAAAAACATAAGAGTTTCCTTCGACCCCAAAGGCGGCAGCGCGCCTAACCCCTCGTACAAGGAAATTCCCTTTGGCTCCGCTTATGGCCCGCTGCCGTCTGTTACCAAAGCCGGATGCACCTTCAACGGCTGGAACGCTTTGGTTGCAGGCGGGGAACCGGTAGGTCCCAGCACAACCATGAAGAAAGAGATCGGCCACACGCTGTACGCGCTCTGGTCTACCCCAGGCGGCATGACGGTTACCTTCAACGCAAACGGGGGCAACACGCCCAATCCCGCAACCAAGTCGGTAACCCATGGCTCCGCCTACGGCTCGCTGGCAAATTGCTCCAGAAGCGGATACAGGTTCGACGGCTGGTTTACCGCTGCTTCGGGCGGGACTAAAGTAGAAGCATCGACTCTGTTCACCGGCGGTAACACGCTTTACGCGCACTGGACTCCATTAAGCGCCGTAACGATTGCCTTCGACGCTGCAGGCGGCACGCCTATCCCCGCTGCCAAGGGGTTAAGCAGCCCCGGCTCTCAATACGGCACGCTGCCATCTGTTACCAGACCAGGATACAAATTCGACGGCTGGTTTACCGCTGCTTCAGGCGGGACTAAAGTAGAAGCGTCGACTGTGGCCACCGCCAGCACCAAGCTTTACGCGCACTGGACAGACATAAGCGGCGTAACGGTTACCTTTGACTCCAAAGGCGGCAGTACGCCCAACCCCGCAAGCAAGAGCGTTATACCTGACTCCACATACGGCCCGCTCCCGACTGTTGCCAGAGACGGATACAAGTTTGAGGGCTGGTTTAACGCGGCTTCCGGCGGGACTAAAATAGAATCATCGGCAAAGGTGACCAACAAAAGCGCCCACACGCTTTACGCGCGCTGGACTGCCATAAACGTAACGGTTGCCTTTAACATCAACGGGGGCAAGCCGCCCACCCCCTTAAACAAGATATTACCCTTCGACTCCAACTACGGCTCGCTGCCGACTGCTGCCAGAGACGGATACAAGCTGGACGGCTGGTATACCGCGGCTTCAGGCGGGACTAAAGTGGAAGCATCGACAAAGGTGGCCAACAAAAACGCCCACACGCTTTACGCGCACTGGGCCGGCAGCGCTGTAACGCTTACCTTCAACTCCAACGGGGGCAGCGCGCCCAACCCCGCGACCAGGCAGATGACCGTTGGCTCCCCATACGGCACGCTTCCGACTGTTACCAGAGACGGCTACAAATTCGACGGCTGGTTTAACGCGGCTTCCGGCGGGGCTAAAATAGATCCATCGGGTCCGTTTAGCGGCAACGTTACAACGATTTACGCGCGCTGGACTGCCGCAAGCGGCATAACGGTTACATTCGACGCCTCAGGCGGCGCGCCCACCCCCGCAAGCAAGGCGGTAACCTTTGGCGCTAACTATTCACTGCCACCTGTTTCCAGGCCCGGATACAAATTCGACGGCTGGTATACAGCTGCTACAGGCGGGACCAAAGTAGAAGGAGCGACAAAGGTGTCCAGCACCGCCAATCATACGCTTTACGCGCGCTGGACTGCCATAAGCGTAACGGTTGCCTTCAATGCCTCAGGCGGCAGCGCGCCCAATCCCGTAAACAAGGCGGTAACCAACGGCTCCGCCTATGGTCCGCTTCCGGCTGTTACCAAAACCGGACACAACTTCGAGGGCTGGTATACTGCGGCTACGGGCGGGACTAGAGTGGAACCATCGACAATAGTATCCAGCGCCGGTAATCACACGCTTTATGCGCGCTGGACAGGCAACACTGTAACCGTAACCTTTCATAGGAACGGCGCGGAAAACAATAGCCCGCCGATCCCGCAAGCAACTGCCGTTTATAACAGCAAAGTAACTTTGCCCGCGCCTCCGGTCAGGCCGGACTATACTTTTGAAGGCTGGAATACCAAGGCTGACGGCAGCGGGACGGTCTTTAACGCGGGTACGCCCGTTACAGCGGACATCGGAGTGTATGCCAAATGGAAGGCGAATGCTCCAAAGAGCATAACGATTACCTTCAATGCCAATGGCGGCACGCCCAACACGACCAGCCAGGTAACTGTTGGCTCACCCCTTGGCACGCTGCCGAAGGTTAGAAGAGAAGGATTCAGATTCGACGGCTGGTACAACGCGGCTTCCGGCGGGGGTAAAATAAACTCATCGGATCCGATTAGCGGAAACTACACAACGTTTTACGCGCACTGGACGGAAATTACCTTCACCGTAACCTTCCATAGGAATGGCGGGACTTCCGATGCGATCCCGCAAGTAACTGTCGCTTACAACGGCAGAATAACTTTGCCCAGGCAGCCCACAAGGCCGGGTTACACTTTTGCCGGCTGGTTCTGGGACTCAAGAGGCAGCACGCCCTTTTCAGCATCCACGCCCATTACAGACGATTCTGAGTTTTACGCCCATTGGAATGAGAATGCCTCCCCTTCTCCGCAGCCTGCTCCGACACCTTCGCCTTCGACACCTACATGCACCGTAACCTTCCATAGGAATGGCGCGGAAAACTACAACTCGCCGATCCCGCAAATAACTGCCGCTTGCAACAGCAGGATATCTTTGCCCTCGTCTCCCAACTGGCCGGGCCATACCTTTACCGGCTGGAATACCAGCGGTCACGGAACCGGTAACGCTTTTACAGGGGACATACCCAATACATCGGCCCTTGCGGTGTATGCCATCTGGAGGGAGGATGCGCCTGCATCACAGCCCTCTCAGCAGCCTGCCTCCAACACTATGACGGTTTACTTCGACTCCGCCGGCGGCAGCCCGCCCAACCCATCCAGCAGGCAGTTAGTCGCCAAAAGGGACAGCATTGGCCAGCTACCGACTGTTACCAAACCCGGATACACCTTCGATGGCTGGTTTACTCCAAGCGGGAATAAACTAACAGCAGATCATTCGTTTAGCGGCGGCTACACAACGATTATCGCGCATTGGAGGAAGTAATATGCCGGAAGGAAGATGGGAAATAACGGTACAGGTGAAAAAACCCCAGATGCAGCTTGTTGAGGAAAAATTAATCATTGATTCATACTCGTTGGAAAAAGCCAAAGCAGACGCTATGGCCAGAGTCCAGACGAAGCATAAGGTGGATAAGAATTTTGTTTCAGTTGCGAATGTAATAACAAAACAGGAGCCCACTTACACGGTGGCCTTCGAAAAGAACGGCGGGCTATCCGAGGCAAACCCGAACAGAAAGCCTGTTCCGCCGGGAAAAACAGTCGGCGCTTTGCCCGCTCCCCCGATCAGGCCGGGCTTCACTTTTGACGGATGGTTTACGGCCGCAAGCGGCGGAACGGCCTTTACCGCGTCCACACCCGTAAACGCCAACATGCCGGTGTACGCCAGGTGGAAGCAGAATCCCGCGACACCTGCGGCTCCGGCTAAAGATACTGATGTAAGGGGCGCTTTGGAGGGCGCTCTTGAAAAGCTTTCGGTTTCGACGGAATTTTCAGGATTGATTGCTGAAATTAATAACCTTGAAAAAATGGTTTCAAAGCTTGGCGGAATTGGGAAAGTTCTGACAGGCATTGATATAGCGAACGATCTTATCAAGTACTATGAAACGGCTTATAAACTGGCAACAACTACTGACAAGAATAAAAGAAAGGATTTGATGTGGGAATTGGCTTTGATTGCCGGTAAACTGACTAAAACAGCGGTAACAATAGCGTTCCCCCCGGCGGGCATTGTGGACGCGGGGATTTCTGTTGTCACTATGGTGTACACACAAGTACAGAAAGTGGCAGAGGAAAAAAGCAAAGCCAAAGCCCGTGAATCGAAGGAATTTTTTGACACTCTGAAGGCCAACTACGGCAAAGAGCAAAACGCGTTAAAACAGGATGAACAGGGGTATTGGTACGAATTGAATTTGTACGCGAGCGGACTTTCAATGGCCCTCATTCTGGAACAGCGCCGTAATCTTAAAGCAAAGCTGACTTCGATGTTTGTCGCCGATAAGAAAATTCCAAATCCGTACAGAAAGTGAACACAATGGTGTCCGACCGAAACCGTTTTTCAACACCAGACCTAAGGTGTCGGGCACCATTTTTTGTATAGCGGCAACTACAAAACGTTTTACGCGCTATGATCATAAAGCAGGAAGTTGGTTATTTTTTGGATAATTTCAATAGATATGCATATCGGAGTTACGAACAAGCCTCTGGTTGTCCCAGAATATCGCCCGCGCCCTCTTCTCACGATCCCGCTCTATCTTTTTTAATGCCCTGTCTGCCCGCATAATCCCTTCCTCTTCACGGCGTAATTCGTCTATAAGGGGCCCCATCCCCTCTTTCACTCGGTACTTGAAGTATATACACCATTTCTGCTCGGTTGGCAAGGTTTTGAGCGTTTCCTTATCGGCCTGCTCGCCGTCGTTAACGGAAATCAATTTTACCACGAACCAACACTAACCAACACGAACTTGCTGTTAGATAACCATGTCTAACCTTCAAATTCCATGAAATTAAGAAGGATCATGAGAGTTTTGCGGCAAATATCAGAGTGAGAGTTCGTGATGTTCGTGTGGTTCGTGGTAAATTATTTGAAAATTGATTTCATACCCTGTTACTGCCTAAACTTGACCCACAGATTTCTTAAAAGCTGGAATTTTTCGGGGTTTCTCTTAAAGCGATTGTATTGTCTCAATATCAAGCCCGGTAGTTTTACGGATAAGTTCCATAGACAAACCTTCACTAAGCAAATTCCTTGCAATCTCAATTTGCTTTTGCGCAGCTCCTTTTTCAATACCCCTTTCAATGCCCCTTTCAATCCCTATCTCGATCCCTTTTTCGGTTGCCGTATCAATTCCGGTAGTCCAATCCGATAACGCCATTTCCCGCAAATGGTATTCCCTCAAAAACTCTTTGTCCTGTGTTACAAAATTGAGCCGCTGGAAAGCTTTGTTGATTGCGCTGTCCATGTGTATTACCTCCTGCAATGTTTTTTCCGGCGTGTTTACATCCAGAAATGTTAGCCACCTTTCAAGAAGGTTGTTCGCAATATCCCCGGTTTTCAGCTTCCTGAACTTTACCATGTTGATAAAATGTATTTCCAGTACATCCGTTAACAGGTACTCATGGTGATTGTCCTCCCATAAATGAAAACAGGTGTGAAAATCGTCCAGTTTGATATTGTCAAAATTGACTATGTTTATGGTTATTACTTTTGGCAAGTCCTTGTAGTTGCCTCCGGCGGATATGCCTGTGGTAAATTCGCGCCCCCAGTGCATTAAGGTTCTTTTTTCCATGTTGTGCAAATCTTTTAGCTGCACTTCAATATTTATTTTTTCCCCGATGTCGGTTTCTACCCGCACATCAAGGATGCTGGTTTTATCTCCTAGAACTTCCGCGACAAATGTTTTGTTTTCAAGGATTTTAACCAACGTTACAGGCTTTAGGCTTTTTGATCCCAGCACTGCATTAAGAAAGGCAAGGCATTGCTCTTCGTCGCCTTCTTCGCCCATAAGTTTCAGAAAAAGGTAGTCGTTCAAAGGGTTAAACCGTTCCATGCTATAATATTATAAAATCCAATATTGTGGGTCAAGTTTAGGGCAGAACCGCAAGGTATTATACCCTTTTTTGTTCCTCCTCGCTCGGTCATGCGAAAGCAAACTTTCGCGCGACCCTCGCTCGTTGTCCAATTATGCCTGATTTTTCATACCTCAATGCGCGGTGAAAGTCCGCTATTCTTTGTGCGCCAGATGGTACCAAAAAATGCGCCACATGGTGCATAAAAATGCGCCATGTGGTATCAAAAATAGAGCCATCTGGCATCTACCTTTTCCGTACAAGCGCTGGTATAATATCCTTTGATCCTGCCCGCAAGCTGTTCTGCATGCATCGACCCTCGCGGTGTATGCCATATGGAAGTAGGGTAAAAAAGGGTATAGAGAATGGGGAAAATGGAATTAACTGGCAGAGGCAATCCGTTCCTGCACCATCTCGTCAATGATTTGGGCGGGGGTTTTGCGGTCAGCCGCTGCCTTGGTAAAAAGGTAATTGACCGTCATTTTCGACAGCCCCATAAGGCGCAACTCCCGCTGTGCAAGCCAGCCCGTTCCGTCAGGGCCAAGTTTGGGAACGGTACGGGTCAGTTCTTCATCAAGAGCGTCGTATTCTTCATCAGTCAAGTCTTTGTATTCCATCAATTTCCGGCTCCACAAGGTAAATGTAACATGAAAGGAAGATAAAAACAATTTGGGAAAAACCTGGAGTTGTCGGATTTATAAAGACCGCCCGTACCGGCGGACATTAAACGCGGCTAAGAGCCGGAGGTGCGTAGGCAGTTCCGGCACGGTACCGTGATCGCGACAAGGTCGGTACTGTGATCGCGACAAGGTCGGTGTTGTGATCGCGACAAGGTCGGTGTTGCGATCGCGAGCGGTAAAGGCAGCGATTTGGAAGTTATCGCCCATAAGCTGTCCGCTGGACAGCAGGGCGTTTAATATGTCGGCGGACATTAAACGCGGCTAAGAAGCAAAGGAAGGAAGGATATGAATTACGAAGTAGAGGTATTAATAAACGTTTCGCCAATTCAGGTGGATAAATTTCTTGTAGCTAACGTGCTCAATGAACAGCAGGCCAAAATGATGGCTATGGATATGGCACGTAATAAGTGGGGTACGGCTAAAGAAGCTTTGTCGGTAAAACAGGCGGAGACGGGTGGTTTTCGTGACGTAAAGAAAGATGACGCGCCAATAGTTGGAAAGGACCCGGGTTACTTTTTTACCGACACCGAAAGGTCAAGTATGGGATTTTACGAAATCCTGATGCAAATAAAGAAGGGCCCACCTTTGCAGACAGAAAGTCTTGATATTTACGAATACTCGCAAACCGCAGCCGAAGCGGAAGCCCAGAGTGAGTCAATCAAGAAGTATAGGGGTAAACCGGGCATTATCGTTGGGGACATCAAGGTTCTTGATACAAAAACGCTAAAGTTGCCGCCTAATGAAAGCTCTTTTTCGGAGTTCCGCGATGGTACGGGGACAGTTTTAAGCAATTATTCGCTTTATATTGATACTATTAACTCTACGGTAGAATTTAAAAAAATTGTTACGAACTTAAAGAAGCTTGAAGAATTAATTAAAAAGAACGAGATTACTAAATTTATTGACGAAGTTGACGAAGTTGGAAAAACTGTCCCGAACAGCGTATCAAAAAAGCTTGGGCCGACCGGCAAGGCTTTAACAGTCATTGGTATAATAGATAATCTCGCCAAAATCGTGCAATGGTGTTATGAATGTTATCATGAAACAAACCAGAAGGTAAAGGAAAATTATTATAAAGATATAGGATCGCTTGTTGTTCAAACAATAAGGGCAGTGGGAACAATTATCAGCGACGCATATGGTTTGATAGACTTGGGGTATTCTCTTATCAGTACAACGGTAACAACAGTATCGAAAAAGAAAACAGAATACAATGAAACGGCAAGAAAAGCCGAATACGACAGACATCAATACGCGCTAAAGGAAGACGACATCTGGTACGAGGGCGAATGGAGGATGTATGTCAACGGGCTTACAATGGACGAAGTTCTCGCGGTACGCGAAACCAGATGGAATGAAAAAAACAGGTATGGATTGCCCGAAAGCATCGGGCCCAAATTTGATCCTACATTAGGTTCAGGCCAAAAGGTGAACAAACAAGTGTCCGGGCCCGTTCCAAAACCTGCCCCAAAGACCGTAACGGTTACCTTTAACCCCAACGGGAGCGACAAGCCGCCCAGCTTCGCGAGCAAGGTGGTAACCGTCGGCGACAGCTATGGCGATCTGCCAACTGTTACCAAAAAAGGATACTCTTTTTTGTGCTGGAAAAACGCGCCTTCTGGCGGGATTGGGATAGGCCCCAGCTCAACCGTGAGGATCGCGAGCAACCACACGCTTTACGCGCTCTGGTATGTCCCAAGCGGCATAAAGGTTACCTTCAACCCCAACGGGGGCAACGAGCCCAAACCCCCGATCAAATATGCATACTACGGCTACGGCTACGGCAAGCTGCCAGATTGTTCCAGAAGCGGATACGCTTTATTAGGCTGGTTTACCCAGGAAACAGGCGGGACTAAAGTAGAGGAAAATACTGTGTTCACCGGCATTCAAACGCTTTACGCGCACTGGGCTATTACAAGCGCCATAAAGGTTACATTCGACCCCGCCGGCGGCACGCCCACCCCCGCTGACATTGCGGTAAGCAGCCCCGGCAACCCTTATGGCCCGCTGCCGACTGTTACCAGAGACAAATACAATTTTGACGGCTGGTTTACCGCGGCTACAGGCGGGACTAAAATAGAAGCATCGTCTATTGCCACATACAACATCAAGCTTTACGCGCAGTGGACAAACCCTAACGGCGTAACGGTTCGCTTTGACGTCAACGGGGGCAAGGAGCCCAACCCCGCAAACAAGAATGTTACCCCTATTACCCCTACCTCCACATACGGCTCGCTGCCGACTGCTGCCAGAGACGGATACACGTTTAACGGCTGGTTTACCGCGGCTTCAGGCGGGACTAAAATAGAAACATCGACAAAGATTGCCAACAATAATAACCACACGCTTTTCGCGCACTGGACTCCCAATAAAATAACGGTTGCCTTTAACGTCAACGGGGGCAAAGCGCCCAACCCCGCAAGCAGGACGGTAACCTTTGACTCCAATTATGGCTCCCTGCCGACTGCCGCCAGAGACGGATACAAGCTCGACGGCTGGTATAGCGCGGCCTCAGGC
>Ga0268262_10002107_pt1 | contig 23498 bp, 27 predicted proteins | sample TergutNc150P3_FD_190354 | JGI IMG/M metagenome (GOLD analysis project Ga0268262, IMG submission 190354) | Nasutitermes corniger P3 segment gut microbial community from laboratory colony in Florida, USA - Nc150 P3 (SPAdes) (version 2) | ecosystem: Host-associated > Arthropoda: Insects >...
ACACTATGTGATACTTGCAGTCATAAGTAGTGTGGCTTGTCCTGCGATAATTCTGCATGGAAGATAATATATTAAACTAAAGTCTTCGCCTAAAGGCGAGGGATTTTCCCCCAGTAAGAGATATTAAAATTCTCAAATTTAAAACATTTAATATATAAAATAAAAATACCTTGTAGCTTTCGTAAAATTTTATATTATTTATATGTTTCACAATATTCCGCTCAAACTTTTGGTTGGAATGGCGGTGTTTTTACTCGCCGTTTTGCTAGGAATCGGCTTAGGCACTGATTTTGGCAGAAAAGGCAAGCCACAGGTGCAAGCATTGGAAACCAGCATAAGCGATGCCCTGCTTTTGAACAAAAATCTCAAAAAAGTCCTCAATGTGCATAAGGAAATCACTCCAAGGCATTCAAAAACGGACACAAATGCCGTGGGCGAGATATGGTTTGTCCCAAACGGGATGTCCATCCCAAACTATATGCTGCGTGCCGCCAGAGAAATTGAAAGGTGCAAAGGCACAATCCATCTGATGAAGGAAATCAGGAACGGACGGGCCGCACTTTTGAAATACGAAGGCGAACAGGGAATTTACCCGCTAACAGAAATACGCATAATGGATTCGCTATGGCAACCCAATTCCTCAAAATTAGCGGTTGTTTTGGCTGTGCGGGAACGGAATAAACTTTTGAATAATAAACCGGAGATACTGGACAAATTAAATTTCACATACAATCTGCTGATTCCCTCTTCCAGGCCAGAGCTTTTGGAGATTGGAAAAAAATTAAATGTGAATATAATTCCCTGGGTTCCCATGGAGAGCCGCGAAAACATATACAATGCAGAGAAAAAATTTCAGATACCGCTTGGGCTTGCTAACGAAAAAGAACTAGCCAAAAGGCTTGAGCGAATTTTGAAGCAATACGACAAACCGAGCGGCTTTGCGGCTTTTAACGGAGAGGATTTTCTGGTTCACCCAGCATCTATGGAAATGCTTGGGAATATGTTGCTTTCAAAAGGGTTGTGGTTTTGGGATTTGAGCAAAAGGGGGATAGCGAGCCTTTCGCCGATGGAATGTTTAAAAAAAGAACTCAGGTGCCGCAAAGATTATCTAGAAACAGAATCCGAGGAACAGATAAAAAAAACTCTCAGAACGGCGCGTACGTATGGCAGCGCGATACTGCTCTTTGAACTTACGGAAAAAAGCATAACGCTTTTAGAAAAACTGCCCACAATGGCAGAGAAGCAGGGAACAAGGCTAACCATCGCAGAAGAAGTATTTTAGCGCAGGCGGTAATTTTCTATCTTTTTCATAGAATGCCAGGGTTTTTCGTGGACAAGCAACTATACGGACGAGGGCTGCGAATACTTCGCATAGTAGCTTATTTCCCTGTTTTTTATTTTTTGTGGGAAGGATATTTAAAACTCGCCGCCGTAAATATAAGCGTAATTTTAATTGGCGCATGGTACTTATCCTTTAGAGTTCGCCAGCAAGACACAGAAAAACCATACTACCAGCTATGGCTATCATTCATTGAAGGGCTTTTTGCTTTTGCGGTGATGATTTGCATTTTTATAAAAGATTCGCTGGGCGAAAACGGTCCTGATAAAATGCTCGCCGTTGGCTGTGTTTTGTTCTTAGCCAGAGTTGTTACCAGAACTCTTTACCTGCTCTCCATGCTGCGCGAGGGAATGCATTTTTTTAAAAGCGGGTTTTGGTCTAGGGTGGCCACTTTAAGCATCAATACAACCATGCTCATCTATGTTTTGGAGCTGGAGTATTACGAGCAGATCTGCATGGGTTTGTCAATACTCCTGATGTTTGCTTCCAGCGTATCTTTTGGCTACCGCTATTACCGCGACCCTGAGCATCGCAAGCCTTTGTCCATTTCAAATCAATTAACCATGAGCCGCATAGTTTTAACTCCTGTGTTTTTGTGGGTTTTCTTTTACGATGGCAATTTGAATTATCAAGACAACAGCTTGGCGTTTAAAATTTTAGCTTTGATTATGGTTGTAGCCTTTATGGTGACGGATTTTTTAGATGGATATTTGGCGCGCAAATGGGGCGAGGTTTCCACGCTTGGCAAATACCTAGACCCATTTTCCGATAAAATCTCAAATATGACTGTGTTTCTGTGCTTTTTGGCTTCCGGCTATTCCTCGGTTTGGATGGTTGCACTAATTTACTTTAGGGAAGCAAGCGTAGAAACCCTGCGAACCTTGGCGGCCAACGAAGGAATGACCATGCCCGCCCGCAGGAGCGGCAAATGGAAAACCGCAATTCAGGGCGCGGGAATTTTGATAATACTCGTAGGGGCCTTGGACCCGCTTTTCACCATAATCCCCAACTGGGCAGAAGTTTGGGAGTATCTGCCCTATTCGGTGATGGGCATAATAACCTTTATAACAATAGCAAGCGGCATAGATTATTTTGCCTCCAGCAGGGATATCTTGAAGAAATACGTGTGAGGGTTCACTTGCTTATTCCATATCCTCAAAGTCATTAAACCCGTTGCCGTTAATCGCTACCAAGCGAATACCCTCCAAGGTTAAGTAAGGGTCGTATTTTTTGATTATGGAAGTTCGTTTAAGGAGCATTTGACCCCAGCCACCCGTAGCTATTGTATGAATGCTTTCTATTCCTATTTCCTTTTTTATGCCGTTTAGCAAATAATCCAACTGACCCAAAAATCCGTGGAGAATACCCGCTCGCATGGCATCGCCTGTATTTTTTGCCACGAATTTATTTGTCCATTTTATGGAAACAGGCAAAAGCATTGCCGCCTTTTCCGTTAAAGCATCCATAGATGCGCTTATGCCGGGCATAATCAAACCACCGGCAAAACCGCCGTTATGCAAAACATCAAACGAAGTAGCGGTTCCCATGTCCACCACAATTCCGTTTGAAAGCCCCATGGAACGCATGGCTATAACGTTGCACAAACGGTCTGGGCCAACGCTTGCGGGACGCGGGTAGGCTATGGGCAAATTTAGGCAATTTTTTGAGCTGACAATTTGGATTGGTTTATTAAAATATGAATTAAGAGCTTTAACCCAGGGACGCAAAAGCTGTGGAACAACGCTGCTCAAACCTATGTGGGTAAATTCCTTCGGCTTGCGACCAAAATGTTTTGTCAATTCGTTGAGCCTAAAAAAAACCTCATCGCTGGTTGTCTTGTCGTTTGTTATAAGGCGGTAGCTCGCTTCAACTTTTGCATCTGAATAAATGCCTATTGCCGTTTGGCTATTGCCTATGTCTATTGTTAAAACTAAAGTGCGTTTCATAATAAATCAGTTAATCCTCATGGATATATCCAGAGCCTTTACGCTGTGAGTTAGCGCGCCAACGGAAATAAAATCCAAACCTATATCGGCAATTTCCTTAACCCTTTCCAAAGCCATATTGCCGCTCGCTTCCAATTCCACTGAGTCTCCACTTTCACGAACTATGGCAATGGCCTCTCGCATAGTCTCGTTGCTCATGTTGTCCAGCATTATGCGGTCAACGCCAAGCCCTAAAAGCAATTTCAACTGTTCCAGGCTTTCAACTTCAATTTCAACCTTTAAATTCTGCGTATTCTGTTTTTTAACCGCGTTCCACGCTTCCAAAACACCGCCAGCCGCAGCAATGTGATTATCCTTTACCAAAACCATGTCCCACAAACCCATGCGATGATTTGAGCCACCGCCCGCGAGAACCGCATATTTTTGCAAAGTTCTAAAACCCGGAATTGTTTTGCGAGTATCCAAAACTTTTGTTTTACCGCCTTTGAGAACCGCCGCGAACTTGCCCGTTATGGTTGCCACGCCGGATAATTGCTGCAAAAAATTCAGCATCACTCGTTCACCGCTTAAAAGAGTTTTTGTTTCGCCTGTGATGGTTGCAATTTTGTCACCTACTTTAACCGAATCGCCATCTTTAATAAAAACATCTATTTTAACATCGCCGCCCAGTTCGCTAAAAACAAGCGGTATTACAGGCAACCCAGCCACAATTCCATTTTCCTTTGCTATAAGCGTTGCGGTTTGAACCTGCTTGGCTGGCAAAGTCCACAGACTCGTAAAATCGCCAGTGCGAACATCTTCAGTGAGCGCAAGCCTAATCAGCGTTTGGGCATCTTGTGCCGGAAATTGCAGCATATCAGGAGAATTTAGAAAAACGCACGCTACCCCCTTGGGTGCGCCTGCTTCAAGCTCTCCTTTAGTTTCTCGGCACTGACGTGCGTGTAAATCTGCGTAGTATTGGGGTTGCTGTGCCCCAAAAGCTTTTGGACGGTCACTATGTTTGCGCCGTTTTCTAGCAGATGGGTTGCGAAAGTGTGCCTTAGAACGTGGGGGCTTGCCTTGCCTTCCCAGCCAATTGAACGGAGCAAGTTGTGAATATCGCTGTAAAGTTTGCGGACATTGTAGGGTTTTTCGCTGTTTTTTGAAAACACGAAGTTTTTAGGGAAACAGGGAATGGCGTTTCTGCTCTGAAAGTCCTTGTATTTGCGAAGCCATCGTATAGATTCCTTAGTCAACGGCACAATTCGCTCTTTGCTGCCCTTGCCCCACACCCGCACCAGTTCTTCCGCAAAATTCAAATTTTCCCAAGTAAGGCTAGCGCACTCGGAAATTCTAAGCCCCGCGCCGTAAAGCAATTCCAAAATCGTTCTTGCCCGCAAGGTATCTTCGTTTTCGCCAAACTCGGTTTTGAACAGATCCTCTATTTTAAACGGCTCGCTAATTTCTTTTTGTGATAAAAAAGAGACAAGTCGTTTTGGTTTTTTTGGAGTTTTGAGCGCGGTGGCTGGGTTGTGCTTTAAATCTGTGGAGCGAATGAGATGTTTCCCAAAACTTTTAAGGCAGGCAATCGCCTGCGATTGCGTGGCTATGGCTTTTTTATCCTCTCTTATGCTGAAAAGCCAATCCCTCATCATATCCACTTTTAATTCTTCTACCGCAATATCATTTGCCAAAAAATCCTTGAAGCTGTGCAGTATGCGAGTGTATGCCCTTATGGTATGTGGCGAGAATTTTCTTTGCGTCTCCAGCAATTCCAAATAGCGGCCTATTTCCAAAGAAAGCATTTTGTTTAATGTAGAAAATTCCTTTTGTCTGAACCAAAATTCTCAGAATTAAAGAATTTCCAGAATAAGAAATGGGTTCAGACATTCAATCCTGCACACAACGGACATTGAGCAAGGTTGATTTATGAGTTAATTGCCATTTTTGGGATATAAATTGTCAAAATTCAGTGAATTTATGAAGCTGTTTACTGATGTTCTAGAAAGTGTTAAAAGATACCATTCAAGCATTCTTTTTTGATGTTCCAATGAGATGCCTCGATGGCATCTCAGCAGATTTTTGAGCGGAGAGTTTATTTAATGTCAATTCATCAAATTTGCCAAGCCAAATCCCAGATTTTCTGATTGTATCGGCGCGATGCAGTTTTAAACCCCCGTAACTATTGGCTTTAAGCTCGTTTTTATATCCCAAAAATGGCAATTAACTCTAAATTTTAGGTTTTTTATTGGATTGTCATTTGACATTAAAGCCATAATGGGGGTAATGTAGAAAAAATTTTCGTGCTTGTAAAAAATTTTGCCGATAAAACAGGTGTTTTTGCCTTTTTTTTCACTTTTTTCATTTTTTTGAATTTTTTTTCCGTTTACAATCGTCTAAGTATTTAGAAAAATAAAACGGAGGTTCTATGTTGAGATGCTTTTGCATTTTGTTCACGGCTGTTTGCATTTTGGCTTGCAGTCACGTAAATGAGGATAAAGGGCTACCTGAAAGCAGCGGGGTAAACCTGTTTTTAGGCAAGCTGCAAGTTCCGCTCTTCGACAGCGTTTCTGTCCAAGTGTCTGCCGAAGATATGGCGAGTATTCACATATCCAGGAATTCTTTGGGAGAAAACATAAAAATAGAAGGCATCCCAGAGGGCGAAGCTAGGAGATTCAGAGTAAAGGTATATGCGGATGCCGGCGTATTGGTCCAAGAAGGGGAAGCAATCGCGGATATAAAAGCCGGTGAAAGCACTGCAATCCCTATGACCTTGAATACCCTATTCGGTTTTCTAAAGCTGGAAATCCCGCTCGGTTTTACCAATAATACGGGAGTCAGCTCTGGGAAATTGCTATTGGCAAATATGAAATTTGACATGAAGTTAGAAAACGGAAAAGGCGTTTTTAATACCAGATCGCTACCGCTGAATAAAGAATTATATCTGGAAATTGAACTCTATGATGAAGACGGAAATCTTTTATTTAGAGGAGAAAAAAGGATAACGCTTAATTCAATTTCGCAAAACGAAACTATACAACTGCATTCCGCCAAAGGCTTGGTAACCCTTGAATTGACAGCAAAGTCCGAAGGTCCTATGCAAATTTTGGCAGTGCTTCCAGCATCCGCGCATGGAAAAAGAATCCCCCAAAACTACGGCGATATATTTTTCACGGAAATTTACGCAAATCCCGCCTCTACAGAAGATGACTCTTTTCAATATATGGAACTTTACAATTCCACTTCCGACACTTTGCAACTGCTCTCCAAATATTGCAAACTCGCCAGAATAGATAACGGCACCAAGCATGATATAACAGATTTAACCATACCGCCTATGAGTTATGCCGTTGTAGGCCGCAACAAGGTTTTGAACAAAGACTATTCCTGCGGTTCTTTTGCCCTATTGAAAACGGAGATGAGCCTTGGGCTTTTCTGCGGAGATTTAGCAATTGATACCCTTACATATTCAAATAAAAACAAAGGGAATCTTTTTCCCCTGGAAAAAGGAACAGCTATGCAGCTTCCCCTGGAAAATTATAAAAACCGTACGCTTGGTTCGTCTTGGTGCTTTGGTTTCAGCCCTGGGCAAGACGCATCGTGTCAACAATAGCTAGAAATTAACGCTGAACCCGTACCACGGGTGAAGCGGGAAAAACTTCGCGTCTGGATGCAGGCGAACAGCAGGCGCAGGGAATTTTATGCGGTTCAAAATCGCAATTAAATTCCTGCTCCAAGTTTTTTGAGGGCAAAAAATTGCCTCAAAATCATAGTCCAGGGAAAAATAATATCCATAACGAACTTTATCCCATTCCGCTTCCCAATTTGGCCCGCCATACACATCATGCAACCCCCAGCCAATGGCAAAAGCCAGCCATTCGGGATAATATTCCCTGGCTTGGCTCGGCAGCATTTTGGCAACCTTAAAGGAGAGCCAATGAGTTTGGTTGCCGCCGTAATAATCATCAAACCAAATCCCTGTTTCTCCCCGTTTTTTATACTCATCCCAATATCCGTTTGAGTTTGGCCAATACGCAAATTTGTAATCTACATATTGCATCGCAGGGATAAATCTCTTTCCCATAGCGTAAAAACCGCCTAAAGTACCAGCCACAGCGTCCCAAACGCTATAACCGTAAGGAGAAAAACCGTCCTTAAACTCTATGATAATCTGCGTAACACCAACCGTTATGCCAGCCCAAAGCGTAGAGGCAAAAGGATCCATCCCCGCCCAGTCATAACTCATCACAAGCAATTCGCCAATAACAGAGCCTGCATAAAAATGCCCGAACTTATCCAAATTTGAAGCGTAATGATTATCGGAATAAAGCGGTTCAAAACGAAAAGGCTCCACCTCATTCCACCACCCGTCTTTAAGGAGGGCATAATAGAAAGTCGCATAACTAACTGCAATAGAACCGCCTATAACTGCAAGCCTTGCCGGTTTTACCTGATATTCATCTGGTTTAGGAATATCGGTAGAAGTTGAGTCTAGATTTTGCGAAAACGCAATGGAAAAAGAAAACAACAAGCTATTCAAAAACTTCATTTTGCAACAACTGCTCAAAAGTCTGACGTTTTCTTATCTGGGTACATTTGCCTTTTTCCCACAGAATTTCCGGAGCAAGCAAGCGGGAGTTATAATTGCTGCTCATGGCAGAGCCGTAAGCGCCGGCATCGTGAATCACCAGCAAGTCGCCAACCTGGGCAAGCGGCAATTTGCGGCTTACAACAAGGCCACCTTCTTCCTGCGTAAAAACATCGCAGCTTTCGCAAAGCGGCCCTGCAACTATCACATCCGTCTCTTCTTCGGTTTCGTTCCCTCTCCTGTGAATAACGGAAATATAGTGGTAAGCCCCATAAAAAGCCGGGCGTATCAAATCCGTAAAGCCAGCATCTATCAGATAAAAGAGATTTTCGCCCACCTTTTTAACGGCGCGAATTTCCGCTACCAAAACGCAACTCTCGGCAAGCAGATAACGGCCAGGCTCAACCTCCAATTGCAAATAATTTCCCAAATAATTGCCTATTCTCAGGCGAGCTGTGTCCCAAATATCGTAATACTTTTCCAAATTCATGCACTTAGACTTCCCATCCCTCATATACGGAATGGGCAAGCCACCGCCAATGCTTATTATTCTCAGCTCCGGAACATGGGCGGCAACTAAGCCAACTGACTGTTCCATTGCAGAAACAACCTGCGACAGATGGATATAATCCGAGCCGGAACCTATGTGCATATGCAAACACTCAACCTTAAAACCGAAGTCCGCCGCCTTTACCGCAATTTTTTCTAAGTCTTCGTGCCAAATTCCGTGCTTGGAAAATTCTCCCCCCGTATTGACCTTTTGGGAATGCCCATGCCCAAAGCCCGGATTTATTCTAATAGCAATTGGAACTTTGATGCCTGCCCCATGCAGTTGCATGAGCATGTCTGGGCTGCCTATATTCACAGGTATTGAATGTTCCTTAACCAAGGCAAGTGAATCTTTATCAAAAATATCCGCTGTATATCTTATTTGCCCTGGCGCAAAGCCAGCACGCAAGGCTCGGACAATTTCACCAGCGCTTACAGCATCCACCTCCACCCCTAAATCTTTCATTCTAGACAGAATATTTACATTAGAGGCTGCTTTCTGAGCATAACGGATAACGCCAAAGGAGCGTAAATCCCAGATGCGTTTTTCTATAACCCCAAAATCATAAAGCCACAAAGGAGAACCGTATTGCTCAACCACGCTGACAATTTCTTTGTCACCAAATGAGACTTTATATTTTTCCACAATAGAATCTTATTTTTGGGCTGCTTAATTAATTCTCAATCTGCTGTTCTCTCCACCTTGGCCATCGGAAACGCGCTCTGGATTTGCGTTGTCTATTTCCCAATACTTTCCATCATAAACGATTTTATATTGGTATTCGCCAGAGTGCAATTTAGCCTTTCCAGTCCAAAATCCGCTTTTGCTTTTTTTCAAAGCAAGAGGTTTCCAGCTATTGAAATCTCCCGCAATAGCAACGGAGGCGGAAGCCGGAGAAAATACTTTAAATTCATACTCAGAAGTTTTGCCTTTGGATGCGGGAGCAGCTTTCTTGGCTTTTGAAACAGGTTCTTTAACTGTTTTTGCCGGTTTGGCTGGCTTTGCCGCAGCTTTTGCAACAACTTTAGGTTTTGTCTCTTTTTTCAGTGCCATGATATTCTCCTTTAGGAACACACACGTGTAAATATAGCAAAAAAAATCCGTACCGTCAAGGGCAAGCCCGAAATTTCTACCTTTATTGGTGATTTATGCTCCACTTGGAAATACATCCTCAAACGCCGCAGGCAAGGCACATAAAAACCATAGCGAACATGCTGCGGAACGATGCCCTGCTCCTTTACCCAACGGATTCCGGCTACGCCATCGGCTGCTCCGCATCAAGCCCCAAAGCTATAAACAAGCTCTATGCTCTGAAAAAACCCATGAAAAAAGCTTTTATGGCTCTGCTTTTACCGGATATTTCAAAAGCCGCTGATTACGCAAGGGTCAATAATTTTGCCTTTCAAATCTTAAAAAGCCACACGCCTGGTCCATACACATTTATCCTGCCGGCAGACCCTCAAATCAAGAGAAAGCTGGAAGTAAACCGACCGGAGATAGGGATTAGAATTTCCCCGTCAATCTTTGTAAAAACACTTTTTGAAAATTTTGAATACCCTTTGTTGAGCACCGCCGCAAAAGTTGAAGAAAGCCAAGCATTCACAAAGCCAGAGGAATTGGTCCATGCGTTTCAGAGCAAAGTGGACATCTTTGCCGATATGGGCGAGGTTCTAATTTCGCCCACAAACATAGTGAGCCTTGTGAACAACGAGATAGAAGTTATCAGAGGTGAGTTTAGCGAGAGCTGAATATAACAGCTATCAACTCCCACGAGAAATTCACCGCAAAATCTTCGTTTTTGCTCTTTAACAATTCCTCTTTTAATTTTTGCACCTCTGCCCTGTTCAGTGATTTTTTGCCAGTACTGGCAACTCCCATGTTCCCAAGCGTTTTCAGGGCAGCAATAGGGTTCTCAAAGCCTTGGGTGTAAACGCATTCCGCAGAGTCCATGAGTCCAAAGCCAGCTCGTTTTGAGATAGCCGTCAATTCATCTAAAGAGATAAATTTAGCCTTTGTCTCTATTTGCCTGCCAGTAGCTTTAGAATACGCACCATATAGCTCGCAAAGAGTTTTTTTGCCAAAAAAACCTATGCACAGAATGCCATTTGGCTTTAGCCATTCTTTTGCTTTTGATAAAAATTTTGGAATATCCGCAAACCACTGAATTGCCGCGCTGCAATAAACGGCATCGTATTTTATATCGGGTTCAAAATCCTCCGCATCGTTTTCAAAAAGCCGCCATTTTACGTCTGGAAAATTCATCTGCAATTTTTCCCTGCAAATTTCCAGCATCTCTTTTGAAATATCCAAGCAGTCTAAGTTTTTGGGGAAAAGGCCAGCCAAATCAAGGCTTAAATGCCCTGTTCCGCAACCTGCATCCAGCAGCACGGGCAAAGTGTCCGGCAAATAATCCAAAGATAAATCGAACAACCCTTGGGCAAGTTCCGCCTGCGGCTCGGAAACGGAATCGTACTTTGTAGCCTTGATGTTAAAGTTAGGCATTTATCACTTTCTTCAACGCATTTAATGCGCTACCGGCTTTGAACCATTCCCATTGGCTTTTATTATATGTGTGGTTCAATGGAACTTCTTCTTGCGCCCCGTCTGCATGGCACAGAAGAAGCACAAACTGGCTGCCACGCTCAAAGTTCGAAAGCCCAAAAATTGAGAAAGCATCGTTTTCCAAAATTTTATCATAGTCGCTTTTGTTTGCAAAGGTAAACGCAAGTATTCCCTGTTTTTTGAGGTTTGTCTCGTGAATGCGCGCAAAACTCTTTGCTATAACAGCCACAACCCCCAAAAATCTGGGTTCCATAGCGGCATGTTCACGGCTGGAACCTTCGCCGTAATTTTCGTCCCCTATAACTATGCTAGGATTTTTTGCTGCCTTATACGCCTTTGCTGCCTCGGGCACGCTCATCTCCGCACCGCTCGGCTGCAAATGCACCTTGTTCTTTTCGCCATTAAAAGCGTTCACAGCGCCTATTAAAAGATTGCCGGAGATGTTTTCCAAATGCCCGCGATATTTTAGCCACTCCCCCGCTTTGGAGATGTGGTCTGTGGTGCATTTTCCGCTAACCTTGATTAAAAGTTTCGCATTTAAAATATCTCTCCCGCTCCAGGGTTCAAAAGGCTTTAACATCTGAAGCCTGCTGCTTCCAGGTTCTATTTCAATTTCTGCGGAGCTGTCGCCTTCGTAAATCCTCACGGCGTTTGAATCAAAAACAAAACCGCCCACAGGCAATTCATCGCCCCAAGGCGCGGATAATTTTTGCTTTTCGCCAGCGGAATTTATCAAAAAATCAGTTTCTGGATTAAAGAGCAGGGAACCGGAAAGCGAAGCTATAATCGCCATTTCCGGGCTTGCCACAAATGCGTGGGTTTGGTCGTTGCCGTCTGCCCTGCCAGAGAAATTGCGGTTAAATGTATGGACAATGCTGTTTTTCTCTCCCTTTTGCGCACCAGCCCTCGCCCACATTCCAATGCAAGGGCCGCAGGCATTTGCAAAAATCTCTGCGCCAAAGTCTGCAAATGAGCGTAAAATTCCATCGCGCTCCGCAGTTGACTTAACCGCTTCGGAACCTGGATTTATGTAGAGCTGCGCTTTAGGCTTTATGTCTTTTGCTAAAGCATCGCGAACAATGGAAGCCGCTCTGGAAAGGTCTTCGTAGCTTGAATTTGTGCAGCTCCCTATCAAAGCCGCGCTAACATCAGGAACGCTCCCATATTCCTCAAGGGATTTTTCCATCTCGGAAATGACATAGGAACGGTCTGGGCTAAAAGGCCCGTTATAATGCGGTTTTAGAGAACTCAGGTCAATTTCTATAACTTTGTCAAAATATTTTTCTGGCTCAACGTCAACTTCTGCATCGCAACGCAAGCAAGACTCTATTTTTTTAGCAGCTACCGCAATTTCTGCCCTGCCAGTTGCGCGTAAATATCTTTCCATAGAGGCATCAAAACCGAACACGCTGCAAGTTGCGCCCACTTCTGCGCCCATATTGCAAATTGTGCCTTTGCCCGTTGCAGAAATGCTCTGGGTTCCTTCGCCAAAATACTCTATTACGCAGTCCGTTGCGCCGGAGGCTTTTAATATACCGGCTAATTTTAAAATAACATCTTTTGGGCTTGTGAAACCGCTAAGAGAGCCGCGCAGTTTAACGCCTATGATGCGCGGATATTTCAACTCCCAAGGCATACTGACCATTGCGTCCACAGCGTCTGCCCCGCCAACGCCTACGCCTAGCATTCCAAGGCCTCCAGCATTAACGGTATGGCTGTCTGTTCCTATGAGCAACCCGCCAGGAAAAGCGTAGTTTTCAAGTACTACTTGATGGATAATGCCAGCACCTGGTTCCCAAAAATCCAGCCCGTATTTTCTGCAAACGCTCTCTAAAAAAGCGTAAACTTCTTTGTTCTCTTCTCTGGCTTTAAACAAATCAGCAGTTGCGTTTTCGCAGGCTTGAATTAAATGGTCGCAATGTATGGAAACGGGAATTGCCGAGCTTGCCCTGCCAGATGTTGAAAATTGCAAAAGAGCCATTTGAGCCGTTGCATCTTGCATGGCAACTCTATCTGGATGAAACTCCGCAAAATCTTTGCCTCGCACATAGGCTTGTTTTTCTGTACCCTCCACCAAATGGGAGTAAAGAATTTTTTCTGTTAAAGTGAGCGGGCGTCCAAAAACAGCCCGCGCTTCTACAATCCTGTATGGGATTTTAGTGTAAACATCGCGAATTAAATCTGCGTTGAAAAGCATGGTGGGAATATAGAAAAAGGCCAATCTAAAATTTTCTATATTGCTTCACATGTCTGAACTAATACGGAAAAACAAGAAAGTTGCAATTGTATATAATATAATGAATAGCAAGGGCGAAATTCTTATGGAGGTTTCTCCAAAATTTCCCGTATTTTATTTGCATGGCTGCCGCAACGAAAACATTGTGCCTGGTTTGGAGAACGCATTGGAAGGTCACAAAGAAGGTGATGTATTTTCCGTTGAGCTGCCGTTTGAACTGACCTTTGGGCCTTATGACAAAAAGCTAGTTATGGAAGTATCAAAAGAAGAGATGTCATCTTTCATAGACGATTTTTGGGTTGGCGGCTATATAGAGCGTTTTGATTATGATGACTTTGAAGAGATGTCTGAAGCCGATAGATTTTGGAAAGAAATGGAAGAGCAGCACCAGCCAGAGGGTTTTGTTATCCGTGAAATTCGCAAAGACACGGTTATACTGGACGGCAATCACCAATACGCGGGAATGGATTTAATATTCAACGTAAAGGTTGTTTCCGTTGCCGATGCTTCGGTAGTGGAATTGGAAAACGGCTACCCAAAAGAAGCCGAAGAATACTTTGACGAAGATGACGATTACTTTGACCCACGCAGATAATATGGCTAACCTTAAACAGCAAGCTGGCATAGCGGCGGCAAATTTGGTGCAAAACGGAATGGGCGTTGGGCTTGGCACTGGAAGCACTGTGTTATTCGCGCTGGAAAGGCTTGCGGAAAGGCAAAAAGCAGAAAATTTAAAATTCTTTGGCGTTAGCACAAGTTTTAGCACAACCCTGCTCTGCCGCAAAATGGGCATTGAGCTAAGAGACAGCGGCTCCGTTTCTCATTTAGACCTGGCAATAGACGGCACAGACGAGATAGACCCAAATTTGAATTTGATAAAAGGGCGCGGCGCGGCTCATCTATTGGAAAAAATAGTAGCGAGCCTTGCGGATAAATTTGTCATAGTTGCGGATTCCGCAAAAGTTGTGAAAAACTTAGGCGAGAAGTTTCCGCTGCCGCTGGAAATTTTGCCAGCGGCACTTGGGTTGGTAGAGGTTAGCGTAAAGAGTTTGGGTGGCGCATTAGAAGTTCGCCCAGCTGGTGCGTGCAAAGACGGCCCTACTATCAGCGACTCAGGGAACATAATAGCAGATGCAAAATTCGGTTTGATAAAAGAACCCGCTGTTCTCTGCAAAGAATTGGATTCCATTCCAGGGCTTGTTGGTCATGGTCTGTTTGCGAAGCTCGCAAAAGAGGCGTTTATCGCAGGAGAGGGCGGGGTTGAGCATCTCACTTCTTCCTTCTCGTGAAAAATCCCTGCTGCGCTTTCACCCTTGGGTGTTTAGCGGAGCGGTGGATAAAATAAATGGAAACCCAAAACTTGGCGAAACGGTTAAAATTCTAGGTAGCAATGGTAATTTTTTGGCTTGGGGGGCGTATTCGCCAAATTCGCAGATAAGGGCAAGGGTTTGGAGTTTTGATGAAAGCGAAAAAATAGACAAGGATTTTTTTGCCCGCAAATTAAGGCAATGCTTGGAGAGCCGCAAGGCTATGGGCTTTGAGCCAAAGGGAGCAAATGCGTTTCGCTTGGCGAATGCGGAAAATGATTTTTTGCCGGGTTGCATAATTGATTATTATGCTGGTTATTTAAGTGTTCAATTGCTCTCCGCTGGCTGGGAAATTTTTAGGGAAACTTTAGTTGAATGTTTAAAAGAAATTTTCCCAGATTGCAAAGGGATTATTGAGCGTTCTGATAGCAGTGTTCGCATAAAAGAGGGTTTGGAAACTCAGGTGAAAATCCTAGCGGGGGAAATTCCTAAAAACGCTATTGAAATAGAAGAAAATGGGTTGAAAATTTTGGTTGATTTGCACAGCGGGCACAAAACTGGCTATTATTTAGACCAGAGAAACGCGAGGAAAAGAATTGGCGAACTGGCTAAAGACAAACGTGTTTTGAACTGTTTTTGCTATACCGGCGGTTTTGGTTTGTTTGCCGCAAAGGGTGGCTCAAAATATGTTAGGCAGGTTGATGTTTCTGCCTCTGCGCTTGAGCTTGCAAAGCAAAACGCTGCATTGAACGGCTTGGGAAATTCAGAAATTGAATATGCAGAAGCAGATGTATTTACGCACTTGCGCAAGTGCAGGGACAAAGGCGAAACCTTTGACCTAATAATCTTAGACCCACCCAAATTTGCAGAATCTTCGAGCCAAGTGGAAAAAGCGGCAAAGGGCTATAAAGACATTAACCTGCTGGCAATTAAACTGTTAGCTCCGGGCGGAATGCTTGCCACATTTAGCTGTAGCGGGCATATAAGCGCCGAATTATTCCAAAAAATAGCAGCAGACGCCGCCGTTGACGCAAAACGTCAAGTGCAAATTTTGGAACACTTTAAGCAAGCGCAAGACCACCCCGTGCTTGGCTCTTTCCCAGAGGGAATGTATTTGAAAGGATTGTTGTTATTTTGTTTGAGTTAATAGTCGGCAAGCCTCCAGAAATTTTTTATATTATGTTTAATTCGTAGGAGAATAAAAATGGTAGCCGTCGAAACTAAGTCTTCGATCCTAAAGAAAGACATTCAAGCTGCGCTTGCTGAACTTGGCAAGGATCACGAGGTTTTTGCATGCGCCGAGATAAGCTCAGAGGCACTACAGCGTTCGGTTGAAAAATATGGCCAGCTGCTTCCGGATAAATTTTACGACTACTGGCATGAAAAACATGCGAAGTTGCAGAAAAGAGTTGAAAATATCGAGAGCGATGGGAATTTCCTGAAGTCCATTTTGGAATCCATTCAGGGATATTTCAAGGCTTGCCTTGAAGCCGCATCTGTCGCTGGCGGGCAGCTGAGGAAAATCGTAGAAAAGCATCCTGGCTTTTCGGTGAATCAAGTTCGCGTTGACGTTGGTTGGATGAGCCAAACAATCAAGCTCATGGTATTGCTCAAAGGAAACTGGCCAGAGGCGGAGACTCCCAGCAAAGAGGCAATGGAACAGTTTAGTTCTATTGAAGCTGACTTTTTGAACCTTGAGGAAACTTTCATTCACGAGTATTCGCTCACCTCGCTTGACTCCACAAGCCAAGCTCAAATCCGCATGGAAGCTCATTTAATGTTGATGGACTTCCGCCTTGATGCTGATTCGCTGATGAGAGATTACCCTATTTTTGTAAAATGCTAATGTCGGATTTTCAGACTCGCAGCGAGCACGGCTGCCACAACTTGGCTTTTCTGAGTTCTTTCTTTCTCAAGCGTTTCAACGATTGGGCAGTGACCGTCATGTTCTACGCTAGCGTTCACATGACAGAGGCTATTCTAGCTAAAGCTCATTCGATTCACCCCTTGAACCATAAAGAGCGTTCCGACAGCATTGCTAAATTGAAGTCGTTTCCTGTGAATGCTTACAAAACCTTAGAGCGTGAAGCTCGCTACTCCAGATATAAAAACTATCAAATTTTTGACATTGAAGTTTACAGGCTTTTCAAAATTCACATGCGAGTTCTGATTCTATGGTTCAACGAACAGGCGGGTACTGGCCATGCTGTGGACCTAAAACCTTTTGATGACGCTTGCTCTGAGTGGGATAAGAAGGCTTCAGCGAAAGATCCCGAATGCAATAAGTGGCACTAACCAAGCCACCCCTTTAAACTCTTCCCCTTAACCTCCCCAAGCCCCTAGTGAAGAATATAAAGAAAAAGTGTGCAAATATTAAAAGAAATAGCAGCAGACGCCGCCGTTGACGCAAAACGCCAAGTGCAAATTTTGGAACACTTTAAGCAAGCACAAGACCACCCCGTGCTTGGCTCTTTCCCAGAGGGAATGTATTTAAAAGGATTGTTGTTATTTTGTTTTACTTGAGCATTTCTATTTTACCTAAATGAGTCAGCTTTCCTTTAAACTATTTTGCATAGAAAAATATGCTGATAAAAAACATATCCCTAGCAATGAGGTATATAAACTATTTGAAAACAAAGGTATTTTGCAGATGCTGGACGAAGACTATGATATTCTGCACGGGCACGGTTTTGACTATATACTATGCGATATTGAAAAAATTTTGGAGAACAAATTATGATGCTTTATCACGGCGGAACGGATATTGTAAAAGAGCCAAAAATCATTTTAAATGAGCAAGGCAGAGATTTTGGCTTTGGTTTTTACACAACTGGTATTTATGAGCAGGCATTGAAATGGGCAAAGCGACAAGCGCGAATTCGCCAAAAACAAGCGATTTTAAATGTATATGAATTTGATGAGGACAAGGCGGCAAAAAATTTAAATTTTAAAAAATTCACCGATTATTCCATTGAATGGCTTGAATTTATTGTAAATAATAGAGCAAATCCGCAATTTAGGCACAGTTTTGATATTGTTTTTGGAAAGATAGCCAATGACGATGTTGGTGAGACAGTTCAAGTAGTTGTGGATGGGCTTATGCCTCTTGATTTTGCTTTGCAAAAACTGACTTTTATGCAAGCGAATAATCAATATGCTTTTTGTTCTGAGAAGTCTTTATCTTATATAACTTTTTCTAAATTTGAAGCAGTGGAGTAAGAATATGTCGCACGGAACGATAAGAGCTATAACACTGAAAAAAACTATGCAAATTATAATGGAACATTTTAATTGCACGGAAAATGAAGCATTGAAAAAATTTTACGAATCTCATATAGGAGCGTGCTATGCAGATGACAGCACTGGGTTATATGGGCAAAGTGCTTTTTATATTGCCAGTTTGTATTTAAATGAACTCCCAAGTACAAGCTAACTTAGAGGATAAGTACTCACAAAGCAAACAACATAATACAAACACCCGATAAAATTCCAGATATGAAACCTATTAGAATATTTCTAATATCAGATTTAATCTTTTTGACACGACTTTCTTTTCTTGTCCATTGTATTTTGTTCTCATATTCACTAATCATTTTTTGTCTAAAATCATCAATGCGATTAAATATATTTTTCCATAACTCAAATTCTTGTTCTGTTGTAATTCTTGGCTTTCCTTCACGAGCTTCGCTTGCAAATTTATGTATTTCGTGTTTCTTAACCAAAAATTTTGGATAATAATTCCCATTATCCAAAAGAGTTAATTCATAATTATTTTCTAGTTTTTGTACTTCTTTATTGAATAAAACAAGATGTGTTTTATAGCAATCTAAAGTGGCACGTTTCAAATGGCTCAATACTTCTTTAGCTACTTCTGCCTCTGCCTGTCCATCTATATAAAAAGATTTCATATCGTCAAAAGCTGCATATATTTCTATTAAAAATTCCATTGGAATAGAATCATTGGCAGCTTGAACGCTACTTACAGCATTTCGCACATTAGCTTCATAAAATTCATAGATTTTAGCTATTGAGTAATCACTCATACTATCTTCCAAGAGAATCTATTGCTAAATCTAATTCGTTTTGGTCTATTACGGAAATGGAATGCAAAACCGAACCGCCACTGCCAATAGCTGGGAAAAAAGATTTTACTTTAATAGGTAAATCTCCATGAAGCCTTTTCCAAAGTTCTCTTGGTTTAAGCGAATTCATCTCTTTCATAGGCATTTTAGCAAGAGCTTCTATACGGGTAATATATTCTTCGTGTATTGTCATAACACCCCCGTTGGAGCCTGCGGTGCAGACTTCTTATTAAATGCTATTTCACCATTCAAAATCATATTTAAATGAATATAGAAACTTTATTTCTACCCTTGGTCCCAAGCACGAGCTAACTTGGGAGTATAGGACTAAATTCCTGCCTTTCGGCAGGGGGTGAGGGTTATTCTTCTCCTTCTATCCATACTATCCACTTCAGTTCTTTTTCTTTTGTTAGAAGATTATTTGTGCTATATTCTCTTATCGCACCTTTATTGTTATCGCGATGGAAGTATATTTTGTTCCAGCCTTTTTTGACATCCAAGTTGAAGTTTCTTTTACTTGAATTACAGGCTATTTTTCCAGTTTCTGAAAAATATGCATAAAAAATTGATTCCATCACATATTCATCCTCGTATGAAATTGTCAAGCCTCCAATAAGGTTTCCATTGCCATCAATAAGTGCATACACGTCATCACCACCAAAAAATATTTTAATATTTTCGGGATAAGAAGTGCAAGAACGTTGCTCTTCAGGAAAATCCTTTAAATATTCGTCATCAGGTACTACTTTATCCAGTTCAAGATTGACAATTCCATTAGTTACGCTTCCTACTTTTATCCAACAATCATCATCATAACCACAACTATAAGCTGCTCCAATAATTCCGTTACCCTTATAGATGGTGTTACCGTCTCTATTGTAGATTTGCGAGTTTTCGTTAAACGAACCGCCGTCACCATCGCCATCCGATGAGCAAGAAAATGTGAATGCCAAGGCAAATCCGAAGATAGCCGCCAAGAGAAAATGTTTATTTGTTTTCATAGTGAACTCCTTTGTTGAATGTTGAAAGAGCCCTATCCCGTCCAGGCGCAGGGCAATTTCAGGCTCCGCCTCCTGCGCCCCAAGGAGCGCAAGACAGCCAGGAAGCCCGGCCTTTGGATTTATATATTGAGGCTTTTGGAACACCGCTGGTCTCCCATGCAAATATCCATGCACCTTTCCGAAACATATCCCGAGGACGCTTCCATGCGCCTGTCTCCCGAATCCATTTACCGCACCATTTACATACAGGGCAAGGGCCGCCTGAAGGAGAAGCTCAGGAAGCTGATGCGCCAGGGCAGGACGTGCCGCAAGCCGGCGAAGGGGCGCGCCGAATCGGCAAAGCCGAGGTTCAGGGAGCCGATGGTGAACATAAGCCAGCGGCCGGCCGAGGCAAACGACCGTGCCGTCCCTGGGCACTGGGAAGGCGACCTGATAATGGGCAGGCGCAACCAGACCGCCATAGGCACCCTCGTCGAGCGCAAGACCAGATACTGCATCCTGCTCCACCTGCCCAAGGACCACACGGCGGACTCCGTGCAGAAGGAGGTGGTACGGAAAATGAAGAATCTCCCTGAGCACCTTAGGAAATCTCTGACCTGGGATCAGGGCGCCGAGCTTGCGTTCCACAGCAAGATAAGCAAGGAGCTTGACTTGCAGGTTTTCTTCTGCGACCCGCACTCGCCTTGGCAGAGGGGCACCAACGAGAACACCAACGGCCTTCTGCGGCAGTACTTCCCCAAGGGGACGGACTTGTCCGTCCACACGGACGAGGAGCTTGACGATGTTGCCGCCGAGCTGAACGGGAGGCCCAGGATGACGCTTGGCTGGAAGACGCCCGCGCAGAAGTTCCTGGAATTGCAGAACAGCTGCATATAATGAAGAAGGAATGGGGCAGACGTGCTGGCGGTCAGTGACCGCTGGCTGCCGTAAGCTATTCCACGCACCGGAATTAGGTATCCGCACGGGCTGCGTTGCAGCGAACCAATGGACTCTTGACCAAGAACCCAAAAAAATGTGTATATTGCAAGCTAAGTTAAACCCAAAGTGTCGCCATGACCGCTTGACGCGGAGGAAGAGGGAACTTAGGGGGGGGGGGGGCAAATAGGGCGAGCTTGCCTAGTGGGCAGGCTTGCGTTTTTATCTGATTAATAACTATATTTGCCATTCTAGGTAGTAAATATAGAAAAAAATTTCCGTGCCTGTCAAGGGTTTTGCAAAAAAACAGGTATTATTAGGAAATTTTGTCAAAATAGAGCTTGTGGGGGAGGGTTTGAAGAAATAATTTCTATTTTATCTAAAAAGGGGCAAAAATGACCACATCCGCAATGCTAATGCAAGAAATAGAAACCCTGCCAGAAGAGGCAGCTACAGAGGTTTTGGATTTTGTTGTTTCTTTGAAAAAAAGGCGAAAAACGGCAAAAACAACCGCAAAGGGAATTTCCATAGAAAGTGCTTATGGCATTTTCAAAGGAATAAATACGCATTTTGAGCGAGATGAAGAAGATAGAGTATGAATATAGTTGATACCTCTCTATGGATAGAATTTTTTGCAGGAACGGAATTAGATGAGTCTATCCTAAATGCCATTAAGAAAAAAGACGAACTTTATGTACCTGTGATTTGTCTGTATGAAGTTAGGAAAAAATTTGTAAATGACAATGACATTGAAAAAGCCGATTTAGCAGTTGAAATTATGAAAATTGGCAAGGTTATAGATATAGACTCTGAGATAGCTATTTTAGCTTCAAGTATCAGCAAACAATTCAAGCTACCAATGGCAGATAGCATAATTTATGCGACATCAAAAATTTACAATGCAGAAATTTACACCCAAGATAAACATTTTGAAAATTTAGAGAATGTGCATTATTTTGTAAAAATGGATAGGTGAGCCTCACCCCACAAGTTTGTTTTGGCTTACCTATCAGGATTTTTACACTAAACCAGTATAGACTTTGCTGGGATTTTTGATAAAAAATCACGTATGTAAATATGCTCCACGCCTTCGTAAGTGTTTTCAAAAGATTTATCTGCAGAAATTACGATTTTTGGATAGTTGTCTTTGATTTTCAATAGATTTCCAAATTCCCTGTCAATGGTTTCTGTTTTGGATAGTTCCATAGCTACTTGCGCATAAAGGGTTTCTCCATTTTTTGAACACACAAAATCAACTTCTTCGGATTGCAAAATTCCAACTTTTACATCATAACCGCAGAACAGCAGATGGTTAAAAACCACATTTTCCAAACGCATGGCTCGGTCTTGCAGCTTATAACCTGCTATCGCATTTCGTATGCCCATATTTTCAAAATAATATTTTTCACCACGCTCAAATAATTTTTTCCCTACAATATCGTATCTGTCAACTTTGTGAATAACAAAAGCATCTAAAAGCGCAGAGATATACTCAATAACTTGATTTGTAGAAATTTCGGTGCGTTGATTTTTTAAATAATCGCTTATGCTTTTTGAGGAAAATAAATTACCTACATTTCCAGCTAAAAATTTTACCAATTGTTCCAAAAAAACTGTATTTCTTATTTTTTTGCGAGCTATAACATCTTTCAAAATAATGGTGGAATAAACGCTGTTCAAATATTCCCTTATAATTTCTTCTTCAAAGGGCAAATGAATTAAATAAGGCATACCGCCATAGCGAATATATTTTTCCATAGAATCATCGTTGTTTTCCAATTTGTGGAATTGCAAAAATTCCATATAAGACAAGCTGTGAATTGTAAACTCAATATAACGCCCGCCTAGTTCATTGGCTAAATCACCAGAAAGCATATCGGAATTGCTTCCTGTTATGTAAATATCATTGTTATCCTTTAGCAACAGAGATTTGATGGTTTTATGAAAATCTTTTATCAATTGAATTTCGTCAATAAATATGTAATTCATTTTGTTTTTCACAGATACAGTAGCTAGATATTTATTCAAATCGTGATAATCACAAATATTGTCAAAGGCAACATCTTCTTTGCTTATGTAAATTATATTTGCTTTTGGTTCATTCTTTTTAATTTCGTTTATAAGCTGGAACAAAATATAACTCTTGCCCACCCTGCGGTGCCCGGTAAGCACTTTGGTTATATTTTTACCTATAAACGGCCTTACCTTGCTTACATACACAGCTCTGCTATAAACTTTTTTTTGCATATTTCAACTCCTTGTACTTTAAACATGATTAAAATACACCTGTAAAATAGCAAATATTTTAAGTATGATTAAAATATATTGTTGTCTAGAACCCCGATACCCCCGATTTTAAGATTTACAGGATTACTTACTCGCTGGCTATTTTCCTTCCAAAGCATCGTAAAATTCTTTTTCAAATTTTTCTAATTCGGCTTTCTCCTTAATTTTTTCTCTATCTACATAGATTATTTTGTAACTATCTACACTACCACATAGATGTTTATTTATTTCTTTTTCTATTAACTTAAATTGTTCTATTTTTCTAGAATGTTCTTTTAAAGTTTTTGTATCTATTATTTGTATAAATTTAGCTAACCAAATTTTCATACTATCTTTTTCTTTGTCTCCAATATAATAATTTGACATAGCCGTTGTAAGATATTTACCAAATATAATTGTAGGATCATCTTTGGATTCCTCTATTTCTATTACAGCTACTACCTCTTCTTTTTCTATTAATATAGCGTCAACTTTACAAAAATTATTTTCACGTTTTTTTTCATCTAGAAATAATGAGATTTGTTGATTACCACCACAGGCTCCGTCTAGCCTTGTTTTAAGTTTTTTTTCATTGGCATATTTAGTCGTTCCTTATCAACCCTAGATTAGGCGGCGATAGGGAGTAAATGTTTCGGGAAAATGGTTTGAAAAATAAAGAGCAAGAATTTCTTCTTGAGCACTTCCATCATTTTCTTCAAGTTCCAAGC
>Ga0268262_10002108_pt1 | contig 23487 bp, 24 predicted proteins | sample TergutNc150P3_FD_190354 | JGI IMG/M metagenome (GOLD analysis project Ga0268262, IMG submission 190354) | Nasutitermes corniger P3 segment gut microbial community from laboratory colony in Florida, USA - Nc150 P3 (SPAdes) (version 2) | ecosystem: Host-associated > Arthropoda: Insects >...
CCCCCCCAGATAAAAAAGTATTATTAACAAATAATCATTCTCATTGTATAAAAAGCTGTTTTTCTCTTTATCGGAGAAACGGTTTTTTATTTCCTCCGTAAGGAAAAAAGCTGTTTGCAGTGTAAATGACATTCGCTTGTATAGGCGGATAAATCAGCAATCCGCTTAATTTAAAATAAGCAGATGCGGAATAAAATCGGACTAAAGTCCAAAGGGGTCTTCTTATGAAAAATTTATTAAAAACAAAGATACGATTTTTGTACACTATCGCTCTCGTGGCATTAATCGGGTTATCTTTCGCCGCCTGCGGCGACGGCAGCAGTAAAATCAACGACGGCAGCAGCAAAATCAACGACGGCAAGAGCAAAAATCCTGATGGTTTATTTATTCTGGATATCAGTAAATTCAGAGAACGAACCGGCGATAAACAGTCCGACTGGGATTACATGATCGGTAACAACAAAGGGAACAGCGTATTTTTAAGCACAAATGAATCAGGCAGTTTACCGGAAAAGATGTATATAAAGCCGGACAAAAATCGTGATGTCGGTTATACCGTTTTTTTCGAAGATAACGGGCTGCCGGAAATAATAGTACACCAAGACTATATTTTGTATTTCAGCAAATTCTACGGTTACAAATATGATGTTGCTGTAATTGCACCCGATAATACAATTACAAGTCATATCGGCGTTGAAAGCGATATAAACTTTGACGCTTACACTAGAAGAGCCGCTTCAGCTCATGTGCGCTCTGTTGGCAGTGATATTAAAGATGTTCTTCTGCCTGGTAACCTTTTAGAAGCTGCCGGCATGGCGGTAGATCTAGCCTCATGCGCTGCGGCGGTTATACCTCCGTATGTTTCCGCTTTCCCGTGTATAAAATTTCTTTCCGTTCAGGTGCTCAAAGTAGTATCTGTAGTTGCTCTTGATGATTTATCGGAAGAAGCAGCTATAATGCTTACAGAGGCATTTGAATGTGTCGATGGTCTTGGTATTTCGAATTTGCTTGATGCGATTGCCGCCGCGGATGACTGTATTGGACTGTTAGCCCACATGGCTGAATTACTTTGGCAGCTGGATATAGATGCCATCGAGGGAAGGTTTGATGAAGAAGATAATAATAATGAAGAAGTAAATGATGATAACGCTTTTTTATTAAACAACGCACCAAATTACGATATTATAGTTACTGCGGCCTGGACTGGGAGTGGGGATATAATATTGAATGTTAAAGACCCTTCGGGTAATAATGGCGGAAACCTTCGAAATGGTACTCATATAACCCATAGATATTGGTACAAAGGGGAGGCTCCGGCCGGCATTTATAATGTAGGAATTAAACCAAATATGGCATGGGGGAACACCCTCCAGGTCAAGGTAAGAATTCTCGCTTTTGGGAAAATTAAGACTTACTCAGCCGAAATTAGACAGGGAGCAGCGGAGGCTTCTCCGCCTTGGTACAAAGTAGCAAGTTTTGACAGCAACGGTAATATCTGGCAATAAGCCGCACAGGAGGTAACGCCATAAGCGCTAACATGAGAAATCGTTCAATAACTGTTTTGCTAATTATTTTTTCCTTTATGTTTATACAATGTAACGGAAAAGGCGACAGAAAAAAACTTGGCGATTCCGAAAGGTTCGCGCTGGAATACCCTATGGTAGGCGGCGATAATATATTTGTATACAGGAACGCAAGCGAGACAGCGGACATTTTGGAAAAAGGCAGGGGAATTGTATTTTTGGGATTTAAGGAGTGCCCTTGGTGCCAGCAATACGCCGTTTACCTTCATGATGTTGCGCGCGAGATGGAAGCGGAAAAAATATTTTACTGCGATATAAGAGAAGACCGGGAAAACAACTCGGAAAGTTACCGGAGGATAGTCGATATTTTTTCCGGTCGTCTCCAGTATGACGATGAGGGGCGTCCAAGGGTGTATGTACCGGACGCGGCGATAGTAAGCAGGGGAAGGATAATCACTCACGATTTTGAGACATCAAAAGATACATTAGGATACGATACGCCGCAGGAATACTGGAATGATGAGCGGGTGAGCGCACTCAAAGAACGGCTCAAGGCGGGGATTAACATTTTAAACCAGATAATAGCTTATTCCTGCAATAAATGCTGACTCCCGGTCTTGCGGTGGATATGCGAAGACTCCATGATATTGAATGCAGAAGCCGGCTTTAGCCCGAAAAAATACAGGACTTGTGAAACAACAAACCATGTTGTTAAACAAGTCTATTCTGCCTTACAACGCTTAAAAATTTCTTGAGCGATTTCTTTTGAAGTTTTCCCTTCCGCCTCAATGACGATATTCGCAAGCTGTAAATAAACGGCAGCGCGGCGTTCATGCAGGGAGCGATGCGTTTCCTGCGGATTTTCGGTTTTTAGGAAGGGAGGCAGTTCTCCCTTTGCGGAAATTCGCCGCCATGCGGCAGCGGCGGAAATGTTAAGGTACACTACCGTTGCGCCGGATTTTTTTAAAACAGCGATTGCATCAGCGTTGTCAATGATTCCGCCGCCTGCGGCAATAATGCGCTGTTCCTGCCCTGTATCAGTTCCGGCGGAAGCAGCGGCTTCCATTGCCTCTGTCTCGGCTTTTTGAAAAACGGCTGCGCCTTCGTAAAAAAGCTGACGAGGACTTTTTCCGGTTCTTTGAAGGATTAGCTCGTCAATATCGATAAATGAGCAGGAACAAAGCAATGCCAACGCTTTTCCGGCGCTTGTTTTTCCGGAATGTTTCGGACCTGTCAGAATTATATCTTCCATGGGTTTTACCCTACATAAATATTCGGTAAAATGCTATATATAGTTATGTCCGGTTCACTGGTTTTATTGATAATATTATTGGTTTCCTCGTTACCTGTTATTATTGTATACGCATGGTTTCGTATTGCAAAATATAAATTTTCATCTGTTTGGTTTCTATTCGCCCTGCTTACCGGTATTGCCGCATTTTTTCCCGCTCTTATATTGCAAAACTTATTAAACTTTTATTTTTCTTCAGGAGGAAGATTCGGGCTTTTTTACCATATTTTCTTTCGTATTGCCTTTACGGAAGAATTCAGCCGCTTGCTGATGTTAATTATTTTTTTTACTATAAGTAATTTTATTGCAAAACAGTCTGCAAACAAGACAGGCGATTCCGCTCTTATTAACGCAAAGCTGCCTCCATCTTTGACTGTTATTAATAAGGCAACCGCAACCGGACTTGTCGCCGGTCTTGGTTTCGCTATTCTGGAAAATTCCGTTTACGCCGCTCTAGACACAAGAGTGCTGCTGTTACGCGCTGTTACTGCCGCTCCGCTTCATGCCGCCTGCGGTTCCCGCGTCGGAAGCGCTTCGGTAATGATTCGCACAAATCCGGTTCAAGCGTTTTTTCGTCTTATTGCCGCGACTGCCATTCACGGCATATATAACTTTATGGCTGCAATACCCGGTTTTTCGTCAATAATGGCAGTTTTGATCGCGCTCACAGCTCTTGCTTCGTCAATTGCGGCTATTCACGGCGGCTGGGAGAAATCTCAAGATAACCCTTGACACTTAAGGCATAAATTGGCATATTTAATAATACGACGCAAGGTAGAGCAGTTGGAAGCTCGTCGGGCTCATAACCCGGAGGTCGCAGGTTCGAGTCCTGCCCTTGCTAAAAGTTTTTTCATGTTACAGAGATTTTTAAAAAATCGAATGAAATTAATACTCTTAAATAATTGCAGGACTCGAAACTTTTTTGCGGTCCTGAGGAACCGGAAGGTTCCGAAGGGTAAAATGGCAAGGAGGCCATTTTAGCAAAAAAGTCGGCCCTGAATGAGGCAACAGGATGTTGCCGATTGAAGGGCGAGTCTTGCCCTTGCTAATAATGAGGAAGCCTTGAGAAGCCCCGGAAAAGGGCTTTTTTAGTCTTCCTGAACACCTAAAGAGGTTCGTTGAACTATTTTAGGCGGGGAGCTTCCCCTTCCAGAAGGCGTTCCTAACCATTGCAGAGACCGAATGACATATAGAACGACATAGAGAGTATTCTCTTAATTCGTTCGCCATGTTGTTCTGCGAGGGTTAGGAATATGAAGAAGCCTTTTCCGTTTTCAAGAGGGCAAATCGCCCATCGTATCTAGTAGCGTTCTAGAATGAAAAGACTGGAACCTACCTGCCTCCTATCAGTACCCGACAGACCGATGAAGCGGCGGCAATTAAAACCGCCTATGAGTGGTATCGGCAAGGCATTCCCCAAAAAGACAAGGTAATAGACCTCAAAGAATACACCTTGAAGGATTTGGCAAAGGAAGCCGATTTAGCCGATGCGATATTCATAGTCAACGAATTAAAACGCAGGGGCTTGTTGAAATCAGCGGTATTGACCGATACCAAACAAGACAGGGATTTTGTTGATTTCATTACCAATTTTTAGGACTATGACAATTCGCCGTACATCAGGGAGAAGTTAAGGAAGAACCACGGCATTCATCGGCGGTATTGCTATGAACAGTTAGGGGCTGTCAAGAAATACTGGGTTCTGTATTTCACCGGAAAACTGTTAGGAGAAATAACCAGACAGGATATTGAAGCCTTCATCGAGTATTTTGAGAACCTCCCGGAAAACAAAGGGGTACTCTCAACGAGCCCGCAGGGCGAAGTTTCCAGAGTACGAATACCGCAATCGGTAAAACGAAGGAACATTATCATTCAAGCCGGGACTATCGCCTTATCATGGGCTTTTAATAAAGAAATGATAGACAAGGACGTAACGCAGGGGATTACATGGTTTTCCGGCAAGGCAACTGAACGGCAGATATTAACCCCGGAACTGGCGGCGGCTATTTTCAAAGTCCAGTGGAAAGACGAAAGGGCAAGGCTGGCAAATATGCTGGCAATGGTTACAGGAATGAGGGCAGGTGAGATACAGGGCTTGCGGGTGCAGGACTTGGGTAAAGATTGCCTTTACATCAGATATTCATGGAACAGGCTGGACGGTCTTAAGACACCAAAGACCAATGAAAGCCGGACGGTGGAGGTTCCCTTTCCGGGGCTTATTCAAGATTTGCTTACATTAGCCGCTACCAACCCCCACGGGCAGAGCATGGACGGTTATGTGTTTTGGGCGGAGAAAATATCGGACAAACCAATGGGAAGCAACTCTGTTCAGTAGTGGTCTCCGAGAAGCATTGATACAAGCCGGAATGAGCGAGAAATCGGCAAAGGTCTACACCTTCCACGGCTGGCGGCATTATTTCACCTCTTACATGCGGGAAAGGGTTACCGAAAGACTGTTACAACAACAGACAGGACATAAAACACTGGTCATGCTCAATCACCTATTCAGGGCATAAGATAGCCGGAGACCGGGAACGGATACGGCAAGCCCAGATTGAAACATTCGGCGGCTTGTTACCCGATAATACCGGGACTTTACTACAGGTAGGGGCTTAACCATGAAAAAATTAAATCTTGAGGTAAACGGAAGGGCTGTTCGATGCAACTACTATGAAGGAGGTTTCCATGACTAAATGTGAATATGTTGAGAACGAAATATTTGAAATAGCCGCAGAATTAACCGCATTAGGGGACATGATACCGGGTTTGTTTCCACTTAATTGGTACTTGAGTAAAATTTTGAAACACTCAACTTTATAAAGCTCGGGACATGTCTCTGCGATTGCAATTACTTCTTTTAGTTGTTCTTCAAATACCTCTTTCATTTTTATTACCTCCAAAATTTGAGTATTATACCCATGATATCAATGTAAGAATTGAATATTCAAATAATTATGTAAATATCCCAAACAACACATAAAATAACAAGAAATGGAGAACCAGGAAGCCTTCGGTATGTCTTGGTAATCTTCAATCACTAAAATAACTTGCAAAACATTATTCAGGAATGCTATAATAATCCTAGATAATACACAATAGGTTTCAGTAATATAACAAAGAACATTTTCATAACCCAGAGCCTACAAGTTCAATTCCTGACCTTGTTAAAAAATAATCTTACACCGAATGCAACATAGCCTCCCGTAAAATAGCGTTCATGCGGGTCTGGTAACCTCTTCCGGCACTCTGTAGCCATTCAATAATATCAGCGTCAAGACGGACATTTACCGTCTTCTTAATAGGCTTATAGTTTGCCATATTCCGGTAGTGAGAAGGTTTCAATTGTGCTAATTGCTCATCGGTTAGCGGTGGGCAATCTGTAAAGTCCGTGTTTTTGAAAGCCTTAATTTCTGCTGCTATTCGTGCTTTTTCTGTAGTTGTCATAATATGCCTCCTGTTCTTTGGGAACTGCCTCCCGTGCCATGATTATTTGGGTGTCGCCATCAGCCTTGTCCACAGTAACCACAAAAAGAATAACCGTGTCATGGAAACGCCCAATTGTGATGAAGCGGTCTTCGTCCAAAGACGAATGTGCCTCATCATAAATCTCCAATAAATGCGGGTCATCGAAAACATCTACAATGTCTGACAGGAAGAAACCATGCTTTTTCTTGTTAAGTTTGTTCTTTTTTTCAGTCCATGTAAACACTGGCTACCTTCTGTCTATACATAATTGTATATCAAAATTTCGAGCTTGTCAAGTATAATTTTACACGAAATGTCTTCGAAATCTACCAAACGACATATAAAACGACACAGAGGATTGGGGAACCAGAAAGCCTTCGGTAAGTCTTGGTAATCTTCAATCACTCAAATAATTTGTAAAGCATTATTCAGGAAAGCTATAATAATCTTAGATAATACGCAATGGGTTTCAGTAATGCAAAACAAGGCATTCACATAACCCGGAGGTCGCAGGTTCGAGTCCTGCCCTTGCTAAAAGTTTTTTCATGTTACAGAGATTTAAAAAAACCGAATGAAATTAATACTCTTAAATAATTACAGGACTCGAAACTTTTTTGCGGTCCTGAGGAACCGGAAGGTTCCGAAGGGTAAAATGGCAAGGATGCCATTTTAGCAAAAAAGTCGGCCCTGAATGAGGCAACAGGATGTTGCCGATTGAAGGGCGAGTCCTGCCCTTGCTAAAAGTTTTTTTATGTTACAGAGATTAAAAAAAAAACCGAATGAAATTAACACTCTTAAATAATTGCAGGACTCGAAACTTTTTTGCGGCCCTGAGGAACCGGAAGGTTCCGACACGTACAGATAGACAGCTATAACTTGCCTAACCGGATATTCGCGTAAAAGCAAAAGCAAATTCCCGATATACTCAATCCGTTTAAATTTTTCTTTTGTTATGGTAAAAAAAGACATGGCGAACAAATTATTGCAAATCCGGAACATGATTCACGAAATTCGGAGTCTAAAAATCATGCTTGACCGGGACCTTGCGGATTTATACGGGGTAGAATTGCGATCCTTTAACCAAGCGGTAAAACGTAATATAGGGCGTTTTCCAAATGTTTTTATAAAGGAGAATTATTGTGCATAAAAAGAAAAGCCTTGCCGCCATTCCTTTTATTTTTACTTTCCTGGTCATACTCGCGGTGTCTTTATATGCCAATTCTCTTATCTTTTTTTCAATGCGGACAATGGAATTCAATATAGAGCATCGATTAATCGCTGAAAGCAAAAGGCTTGCTGGCATGGTCAGCGCCGAAGAATTGGACAAGTACCGCGACATACCCGATATGGAACTTCCCGAGTATCAGTCCCTGCGCCAAAAGCTGCTTGATTTTTCCCTTGGAGCCGATATCCTCTACGCCTATTATATCCGCCCCACGAAAGAAGGATTGCAGTATATCGTGGACAATGATTTTAATGAGGAAACACGGGTCGGCCTTGATACATTGCCCTTTGATCCGCGTCCCGTGCCCTGGATACTGCCCACGCTGGAAGGGCAGGCCGTCTGCTCCGGTCTTGGCAATTACACTCCCGGCTGGGAAGGCTTGCTTTCCGGTTACGCCCCTGTTTTTGACGGGGACGGGAATGTAATCGCAATCGCCGGAGTGGATATTGAGGACAAACCTATAGTACAGGCGCGGCGGCTGGTATCTATCCTTACCGTAGTACAGATCATCGCCGTAGCCGTCATTTTTGTCAGCGGCATTATCTATTTGATTTATTTATACCGTCAGGCGGAGATAGCGCGGGAAGCCAGCGCCGCCAAAAGCTGGTTTCTCTCCCAGATGAGCCACGAGATACGCACCCCCTGAACGCGGTTATCGGCCTTTCGGAAATAGAACTGCAAGGCTCTCTAGCCAATAACCTGCCTGAACCCACCAGAGACAACATCAGCCGGATACATCAGTCCGGTTCTTCCCTGTTGGGGATGATCAACGACATTCTTGACATTTCCAAAATTGAAGCAAACCGTTTTCAACTTGTACCGGCGGCATATAAGACAGCGTCGCTGTTAAGCGACACGGTAAATCTTAACAAAGTGAGGTGCGTTTCCAAAGGAAACGACGGCGATAAGCCCATATCATTGAAACTGGAAATAAACGGTGATTTTCCGGCGGAACTTACAGGGGATGAACTGCGCGTCAGGCAAATATTGAACAATCTTCTTTCTAACGCGATAAAATACACGCGGGAAGGAACCGTAACCTTGAACGTGTTATGTGAAACAATACCTGATAGTAAGAGTGTAAAAATCAGTTTTATCGTGCGGGATACCGGCATAGGCATCCGTGCTGAAGATATGGGAAAACTGTTTACCAGCTACACACAGCTTAATACCAGAACAGACCATAATATCTAAGGAACCGGACTGGGGCTTACGATCACCAAAAGACTCGTGGAAATGATGGGTGGCAGTATCAGCGTAGAGAGCGAATACGGCAAAGGCTCATGTTTTACGGCGCACATTATTCAAGGTGTTGACATTGTCGAGGGACAAACTAACAGTATCGGTGAGGAAACCGCCGAAGCCCTTCGAAATTTCCATTATGTGCCTGAAAGGAAAGAACTCAATATTACCCGTCTATGGCTGCCCGATTGCAAGGTATTGGTAGTGGACGACATACCCGACAATCTTCATGTAGCGCGGGGACTGCTTGCTCCCTACGGCTTGCAAGTTGATACCGCCGTCTCCGGGCGAGAAGCCGTGGAAAAAGCGCAAAGCCGCGATTACGATCTTATATTCATGGATCACATGATGCCGGAAATGGACGGCGTTGAGGCTGCCACCGCTATCCGATTATTGGAACGACCAAAGGGAGTTCCAATAATAGCTTTAACGGCTAACGCCTTGCGCGGAATGAGAGAATTATATCTGGAAAAAGGTTTTGACGATTATCTTTCAAAGCCCATAAGCCCCGAAGCGTTGGATGAAGTTATAAACAAATTTCTTATCCCTACTCCCCACTCCCCAAGGTGGCAATGCCGCCCCCCCACTCCCTATTCAACTGAAATTGAGGCGCGGCGGCTGAATAAACTAAACCATTACCGCGCAGCTTTTGAGATGAGTAAAACAAGCGCCGGACCGGAAATAGACTCCGAGTACTACAAGCGGTTTACGTCATTGGTTGAATCTTTTGACACGCTTCCCGCTAACTTGCAGGCGGACAAAGCGTTGTTGATAGAAGCCGGGCAGAACGAAGACTCTCAAAAGATACGAGAGATACTTCCCGCTTTTTGCGAAAACATAGCGGCAATGCGCCGGAAGGAAGTAAATAATGAGGGAACCGAAAATGAAATAACTGGTTTGATTTTACAGCGGTTGAAAAAAGCAATAGAGGACAACGATACCGCCGCTGCCGGAAAGATAGTAACAGAGCTGGGCGCGAAAAGCCTAAGTCCCGCGGAACGTGAATTGTATTTTAAGCTCTATGATTTATTGATGGACGACAACACGGAACAAGCTCTTGAAACGATAAACCGCTATGGTGTAGGTTGAAAAAGTGATAAAAATCCTTATTGTGGAAGATCAGGCCATGCTCCGTGAATCGCTGGAACAAGTTATCGGCGGGCAGAGCGACATGGAAGTCGCGGGATCAACAGATGACGCGGCAGACACGCCGAAATTATGCCGTCAATTACAGCCCGACCTCGTGCTTATGGACGTGGTAACCAAAAACAATTCCACCGGCATAAGTTATACGGCGCAAATACGCAAAGAATTCCCCGATATAAAAATAGTGATAATGACCGCCCTGCCGGAAATAACTTTTGCCGAAGAAGCGCGGAAAGCCGGAGCGCACAGCTTCATGTACAAAGATATGGGAAACGAACATTTGTTTCATGTTATACGCAACACCATGAAAGGCTACAGCATTTATTCCGGCCATCAGGAGAGTCTTCCCTTTGCCGCCCGGTTTACGGAGAAGGAGATAACCGTAATCCGCCTCGTATGTCAGGGCATGGCGCGGGACGAAATGGCGGCAAAACTCGGCGTATCGGAATCAATGATCAAACAGCACATAACCTCAATACTGGACAAAACGGGCTTTGACAGCATTTCAAAGTTCGCCATCTACGCGGTAGGCGAAGGATTAATTGTACCTGAACTACCTGCCAAAATTAAATAAAAAATAACAAGTAACAAATTACAAAGGAAGAGAGTCCTCAAAAGTACAATAAAAACTGGCCAAAAGTCCAGTGGGAACTATTCTAAATTCCTCACTTTTTTCCTGACATAATTTACCATTTTTTTGTCTATCCGTATGGATAGGAAACATAAATAAGGAAGGTATCCAAAATGAAGAACTTCAAAAAAATTAAAGCTATGCGAAACATAGCAGGAATTATCGCGCTCATGGCGGTAATCGTATTCATGGCAGCGGGATGTAAAAACAATCCTGAAGATAACCCTGTCACTACAGTCCACAATCTTATTGCTACCGCTGAAGATGGAAACGGCAATAAACAAGTCCTCAATTTCAACATCACCGGCACTAACCGTACAGTCAGAGCCATAAACATCACCGGAGCCTCTACATACGAGGTATTATTGGCAGGCACAGTCATCAGCGCGGGGGCTGTAACGGTCAGCGGCATCGAGTATACCTTTACCCCCAACGGCGGAGGCTCCCCGTTTAAGTTGAATGCAAATACCGGCGCTTTAACCGGCTCTATAACGGTTAGCGCCGCGGCAAAGAAGGAAATCGTTGACAATTCCGGCTTTGAATTAACATTGCCTGATCCATTTACATTAACATTGGCAACAATAATGGAAGCGAAAACCCCAGGCAGTTACTGGGACGGTACGTGGATAAGAGTGGATGAAGAACGTAAATCGCTAACTGACCTTAACCAGAGAATCGTATTCAGCGGGAACACTTATACGCTTTACACTGGCACTGGTAGCGAAACCGGAACATTCATGTTCACAGAAAATGTAGGCGGAACAGAGAACTATGATAACACATTCATTTTCTTTAGAAAGGGTCAAGGAACCACAACAGAGGCTTATTTGTGGGAGGGGCAGAATAAAGCTGCAGATGGTAATCCCGCTTTCCTGGAACTGTACAACCATTTCTATGACTCTATGGAAATAGCGATTGATTCTAATGGTGGACCCGGAGTTCCAGCGGGTTTTTTAAAACAGTAGTAGGAAGAGGATAATAGCGGATAGGGAAGCGTTGAATACATGTGGGCAATCCCAAGAAAGTGTTGAAGAAGGCGAAAAAGGATTTTGACAACGGTAAATACCAATGGGTATTAGAGAGCAGGGCCAATGCGCAAAGGTATTGTCTTGAAGGGGCATATCTGTTGCAAATTGCGCCTTGCTCTCTTAACGAGCATCAAAAAGTATTTGATCAGAGGGAAAAAGATTTTGATAAAGCGAGACCTCATGAAGCGCCGGAGATGAAAGTACCTTCAGACATATATACAAAATCAGAAATAAAATATACCGCTGAAAATGTAGAATTCAGATACGGGAGGGAATATAAAGTCAGGATAATCAACGACAGGGGATTTATAAATTTAAAACAAAAGCGGGTATTTGCAGGAAATTTTTTCGCCGGATATTATGAGGGTATAAAAAAATTTGTTGATAAGCCGACAGAAGTGTTGTACCGTTAGTGTACTGTAATATACAGACAACGAATTGTATCATTCATAATTTTTTTCTTAAAAGAGCAAAAGTGCAGGTATTTTGTTAAAAACATATTATATACTGTCTATTTTTCAATAATTTCCAAATATTTGCCAAAGATGTTTTTTGTTATATGTTTCGGACAGTACACTAGAACGCCCTTTGTGCTGTTTCGCTCCGCCGCAGTTTTTTACGTCCGTAAAAATGTTTCGCATTTTCCTTATAGGGCAAAAACAACTTCAATTACAGTCGGAACGTTATGCGTAATAACTTATAAAAAATATCTCCAAAATATTCTATAAAAGGACTCTTGACATTAAAACAAAAAATCTTTAGATTTTCATTCATGAGACTAAACACAATAATTCAAGGTGATTGTATTGAGGAATTAAAGAAATTCCCTGATAATTCTATAGATTTGATATTTGCAGACCCTCCGTATAATATGCAATTGGAGAATGTCCTTTACAGGCCGAATAATACAAAAGTTGACGGTGTTGATGATGAATGGGATAAATTCAGCTCTTTTTATGAATATGATGATTTTTGTACGGCGTGGTTAAAAGAATGCAGGCGCATATTAAAAGATACCGGTACCATATGGGTAATCGGCAGTTATCATAATATCTTCCGCGTTGGTAATATTATGCTTAATCTGGGATACTGGATTTTGAATGATGTAACGTGGTATAAGACCAATCCAATGCCTAATTTCATGGGAACGCGTTTTACAAACGCTACAGAAACGCTTTTATGGTGTTCAAAAAGAAAGGAAACTAAAAAATATACATTCAATCACAAAATAATGAAAAAATACAACAGCGATAAACAAATGACATCTGTTTGGCAGATCGGTTTATGTACCGGGGAAGAACGCTTAAAAGACGAAGACGGAAAAAAAGCGCATTCAACCCAAAAACCGGAAGAGCTTCTTAAAAGAGTGATTCTATCTACGACGAAGCAGGGTGATGTTGTACTTGATCCGTTTTTTGGAACGGGTACGACCGGAGCTGTCGCAAAAAAATTAAAACGTAATTATATAGGAATAGAAAGAGAACCGGAATATATAAAACTTGCGAAAAACAGAATCGCTCGCATTAAGGAATATTTTGAAGAAGCAGACTGGGTAGAAGAAGAAAAGGAAAAACAAATAAGAGTCCCTTTTGAAACATTGGTTAAAGAAAAATTTATCAAGGTTGGTGAACCACTCCACACTAAAAAAATATACAGCGCTACAGCTTTTGTTCTTTCAGACGGCAGTTTGCAATATCATAACACAAAAGGATCAATTCACCGAATAGGAGCGGTAATTCAACAAACCCCATCGTGTAACGGCTGGAAATTATGGTATATCATAAGAAATGATAAAGCCGTTTTAATTGACGATTTAAGAAATGAATATTTGAAAACTAGACATGGAATATGAATTTTTTAAAATATGGGAACATCAAAAAACCGGTTGTTTTTATCGGTTCTCATTATAAAGGTAAAGCATTTTGCATAACAAAGAAGTATATGAATACTACAGGGTATATTAATAGAAAATAAAATTGAAAGGTAGGCAATAACAATGGCAGGTTTTGTTGGCGGGAACAACGATAAATCCGCAATTTTAAAGGCAATGTGGATTTTAACGGCAATTAGTTTTGTATCTATGCTTACAAGTATGTTTATACCTGATTCATCTTCAACATTTCTTTATCTTTTAACGTTTTTATCAAACTTTTGCTTGCTTTTTACCGCATTAATACATTGCATTAAATTCTATGGTATAAAAAATACTATTGCACTATTCATTTTATCATGGGTAATAAGTAACTTTTTTGAAACATTAAGTATCGCAGTTGGTTTTCCGTTTGGGAATTATCATTATACTGATTCACTTGGCATTAAATTTTTAAATGTTCCAATAACAATAATGCCGGCATATTTCAGCATGGGTTATATTTCGTGGATTATTACGCATATTTTAGTCGGGCAATATTCAAGAAAGCCGGAAGGAATACAAATTTTTTTAACGCCATTCATTGCTTCTTTTATAATGGTAATGTGGGATGTTGTAATGGATCCTATAATGTCAACTTTGGATAAAAACTGGATTTGGGAAGAAGGTGGAAGTTATTACGGTGTTCCTATCACAAATTATCTTGGCTGGTTTTTCGTTGTATTTATTTTTTTACAAGTATTTGCGATAATTATTTCCAAAACATACAAAGAAGCGACAAATTTATCCGTAAAAAAATCCTTTTGGGTTATACCCGTGTTAGGTTATGCAATTATATGGTTAAGATATATCTTAACAGCATTAATAAAAGAGACAAATAATGAAATTTACAGTTCAATGGGTTTGGTTAGTGTTTTTACAATGTGTTTTGTTGTGGTTTTATCAATTGTAACGATAATTTATGCCGGTAATAAAAAAACATCTTATAAAAAATAAAATAAAGATAATGTTTTGTAATATGTTTTTGACAGTACACTAGAACAAAAGCTGGTATATGGGCTGGTTATGTTCGTTACAAGTAAACTTGATTGGTATGGGAACGGGGAAACGTGCGAAGGCATATAGACTAATCAGAAATTTTCATAACGTTTTAATATGCCTTCCGCGACAATTCTTCTTGATGAACGCATATCCATCGCCTGTTTTTCTATGTGCCGGTGAGCTTCCTGCTCATTCATATTCATGCGTGAAATTAGCGTGCATTTTGCGCGGTCAATAATGCGTATGTCTTCAATCTTTTGTTTTAGCTGCGTATTTTCGGCTTGTATCCGTTTTATCCTGCCTTGAACCGATTTTACAAGGAGCAGCGCAGACCAAAAAAGGGCTTTGTCCACAGGTTTTGAAATGGTCATAATGCCGTCCTCCTCGCAGGCGGCGGATACAGAGTCAAATAATTCGCTGTTTACGAGAAGCAGCACCTGCGATATACCTTTGGAAGCGACATACCGGGAAAAATCCTCGCCGGATTCATCAAAAAGCGGCGTGTCGACAATTACCAAATCAAAATCCTGTTTTAAAATAAGCCTTCTGGCGCTGTCGCATGATTGCAGGGAAAAAATCTGATGAATGGAAGCCGCGTTTAAAAACCCTGTAAAAAAAGAGGTGTCTTTTTCCGAGTTTGAAACTATCAAAACGTTTTCCATTCTATTGTTGCCTTTTATGTATTAATTGTACGTTCTTTATAAAATTCCGCTTTGTTTACGGAATTTTTTTCTATATTTAGATTATAAAGGAAAATACTATTTATTCAACAGTAACGCTCTTGGCCAGATTTCTGGGTTTATCTATATCCAGCCCCTTGTTTGCCGCTACATAATAGCTGAAAAGCTGTAAAACAATTACCGATAAAGACGGAGAAAATAAATCCGTACTTTCAGGCAGAGCGATATGGAAAAGTTTGTCGTTTACTTTTACATTCGGGCAATTGCCGATAAGCAGCACTTTTGCGCCGCGGCTTATGACCTGTTCTGCGTTGCTCATGATTTTACCGTACAGCGAAGCGCAGTTTGAGATAGCGACAACCAGCGTATCTTCCTCGACAAGTGAAATAGTGCCGTGTTTCAATTCGCCGCCGGCGTAAGCTTCCGAGTGGATATAGGAAATTTCTTTGAGTTTGAGTGAACCTTCCAGCGCAATAGCATAATCAATATTCCTGCCGATGAAAAAAATGCTCTTATAGCCGACGCAGGCGGAAGCGTACTTTTGGATAGAATCAACCTGCTTGAGTAAATCCTCTGCCTTTTCGGGCAGAGCTTCAATTTCAGATAAGAGTTCTTTTTCCGTTTCCCGCGATAGTTTTCCTGACCCGGCTGCAAACCATATAGCCAGAATATACAATAACACAAGCTGCGCCGAAAAAGCTTTAGTTGTTGCTACGGCGATTTCCGGACCTGCCGCAGTAAACAGGCAGAAGTCCGCTTCCTTGGCGATAGTGCTCCCAACGACATTTACAATTGACAAGGTAATAGCGCCCTTGCTTTTTGCCTCTCTCATAGCCGCTATAGTATCCGCGGTTTCACCGGACTGGCTGACCAAAATAACCAGCGTCTTCTCGTCAATAACGGCATTCTTATACCGGAACTCGCTTGCAAGCTCTGTTTCGATTGATGGAAACCTGCACAGCCGCTCAAACACATATTTGGCGACTACCCCCGCATTGTAAGCCGAACCGCAGGCTGTTATTACAATTTTGGTAAAACGTGTAACATCAAGATTATCAAAAATATTTTTATAACCGCCGTATTTTATCACGGAATTAATCGTTTCGCGCAGGATTTTAGGCTGCTCCATGATTTCTTTGAGCATGAAATGCGGGTAGCCGCCTTTTTCGGCGCTGTCAAGATTCCATGTTATTGTTTCAAGCGTTTTTTCAATCGGTTCTTTGTCGATATTAAAAAACTCTACGCTTTTTTCCCGCAGTACGGCGATTTCCTTATCGTTCAGATAGCAGACTTTATTTGTATGCTTCAGCACAGCCGGCACGTCAGAAGCAATAAAGTTTCCATGATCCGACACGCCGATTATCAGGGGATTATCTTTCTTGATGGCTATTAGGATGTCAGGATCGTCAGCGCACATGACACCTAACGCATATGAGCCTTCCAGCGCGTTTGAGACATGGATAACCGTTTCCAGTAAATCTCCGTTATAATAATGTTCTGCAAGCTGGGCGATTACTTCGCTGTCGGTTTGCGAAGCGAAATTTACTCCCCAGTGTTCAAGGCGTTCCTTTAAATGCCTGTAATTTTCTATTATTCCGTTATGGACGACCGCGATTTTGTTCTTGCTTCCGATATGAGGGTGCGAATTTATGTCGGACGGTTCCCCGTGCGTCGCCCAGCGGGTATGACCGATTCCTATGCGTCCTGAAAGCGTAACTTCCGACAGCCGTGTTTCCAGCGCGGCAAGGCGTCCCTTTTGCTTTACGACGTTTAAACCGTTCTCTCCGTAAACCGCAATACCGGCTGAATCATATCCGCGGTATTCTAGTTTTTTCAGTCCCTCAACAATAATGGGAACAGCGTCATTATCCCCTACATAACCGAAAATACCGCACATTATAACTTTATATCACTTTTCTAATTCGCAGTATACAATTGTTTATACGGATTTCTGGCGTTAGGTTTTAAAACATAGAACCTGTCTTTCATAAGCGATTGTGCGTCCATGTTAAAGTGTTCGGCAAACTCGCCGACATACGGCGCAATTTCCTGTAAATCATTATCGGTTGCAATATCCTCAATGACCTGCGCCGGAAGCGAAGTGAGTTCTTTGTCCGTCCTTATAAAAATTTTTCCGCCGTGCATACCTGTCCCCGTAAAATACCAGACAGGAATGTCCTGGGACCCGATGCCCAGCACCACAATCAGCCCGCCGGCAAGATATTCGCCCAGAAAACTGCCGGCTTTACCGCCGATGACGATTACCGGTTTCTTTTCCTTATACTCCTTCATGTGAATACCTGTTCTGTATCCCGCATCGCCCCGTACAAAAATACAGCCGCCCCGCATTGCGTAACCAAGCGCATCGCCCGCATTGCCGTGAATGATGATTTTACCGTCGTTCATTGTGTCTCCGACAGCGTCCTGCGCATTGCCGTGCACCTCAATGATTCCGCCGTCCAGATAAGCTCCCAAAGCGTTTCCGGGCGTTCCTTTTATAGTGAGGTGTTTATCGCTCATACCGCTGCCGATAAATCTTTGTCCGAAACAATCGTCTATGTAATAAACGGTTTCTTTGGCGGTTTTTATCCGTCTGTTTAGTTCTCTGAAATTAAAATTCTGCGCTGATATCATGATGCCGCGCCTCCTAACTTAACCATTCGATCTTCTTTCGTAAACACCATAAGCCCCGGTTTTTCACAAACAAGCTCAAAGTCGATTGTGTCAAGCGAAGTGCGTTCCCGGATAAGGCTTGTATAGATGCCGGCTTTTTCCACATTGCCGATAAGGATATATCCATTTAACTTATTATCGCTGTAAAACAGGCGTTTGTAATTGGCATTATCCGCTTTGGAATAGACATCCCCGGTGTAATTGCCCGCCGTGATTATGTGCAGACCGAAAAATCCGATCGCGTTCATGGGAATTGCCTTGTTGAAAATCATACTGCCGCCGGACATATTGACTCCGGCGCACTCTCCCTGCATATAGGCGTTAGGCAAAAGCGCCATGATTTTATTCTGCCCGCTTGATACATCAGACGTTTGCGTACAATCGCCCGCAGCGTAAATGTCTTGCGCCGTTGTCCCGGATTTATCGTCTACAACGATGCCGCGCTCAATCTTGGCTATTCCGTTTAAAAGAGCGGTGTTCGGGCGCACACCGACTGCGAGGACAAGGATATCGAAATCTACGGTTTCCCCGTTTTCAAAAACCGCCGATTTTTTCTCAAATTTTTTAACGCCGGCGGATAGTTTAAATTCTACGCTCTTGCTCTCTATATGATTTTGAACGAGTTTTGCGCCTTCATCATCAAGAATGCTTGATAAAATACGCGGGGCAAGATCAACCACTGTTATGTGCTTTACACGGTCATGAATGCCCTCGGCGCATTTCAAGCCGATAAGACCCGCGCCGATGATTAATACGCGTTTGTTTTGATCAAGAGACGCGTCAAGGTTCCGCGCATCGTTAAGGCTCATAAAAGTAAATTTTTCCTTTACGGTATCAAGCCCTTCAAAGGGAGGGACAAGGGGAGAAGAACCGGCTCCTATAAGCAGTTTGTCATAAGGTATCCGTTTGCCGTCCGATAAAACCGCTTTCTTCGCTGCCGCGTCAATTTCCGTTACGGTAGTATTTGAAAGCAAGGTACAGTTATTGTCAGAATAAAAAGCGCCGCCGCGGTATTTCATTCCTTCCTCTGTAACCTTGCCAAGCAGGAGATAGGAAATGAGCGGGCGGGAATAGGTATGATGCGGCTCGTTGGTGATAACGGTAATCTCTCCCTGCTTGTCTATTTGCCGTATGCCCTCAACCGCTCCGATGCCCGCGGCGGAATTACCGATAATAACGTACTTCATCACATCACCCTCTTTCCTCAAAAACAATCGCGTTGTTGGGACAACCTTTTACGCACGCCGGAGTTCCCGCTGAGGTGCTGACGCACAATTCGCATTTCTGCACCGCGCCGTCATCCGAAGGGGACACCGCTCCGTACGGACAGCTTAAAATGCAGGTATAACAACTGACACATTTATCCCTGTTAATCGTAATTACGCCTTCCTTGATCGTCAAAGCGCCTGTAATACAACCCTTAACGCAAAACGGCTCCTTGCAATGCCGGCAGGATACCGCGAAGCTGATACCGTCTTTTTCCTCTATGCGAATCTTCGGGTTTATTTTTATACCCATCAGCGCGCGAGCCATATCGCTTTCGCTGGTTCCCGCAAACGCGCAGTAGTATTCGCACAAGTGGCATCCCAAACACCATTTTTCGTTTACATATACCCTTTTCACCAATTCACCTCTACTAAAAAAGCAGTTGATTTTATCCGGTTATCTTTCTCAGACATTCCGCGTAAATCTCCGATGTTTTTTGCAAAACATTGCCGGGAACATTTTCAAATTGCATCTCGCCGTTTTTTTTGTTGTTAAGAAGCCAATCCCTTACAAGCTGTTTGTCGTAACTTTTGGGTGAAACGCCGACTTCATAATCAGAAAGACTCCAGAACCTGCTCGAATCCGGCGTGAACACCTCATCCGCAAGAAAAAGGTTGTTATTTTCATCAAGACCGAATTCAAACTTTGTGTCTGCTATGATGATATTTTTGTTATAAGCGTAACTGTAACACGCGCTATAAAGATCAAAGCAGATTTTTTCTATCTTTTTTGCAAGCTCCGCGCCGATTGTACCTGCGACATATTTAACGGTGATATATTCATCATGTCCGGTATGCGCCTTTGTTGAAGGCGTAAAAAGCGGAGCGCTGAGCTTTTCAGCCAGCTTATATCCCTCTTTTATTTTTTGACCGCAGAATTCTTCGCCTTTTGAATAAGCTGCCCACATATTCCCGAACATATATCCCCTGATGATAAATTCAAATGGAAGTATTTTTAGTTTTTTCACCAAAACCGTGCGTCCCTCGAACTCGCTCTTTTGGAAGTATTCCGGCATATCTTTTAAATCGTCTGAGATAATATGGTTAGGGATAATGTCCTTTGTGTAGTTAAACCAAAACAGAGAAACGGCGTTCAGTACCTTTCCCTTGCCTGTTACAGGTTTTGGCAAGATCACGTCAAACGCGGAAATTCTGTCTGTTGTAACGATGACCAGCCTGTCGTCTGAAATTTCGTATACTTCCCTTACTTTCCCGCTGATCAGCTTTTTCATGTTTTCTCCCGTTTTTTATTCACCCGCGTGTTTAATGCCCAGTATTTCCAATTCTTTTTCATTTAACCCGACTCCGCGGAGCATTAGGCGGTTCCCTTTTAAGCCGTCAATTGAATTAATGCCCATGCCGCCCATCATCTCTTTTATTTCGTGCTGCCACGCGGTTATCAGATTGATCAGGCGCTTATGCCCTATATCGGGATTAAGCCGTTTGACCAGCTCGGGAACCTGCGTAGCGATACCCCAGTTACATTTTCCGGCATGGCAGCTTCGGCAAAGATGACAGCCGAGAGCGATCAGCGCCGCCGTGGCGATGTACACACAATCCGCGCCCAACGCGAGCGCTTTTACAATGTCGGCGCTTGAGCGGATACTGCCGCCTGCGACAATGGATACATTGTCCCGAATTCCCTCGTCCCGCAGACGTTTGTCAACGCCCGCCAGCGCAAGTTCTATAGGGATGCCGACGTGGTCGCGTATGCGTGTCGGCGCCGCTCCCGTTCCGCCGCGAAAGCCGTCGATGGCTATTATGTCCGCGCCGCTTCTGGCAATACCGCTCGCTATGGCTGTAACGTTATGGACTGCGGCTATCTTTACAATTACCGGCTTTTGATAATTCGTCGCTTCTTTTAAAGAAAATACAAGCTGACGTAAATCTTCAATAGAGTATATATCGTGATGCGGCGCGGGAGATATTGCGTCAGTTCCTTCGGGAATCATTCTAGTACGGGAAATGTCGCCGACAATTTTCTTTCCCGGCAGATGCCCGCCGATGCCGGGTTTTGCGCCCTGACCCATTTTAATCTCAACCGCCGCGCCTGAGTTTAAATATTGAGGATGAACGCCGAAACGCCCGGAGGCTACCTGTACAATCGTGTTTTTTCCGTATTTATAAAAATCCTCATGCAATCCGCCTTCGCCCGTGTTGTAAAGAATGCCAAGCTCTTCGGCGGCGCGCGCCAAACTTTCGTGCGCGTTGTAGCTTATGGAACCGTAACTCATTGCGGAAAACATTACAGGCAGAGACAAGTGAAGCTGAGGCGGCAGATTGTTGATAATTCTGCCTTTTCCGTCTCGTTCTATTTTTTCGGGCTTTGCGCCGAGAGACACTCTTGTCTCCATCGGCTCGCGCAAAGGGTCTATGGACGGGTTTGTAACCTGTGAAGCGTTTAAAAGTATTTTATCAAAGTACACAGGATAATTTTCAGGATTGCCCATGCTTGACAGCAGCACGCCGCTTGAGTCCGCCTGTTTGTAAATCTCGTCGATTGTTTTGCCGTTCCAGTTTACGTTTTGTTTATAGGTGTTGCCGCTTTTTACTATTTTAAGGGCGCGCGTCGGGCAGAGCGAAACGCAGCGGTGGCAGTTTACGCATTTTGCATCATCGCAGACCATTTTATTAAGATCGGAAAGAAATTCATGCGTTTCGTTAGCGCATTGGCGTTCGCAGGCGCGGCAGGTGATACATCTGTCGTAATCCCTTGTTACTTCATACTCAGGATATAAAAAATTTATAGCCATTATGCTCTACCTCTGTTTAATATTGATGATTACAGGCTGTCCGCCCCTGGGAGCCCACACCGTGTCAAGGTTCGGCTCAATGATACGGATAGCCGCTTCTTCGCTCGCCACATAAACCATATCGTCTTTTTCTCCGACTACCATGCTCCGCAGTTTAAGCCTGTCATTTAATGCCATAAGTCCGCCGTCAAAACCTACAAGAATTGAAAACGGTCCGGTTATTAACTGCGCGCTGAACATTACGCGCAAATATTCATTAAGTTCCCGTTCTTTGGCCGCTTGATGCTCAATGGTCTGCCAAAACGGAGCCGCCACAACCAGGGCAATTTCATTGAAAGAAAGTTTTTGTTTTCTGTGCAGATAATCTATTATATATGTGATGACTTCGGTATCAGTCTGGAGCGAGCATTTATAGCCGTACATTTCGATTGAGCGCCGGTTGGTATCGTAGGAGGATATTTCGCCGTTATGCACAACTGAATAATCAAGCAGGGCGAAGGGGTGAGCGCCGCCCCACCAGCCGGGCGTATTTGTCGGGTAGCGCCCGTGCGCTGTAAAGCACCAGCCTTGATATTCTTCCAGCTTGTAAAAACGCCCTACGTCTTCGGGAAAGCCGACAGCCTTGAACACACCCATATTTTTCCCGCTGGAAAAAACATAAGCGTCTTTAATTTGTGTGTTGACACGGAACACGCATTTGGCGGTAAACTCCCGCTCGTCAAGCTGGCTGTCGCTGAGTTTTGTAGGCAGCGGCGTAACAAAGTAACGCCAGATCAGCGGCTCATCGGTAATTTCCTTAATTTTTCTTGTCGGGATTTTTGAGAGGTTGATAATGTCAAAATGACGTTCCAGAAATTCCTCGCACTCTTTTTTTGCGGAGACGCTTTCATAAAATAAATGCAAGGCGTAATAATCTTTATATTCAGGGTAGATTCCGTATGCGGCAAAACCTCCGCCCAAGCCGTTGGAGCGGTCGTGCATGACGCTGATCGATTTAATAATCGCCTCGCCGCTCATACGCTTGCCGGACTTGTCTATAATACCTGATATGGCGCAGCCGGATGGAATCCGCACTAACCCTTCATTAAGCCGCGAAAGCGGCGAGTCCAACCGAACACAGCCGCATTGCGGCTGTGCCTGGCCATCATACTGCATACAGTAACCTCCAAAAAAAGGCGCTCATCACATGAATTCATTGAGGTAAATTACCTCATATCATCTGATGAACGCCTTTGTTCAACGTAAATAACGATATAAAATGATTAATTTATTGTCAAGTGGAGAGATTATAAAACATAAGTCGGAGTTTTATCTGCGGCAAAACTTCACAGTTTTTTGAAAAAACTGCGTAGAAGTGGCAATTTTTTTTACTTGATATATTTTAAGCAGGTTTTTGTTGTAGTATTTATTTAAAGTTTCGTATTTGCCAAAAAAGCATCAGGAGTGATGGCTGGTACCGGTGATTTGGAAAAGTCTTTTATGTTTCTTGTTATAATATAATCGGTTTTCTCTCGCATGGCAACGGAACGCAATGCCTCACGTAAAATCAAACCGTAACAAGGCTGATGCCTCATAATAAAAATCTAACCATACGGAAAATGAAATAATACCGGCAAGAACACTTACCGGAGTACGTATGGAGTTAAATTTGAAG
>Ga0268262_10002109_pt1 | contig 23469 bp, 28 predicted proteins | sample TergutNc150P3_FD_190354 | JGI IMG/M metagenome (GOLD analysis project Ga0268262, IMG submission 190354) | Nasutitermes corniger P3 segment gut microbial community from laboratory colony in Florida, USA - Nc150 P3 (SPAdes) (version 2) | ecosystem: Host-associated > Arthropoda: Insects >...
TAATAATCCTAATCAAATCAATTAGTGGCCAAGCAAGAAAAATAATCATTATAATAGTACTAATCATTACAAGAATGCCACCATATTTCGAAAGACCCATTCCAAAAATATTAAGTCCTTCTGCAACACTATAAATAGTAATGAATGGTACTGTGAATAACAGCATTAAAATTCCTGTTCCAGTTTTTCCTACATAAAATCGATGAGCACCGAATCCTCCAGCAAAAAGGCATAAAAGCAAAGCGGTTAATTTGCTTTTAGGTTGATAATTGTCGGGATATTCCGATTGCAAATTTGTTCCGCAGTTAGAACAATATTGCATGTTTTCGACTCCTGTTCCGCAGTTAGGACAGTATTTCATATTTATTCCTCCTTTTATTGAATGATAAAATCATGAACATTTAACTTAGCAGAAGAATCTATTTTAGCTATCATTTTCATAAATTCTTCAACTGAATATTTTGCCTGGCAATTTTGGCAAACAAATACGCTGTCTTGTTTGACTAAATCTTTACCACCGCACATTTCGCAAACTAGTTGTTTCATGTTATCTCCTTTTGTTGAGCGAATATTTTTATTAAAGCCATCGTGCAACCCCACCGTGTCTTGAGCAAGTTCCTTGCCTACTTTGGCTATAGCTATATGTTCCGTCCCTGCAAATGGCGGTTGCTCCACCAACATTATTAGCAGAAGGACGGCATACAATATTCCCTTTGGAATTCTTGTAGCTTCCGTTAGGACAATTATTATACGAATCATTATTAGTTGCTTGCTTTTTCTCCGTTTGCGTTGGACGACTAGACGAAATTTTTAATGACGAAACTTTTAAGTTGTCTTGTGAATTTTCTTTCTCTTGAAAAAGATATAAAGTATCTTTCTCTAAACTATCTTGTGAACTTATTTCTTCTTGAGAAAAGGAAAATGTTGCTGTTAAAATAACAAGCAACACGATTATTTTTATCATTTTATTCATAATGAACTCCTAAAAATTCTTAATCCTTCAAGCAACGAACACTGTAAAAAACATTCTCCTTAACATTGTATGCTACACTTGTAAGCTCGTCTGAGTATAAAGAAGTTTTCATGCTGTAGGCTAGTTGGGCAGTGCCGCCCTCAGTGGCACTCCACCACCAGCCGCTGTAACCGACATCGTCGAATGTGCCATCATAAACACCTCTGCCGCCCAGCAGGACGGGAAAGCCATAACCGTTGTTCAGCCAGGAAATGTAGCGGTTCACTTGTAGCAAATTATCCCAGTCTTCATTGCGGGGAATATGCCAACCTTCTGGACATATACCTCTATACTTTGCGGATAAATTTGAAGCGCAATGACTTGAATTGCAGCTATAAGGCAGAGCCATAGCCGTTGTCCAGCTATATAATCTGCCGTAAGTCGCACAGTTGGCCTCGTCGTTTCCGTAGCATTTGCTACCATTAACGGCATAATTCAAATTCTCTGTCATCCAAGTTTGAGTGCCTATTACAACCGTTTGGTAAGTCTTACCTTCGTAAGTTACAGGAGTGCCGTAATTCATTTGAATTGTTAATGTTCCACCACAAATAGCAGATTTGCCTCTGCAATTTCCAGAATTTGCTTCTACAATTACAGTATTATATGTACCTGCCACAGGTTTATTCCAAGTAGGTGCATTTCTCCAATTAAGATCACTACTAACAACCGTTGATGATGTGCCATTGCTACTGGTACAGGTCACTGTCGGTGCGGTTATCGCCACGCCTGATAAGGCTGAGGTAGGCACGTTAGCGCAAGTGAGCGTGTACGTTATACTGAAACTGCTACTTGATGCAACAGACGAACTACTCGGCATTGAGCTTGACGATGAAATCGCAGAGCTTGAGATGAAGGAAGAACTTGAATTGCTGTAATAGCAAGTATTGCTCAATGTTCCACCCGGAGGGCAAGCGGTCAGGGTGCCAGACAAACATATTTTGTCCGCATCGAAAACACAATAGCTGTATTCTAGTAGGGCAGAACTGCTACTATATTGGCTGGAACTAGAACTGCTTGGTACTGAACTTGATGAAGAAACTGCCGAGCTTAAGTTTTCAACGGAACTGGAACTAGGAATGGAAGATGAACTACTTGGTATTGAGCTTGACGAAGAAACTGCCGAGCTTAAGTTTTCAACGGAACTGGAACTAGGAATGGAAGATGAACTGCTTGGCATTGAACTTGAAGACGAAGCGACTGTAGAACTTGAGCTGCCGTAAGGGCAAAAATCGCTCAATTCGCCCCCTGCCGGACATCTTGCTTGATATGTTTCAAAGCACTGACGCATTTCTTGGTAAACGCAATACTTCATTGATTCACTTGCAGAAGAATGATTAGAAATCACCACGCTTGACGAGGAAACCGCCACAACGAGCGAATTGCCGCTGTTACCACCGCCACTATCGTCAGATGACGAGCAACCAAATGTGAAAACCAAAGCAAGCGAAATGCCTGTCGCGAACAGAACAGATTTAACCTTGTTCATAAGGAACCTCCATTGTTATTTTTTGCGAAATTAAATTTTTTACCAGCCTCCTGCCAACGGAGCCGAGAAAATAGGCGTTTATAGCTGGGGGGGGGGGGGGGGGCAAATTTTTTGCTATTGGGTCAGTAGCAATACGAACAACCAAACTTTTGCCTAGAGCCTCTGCAAGAGGCTCGGCGAAATGAATTTTGGGGCTTGGGGTCATAGTTTAAATATAGAAAATAAAAATCAACCATAAACATCCTTTCGCATACTTACAGTTTTGCGATTTTTATTGTATAGTTCTTCATTTACGAAAAAATCATTCTTTTTGTAAAAATCCAAAACCTTTGCATTATGCTCAATATCGGCATCTACGGTGAGAAAACGACAAGCAGCGTGAATTTCATCACAAAAACGAGTTCTAGATGTTGCAAATCTTATCATATATGTTCCAATTCCTTTGTATTTTCCTAAAAAATTTTCATCTACGGCTAGTTTTGCGATTTTTATAGAAGGAATCATTTTAAATGGATAATTTAAAGAATGAAATTTCTTCTCTGCCATGGAAATTTTTATTGAATCTGTTATCAATGACATATATGAAACTATTCTTTTTTGTTCTCTGTCTCGCAATAACCAAGTTAAAGCAATATGATCTTTTCTTGAACGAACTGCATCGGTAGTTAAATATTCATTATATTCTGGTATAGAACAACAAAACCCTTCAAGCGAACTTGCTGCATTAAGTTTCTCAAAATAAAAGAATTTTAATCCATTATACGAAGAAATAAGAATACGATTATTCATCATCATCCTTAATCATGCTCCTAAAAATTTTATCCTCTTCTCTAAGCTCCGCCAAACGCTCAGGACTTGGCGTTCTACGAATCTCGGCTATAATTTGCCGAGCGATATTCACATCGCGAACAACAGTTGCTTCCACAGGTTTAACTCTAACAGCCATAATAGCCTCCAAGGATAAATATAGAAAACCCACCATTTACTATATTCCCCCTATGAACCTCCCAAGAATCTTACTAATCGCCGCCCTGTATTCCGCAATCGCAGTGGCGGCTCAAACATATCCTACTTACAACTTAGACAGACCATACACGCTTCGTACCTTGGACTACTCACCCTTGCTAAATCGCTATCACGACATCACTACAGGGGAAGCTCCTCAAACTTTTTTTTATCCGCAAATAGATTCCTCGTTTAGGCAAGGTAGGGATTCTTCGGCTTTGCTTTTTTGGTATGCTGAAAATGGAAATGCGGGGCTTCATATAAGACCTCTTTTCGCTTGGGATATTCGCGGCGGCAAGGATTTTGGAGATACTATAAATGGATATGAAGGCGGAGTGTTTTTGAGCGGGTATGTTGATTCTGCGGAGTTTTGGCTTGATGCTCGAATTTTCAGCGAGGCACATTCAAATGATAATACTGCGGAATGGAGATCTTGGGATAGGGAGTTTTTGGAAAAACAGGGAAACAAAGATATAGAGGGTGAGGTTAAGTACTCTAGCTATGCTAGGTATCGCGGGCATTTTGCTTTGCGCATGGGTTGGGCTGCTCTGGATTTTGCGCGGGATGCCAGACACTGGGGTCCTGGCTATTTCAACAACTTAACGTTAAACCAAGGAGCCGTGCCTTACAACCAGATTTCGCTCACAACAAAAATAGGTCCTCTTTCCGTTATAAGCTTGTATGGCGATTTGGATCCTAGCAGCCCTGGCGGAAGCAGCATGGATAAAAAATTCAGCCGCAATTTATATGGGCATCGCTATGAGTTTGACTTTGGCAACCTTGTGCTTGGCATAAGCGAAGTCACCGTTGTTTACGATATAAATCCATATTGGCTCTTTGTCCCCATAGTCCCGCTCTTTGCAGAAAAAGGCAATTACAACGAAGACCATAACAACGGTGCGATAGCCTTTGATCTAAGCTACAGGTTCCCCATAGGGCTTCGCATTTACTTGGAATTTTTCCTTGATGATATGGAAAGCCCGTCTAGCCTTTTTAGGAATGATAACATAGAAGCTAAATGGGCTAGGATGGTGGGCGCAGAATATGCTATGAATTTTGGGGAGTGGAAAATGGGCAGCATAGCGGAATTTGCGAGAATTGAGCCTTATGTATATACTCATTTTGACCCCAATACCGCCCAAATGGCGCACTTAGGCTACCCCATAGGCAGCCAAGCCGGACCTAACAGCCAAAATATTGACTGGCTTTTTTATGCAAAACACGCAAAGCACTTTCAAACGCAGTTAAAGCAGAGCTGGTCATGGAAGGGTCATGACGGTGGCAGCATAGACTCTTTAACACCCAGAAATGACCATTTTTCAACCCCAAAGAAGCTTTTAGACGGTGCCAAAATGAATTATTCATTGACTCCGGCACTAATTTATATGAGCAACCACTATGCTATTAGCGCGGAATACACGTTTTTTGACAAAAATGCGTTCTGTTCAAGGGCAATGGCTTTGTGGTAATTTACTATATTAACCATACTTGAGGATATAATAATGAGTGAACTTTCTAAGATATTGATAGTAGATGACTCCAGAGTGTTCAGGAGCATACTAGAGAAAATGATTGCCACAATTCCCGGAGTTGAGGTTGCTGGCGCTGTGGATGGCGGCATAGCTGCTATTGAGTTTTTAAAGACACGCCATGTAGATCTTATGACATTGGATGTTGAGATGCCCGGAATGGATGGGCTTGCAACGCTCAAAAAGATGCTTGCAAGCAAAGCTGAGCTTAAATCCACGCCCGATGTGTTGATGGTAAGCTCCTTAACCCGCACAGGCTCAGACATTACGCTGAAAGCCCTTGAATGCGGAGCTTTTGACTTTATAGCCAAGCCGGCTCCGGAGGTTCCCAATTCGCAAGAAAGCCTTCACAGAATGCTCAACACAACCATCTCTGCGTGGGTCTCTCGCAAAAACAGGGGAGTGCCTATTCCAACTCGCCCTGGGGTTCATCCTGCCGCTGTAGGTGCAGGTGCAGCAGCCGCAGGGTCTGGCTTTACCTATACTTTGGCAAAACCATCTGTGCATGTAAAGCCTATACAGGCAATAGTCATAGGGGTTTCCACCGGAGGTCCAAAATCTCTGGCAGATATGCTTCCAAAGCTTTGCACAATGACACACCTGCCCATTTTGCTTGTGCAGCACATGCCGCCAAATTTCACAAAATCTTTGGCAGATAGCCTTAACGCAAAGTGCGAGCATAACGTAATAGAAGGCTTGCCAGGCACAGTAGTTGAAGATAAAACTGTTTATATAGCTCCGGGTGGTTGCCACATGGTTGTGAATTCCAAGGGAACACGCTATGTTTTAGACAACAACAATAACCCTCCAGAAAACGGCTGCCGTCCAAGCGTGGATGTTTTGTTCCGCTCTGCGGCTCAAGCTTACCCTGCGGATTCTCTTGTGGGAGTTATATTAACTGGAATGGGCAACGATGGCACACCCTCTTTACCGCATTTGAAAAACAAAAATGCCTATTTAATTGCTCAAGATGAAGAATCTTCTGTTGTGTTCGGAATGCCTCGCGCAGCGGCTGCAACAGGTTTATTGGATAAGGTGGCAACATTAACACGTATTCCTGAAGCGATACTTGAGCGTGTCAATTTAGGTAGGAAATAAGGAGTAGGTTTATGAGCGCATTAATGAGTCACGATGAATATAATGTAATTATCAAATATATTTTTGATATTTGTGGAATAGTTTTAGGTGATGACAAGCAGTATTTAATTGAACAGAGACTTTCTCCTATTTTGAGCGAATTCAACTGTGAAACATTTTCACAGCTCGCAGGAAAACTTAGCAGGGGAGAAACCACATTTTTAACTCGTGAAAAAATGCTGAATGCCATGACAACTAACGAAACTTCGTGGTTTAGAGATGAACATCCTTACGAAACATTCAGAGAAAAAATTATGCCTGACATAATGGAAGTCGTTATAAAGCGCAAAGAGCGCTCTTGGCAACGCCGCGGTCCAAAAGTTAGGATGTGGAGCGTGGCAGCAAGCACAGGGCAAGAACCTTACTCTATGGGTATGATTATTGCAGATGTGGTTGGCAGTAGAGGCATGGGCTTAGTTACAATGGAAGACTTTGGCATTTTGGGCACAGATATTTCTTCAAAAGTATTGTCAAAAGCTATGGAAGGCAAATATGGTCCTTTGGAAGTGGCTCGCGGGCTAACCTTTGATATGCGTAAAAAATATTTTTTGCAAGAAGGCGATAATTATATTATAAACAATCAAATTCGCAACATTGTGGAATTTAAAGCATTCAACATTCAAGATCCATTCACGCAAATAGGTTCTTTTGATGTTATATTCTGCCGCAACATTTTAATTTACTTCACAGACGATGCAAAACGCAAAATCCTTGCGCAACTCTATCAAACACTTGCTCCGGGCGGTTATTTGCTTTTAGGTTCGGCAGAAAATATGTATAACCTTAACGACGAGTTCACAACTGAAAGGTATGGCGCAACTACTGTTTACAGAAAGTCGTCAAGTGCGAGTGCAAATGCAGCAGCACCTTCTCCTTTTGGCTCGACTTTTGATTTGTCACCAAGCAAGTATACAATCTAAAGAAGTTTGGAAAGGACAATTAGCTCAGTTGGTTTAGAGCGCTGCCTTCACACGGCAGAGGTCACAAGTTCAAATCTTGTATTGTCCATAGATTCAACCATTCATTCTTTGCACGGTGTTTTGGAACCGTGGTTTGCTGTGCAATATTTAAATTCCGAAAATATTTCAAAAGAAACTCTGAAAAATTCCGATGCCTTGATTATTCGCTCCACAAGAAAATACGGAGCAGAAACATTGCTCGGCACAAAGGTAAAATTTATAGGAACAGTGACTTCTGGTTATGAGCATATAGATACCGAGTTTTGCAAGCAGCACGGAATTTTTTTGGCAACTGCGCATGGCAGCAATGCAGAGTCTGTTGCGGATTATATATCTGCTGCCTTGATTGAAATTTCAAAAAAAATAAACAAACCTTTGAACGAGCTAGTTCTCGGAATAGTTGGAGTTGGCGCGGTTGGCTCTTGCGTAAAAAGAAACGCGGAGAGTTTTGGAATGCGGCTCTTGTTGTGCGACCCGCCAAAAAATTTAAACGATGATATTTTTGCCGCAGACATAATAACACTTCACACTCCTCTTGAAACAGGAGGAAAATATCCAACCAAGCATCTTGCAAACAGAGAATTTTTTTGCAAAACAAAACAAGGTGCGTGGCTTATAAACGCAGCTCGCGGCGCGGTGTGTGATAGCGAGGCTTTGCGAGAGACCTTGCAGTCGAAGCATTTGGGTGGTGCGGTTATAGACACTTGGGAAAACGAACCTAACATAGATGCTTCGCTTTTGCCATTGGTTGAAATAGCAACCCCTCACATAGCGGGTCATAGCGCAGAAGCAAAAATAAACGCAAACAAAATGATAATAAACTCATTGTGCAAATTTTTTAAAGTGGAGTGTGATATACGCTTTGATATTTCTGGCAATAAAACAGGAACATATTCAATTCGCGCAGACGATTTGGCTTTTAGAAAAAATCCGAAAAATTTCACAGAAATCAGAAATAGGTATGAGAGAATTTATGTGAAGTAAGTAATGATTAATTTAATGTTTGGGAGTAGCTAGTGGTAAGTAGCTAGTAGTCGTCCCGGAAATACTGGTTTTTGTGGTTTTCCCACTAGCCACTAGCCATTCCCCACTAGCCTAAGTACTTACTAAATTAACTTACATGATAATAGCTCCTAGTGTTTTAAATGCCAATTTCTTGAATTTGGAAGCAGACATAAAAGCAACCGAGAAAGGTGGCGCGAACTGGATACATTTGGATATAATGGATGGAAGTTTTGTTCCCAATATTTCGTTTGGTCCCGGCATTGCGCAGCAAATTCGGGGATGCACAGAACTTCCTCTTGATTGCCATTTAATGATAAACAACCCGGAGCTGCATATAGAGGCATTCGCACGTGCAGGTGTTCAATACATAACTGTTCATGCAGAGGCAACAAATCATTTGGATAGATTGCTGAACCGAATAAAGGAATTAGGTTGCAAAGCTGGCATTGCAATAAATCCGGCAACGCCACTTGCCGCCATAACCGAAGTTCTAGACCTAGCGGATATGGTTTTGATTATGAGCGTGAATCCTGGTTTTGGCGGTCAGTCATTAATTCCCTACTGTTTGGAAAAGGTTCGCAGTTTGCGCTCTATGAAACCAAATTTGCAAATAGAAATAGACGGCGGCATAAATTTGGAAACCTTGCCCCTAGCTAAAGAAGCAGGTGTTAATATATTTGTTATAGGCTCTGCCATATTCAGCGCAAAAAATATTGAGGAAGAAACGAGGAAATTTTTTTCTATATTATAATTTAATATGTTGGTAGAATTATTAAAAAGCAAAATCCATAGGGCTACGGTAACAGATGCTTGTTTGGATTATGAGGGGTCAATAACAATAGACGGAGAGCTTATGCATGAGGCTAGGCTCTTCTCGCATGAGAAAGTACATGTGCTTAATTTGAACAATGGAGAGCGTTTTGAAACTTATGTAATAGAAGGTAAACAAAAGTCCGGCGCTATATGCTTGAATGGAGCGGCGGCACGCCTTGTGCAAAAAAATGATTTAGTGATAATAGCTGCTTACATATCTTTAACACCAGAAGAAGCAAAGAGCTGGCGACCCAAGGTTGTAAAAGTTAATGCGAAAAATAGGATTATGAAAAACAAAAAGTAAAAGGTTGGTGAATAATAAACTAGCAGGAGGAAAAATGAATAATGCGAATTACGAAGATGGTTCTTATTTAGAAATTAAGGAAGAGTGTGCGCGTATATCTTTGGAAATTACGGAAGCCTCTCATTTGTCTGGCGAAAAACGCACAAGAGAATACCAAAAGCTTTTAAATGAGATTATAGAACTAAAAGAACAAGATCCAGGTAGCGAGGTTTTTGAACTTCATTCGCTTTTAGGATTGATGTTTTTAAGAACGGAGCAGCAAAAAGCAGCCATTGACGAATTTCAGCTTTCGCTAAAAATAGCACAGGGCAATTCAAGCAATGATATTGCTGGTGTTTGGTACAATATGGGCATTGCCTATATGGAACTGAATCTCTTTGACGAAGCTTATGACTGTTTTCAGTCTTCGCTGGAGCTTCGCCCCCACAATATAAAATGCTTTACCTCTATGGCTGTGGTTAAGCAAATGCAACGCGATTTTAAAAAATCTTATGAAATTCTCTGCGATGTGCTAAAAAATGAAAAGCCACAAAACTCAGATATAGAAAAGGTTTTCATATCTCTTGGCTACACTCTTTTCCATTCAAAGAATTTAAGCGAAGCAATGGAATGCGCAGATAAAATTTTGCAGCAGGTAAATAGCAAAAGCGAAAAAGCGTTGAAATTGAAAGGAACAATTTTCCATGCTCAAGGAAATTACCAAGAAGCTTGGGATACCTGTGATTTGCTTTTTTCATTTTCGCCAAATTCTTCGGAAGCGCACTTGCTCGCAGGCTCGCTTGCCTTTTCAGAAAAAAGTTATCGCAAGGCATTTTCGCATTACAACAGAGCTAGAAAAATAGGACGAATGTACAGTTTCACGCTTTATAATTCAATAGCAACAATTCTTTCAAAATTGCAAAAATTTCCTTTGGCATTAAAAGTATATCATTACATTTTATCCATAGACCAAAATCCTGCGCACAGAAATTCTGCAAGGAAGTCGATAAACTTTTTTGAGAGCATGGCATCGCGCAAACAATTTGAGAGTAAAGAAAACGCAGGTCCAAAAGATGATTCCAGATATAATATGCCTGCATACAAGGCTTTTGAAGAAGCCTCAAAGGTTTTGGATGCTGGCGATTTGGAGCAGGCTCTTGATATGCTTCAAAAGGCGAAAGATGCCGATGGCGCGTATAAAATTTGGGAAATAGATAATGCCATTGGGCGCATATATCATAAGATGCGCAATTTTTCCGCAGCCATTCCTTGTTTTGAATATGCTATGAGAAAATCCAATAATTCCATTGGCGTTCTGCATAATCTCGCTTCTTCGCTCGCAAGGAATAATGAATACGAAAAAGCTCTTGGCATAATAGACAAGCTGCTGGAAATACAACCAGATTCTCAACCAGCAAAAAAAATGCGTGCAACTATTTTAGGAAAGCTCGGCAAGTACAATGATTCTGCCCAGTGCTTAACAGAGCTGCTTGAAAAAGAACCAAAAGATTCTTACTCTCTTATATCTATGGGAAGAGTTTGGCAAGAGAAGGGAGATTTTGTAAAAGCTCACGAATGTTTTGTGCAGTTGCTTGCAAAAGAACCAGAGAATGAACGCGCAATAATATCCATAGCAATAAACTACAGCAGGGCAGGCAATTTGAAGCAAGCGGTTAGTTTCACAAAATCTTACCTCAGCAAAAATCCGCTTTCGTTTTCGCTCAACTTAACTATGGCAAACATTTTGCGTTTTCATAAAAAGTTCAGCCACGCAGAAGGCTACTACAAAAAATGTGCTAAGAACTACAATAGGGAAGTTTATGAGGGACTCGCAGATTGTATATGCCAGATGAGGAGACTCGACGAATCTTTGGTTTATTACAAAAAAATAACAGAAATGGAAAAAGACAATTCACACGCAATTTCCGCAAAAAAATCCATAGCTTTTATTTACAGGCTAAAACAGGATTACGCAAAAGCCATTGATGTTTACAATGAAATAAACTGGGAAGCGGATTACTTTTTTTCCACTTGGAGAAATGTGGCTCTTTGCTATGCCTCTCTTGCTGGCAAGCAGAACGTTACAACGGGACCTGCAAGGCGAGGCATTAGCTATTTTACAAAGGCTTTGAAACTTTACGAAACAATAAAAGAAAAAGAAAAGGATAATCCCAAGCACTGCGCTAGAATAGATTCCCTTGTAGCTGAGTTATATGCGCGCAAAGGCGAGTATGCCAAGGCTTGCAAAATATACGAGGTTGCTATGCAAGGTCCCTATTATTTCATAACTTGGAAAACTTATGTGAATTGTCTCATTTTGCAAAATTTTTTCAAAGAGGCTTTGGACACATGCGATAGCGTTTTGGAAAAATTTTCAAGCGATGGCAATACGCACAAAATTCCAGAAGATTTATATTCGTACAAAAAAAGTATAGAACAAGCCTTGGGTGGAGACTCTCTTGCAGTGGAGAAAATTTTGCAAACAGCTACAGATAAGATAAAGAATAATTCAGATTGGCAACTTTCGGAAACTTAATTGATGAACACAAAAAAAGCCATTTTGCTTTCGCTTGCTTCTTGGGTGCTTTTAGCGTTTTGCTTTCCACCCTTTCCGCTTGGACCTGTGGCTCTGGTATCACTGGCTCCGTGGTTTTATGTTTTAAAAACAGCAAGCAAAAAAGCAGCCTTGACCTCAAGCTACCTCGGAGCTTTTGTGTTCAATGCCATTAGCATATATTGGCTTTATCACGTTGGCGATGTTGCACCACCGGCTCTAATTTTTTCTGGGCTTTTTTTGAGCATTGCCTTTTTAAGTTTGTTTGTGCTTTTATGTGCTTATGTTTTTATTAAACTTCCTTCACCTTTTCTCTTTCCGTTTTTTTGGGCAGGCATTGAAGTGTTGCGCGCAAAGGGCGATATGAGCTTTCCCTGGCTTTCGCTTGGGCTTGTGTTTGGGAATAATCTTGAGCTTATTCAGTCTTATGCGTTTTTTGGAGTGTTTGGTTGCTCTGCGATAATCATCGCTTCTAATATATGTTTGGCAACTGCGGTTTTAAAAAAGAAAAAAAAGCTAGGGCTTGCACCGCTAGCTCTAGCCATAATCTTTTATATTTGCGGTTATGGAATTTTGGCGAATGAAAAAAACACAGATTCAAGCACTTTGAAAGTTGCAGTTGTGCAACCCAGCATTCATCAAACAAAAAAATGGAGCAGGGAATACTTTGATACTGTTATGACTCAAACCTGGAATCTATTTGAAACTTTGGAACCGGATAGCACCCAACTTATTTTATTTCCCGAAACAGCAATTCCAGATTATATAAATGCGAGATTTACAGAAGCCGAATTTTTGGAGAACTATGCGCAAGAAAATAACTCTGCCATTGTTATAGGAGCTTTGAGCAGAGTTTGGGACAAGGAAGCGGTGGGAAATAAGAGGAAACTCATATATAATTCGGCTTTTTTGTTCGGCTTTGGCGGTCCGCCCCTGGAATACAGAAAAGTACATCTTGTGCCTTTTAGTGAAAAAATGCCCTTTGATAATATTTTTCCCGTGGTCAATTACGTGGATTTGGGGGGCGGCGAGTTTTCGCCAGGGGATAGCCTTTCAATATGGCAACCTGGGAATTTTAGCCCGCTTATATGTTACGAAGTCATTTATGGCAGTATTTTGAGGGATGCAAAGCGAAAAGGAGCAAAATTCATAGCCAATATTACAAATGACGGCTGGTTTTTCAAGAGCATTGCTCCGTACCAGCACTTTAATTTGGTACGTTCCCACGCTGTGGAGAACGGAATTGGGGTTGTGAGGGCGGCAAATACGGGAATTAGCGCTTTTATATTGCCAAATGGAAAGATTTTGGAAAAAACTGAATTGTTTGAACAGAGGATAATAGTTCAGAACATTCCTTTGGAAACTCGTTTTACGCTTTATTCAGTGATCGGTGATTATATTGAACTTGTTTTATTCGTTTTTTCGTTAGCTATGGTTCTTGTTGCCATAATAAAAAAGTCTCCACTCCTTAAATAAAAAAAGTCTCCAACCCAGAAGGTTGGAGACTCAACACAAAGTGCGTTATTTTTTAGCAGGTGCCTTTTTGTGGGCTGCCTTTTTTGGGGCTGCTTTTTTTGGGGCTGCCTTTTTTGGGGCTGCCTTTTTGTGAGCTGCCTTTTTGGGCGCTGCTGGTTTTTTAATAACGGTTTTTGTTGCCATGAGGAATACTCCTTTTGTTTGTGAATGTCAAGAGTAAATATAGAATTTTTTTTTCAAGTTGGCAAGAAAAAAATAACTTTTTTTAATTTTTTTTTCGAACCCAATTTTTATAATCGCAAAAAGCATTCACTCCTGCTTCCCAAAAGTTTGCAAAACTTTTTGCGAAAGGCGGGAGCTTAAATGGATGCATAAGCAAAATATCGTGCATAACAAGTACCTGTCCATCGGTGTGCTGCCCCGCGCCGATGCCGATTGTAGGCGCGTTTATAGCCCGCGAGACTTTTTCTCCAAGCGATTCTGGGATATGTTCCAAAACTACCGCGCAAGGGTTCAAGCTGTCTAAAATTTTTGCTTGCTCAAATATTTTTTCCGCTTCTTCTTCGCTTTTGCCAACCTGTTTAAAACTTTTTGCGGTTTGAGGGAGCAAACCGAGATGCCCCACTATCTCAATTTTTTTTTCTCTGAGTGCTTCAAGAGATTTGAGTGGGAGTCCTTCTATTTTAACTGCGTGCGCTCCTGCTTCTAATAACTTTGTTGCATTTTGCAACGCGAGTTGTGGTTCCGCATCAGAACCATAAGGCATATCGCTAACAATGTAACTATTTGGCGCACCACGTTTTACGGCATTAGTGAACAAGCACATCGCTTCCATTGAGATGCCAGCGGTTCTATCCATGCCAAGCATTGTGTTGGCACCGGAGTCCCCAACCAAGAGCATATCAATCTTCGCAGCCTCCGCCATTCTGGCAAACGCCGCATCATAAACGGTGACCATTGAAATGGCTTCTCCGTTCTTTTTCATGGAATAAAAATCGCTTTCTCTAAGCATTTCAACCACTTACCAATCTTCGTGTTTCAATTAGCCATTCATAAGACCTTAAATTATCCAGCGCGCCTGCATGAACTTTTAAATGCCCAAGAAAAAAATTCTCTATGCGCTGACAAGAATTTTGCTTTGAATTGTTCTTTCCGTTTGCAAAATTTCCAAGTTCCTGCAAAAAAACCTGGTCATAACTCGGTTTTCTCCCTCCAAGACAGCTCTCGCACACCGCTCCGCCAGCGGAATGCCATAAATCTGCCGGAGCCTGCAAAATTTTTTGCCCGCATATCCCGCAGTTCAAAAGCATTGGTGCGTAACCTAAGATATCACATAATTTGTGCAGCCAAAGAGAGAGCGAATTTTCATCTGCCTCATTTAACTCTAAATATTCCAGATTGTTAAGCAACCATTTGAACTCTTCTGCCGCATGAGAAGAATTGTTTCCCAGTTTGAGCAATATTTCTGCCATAAGCTGTGCGGATGCCAAACTTTGCAAATTTGCGCGCATTTTTTGAAAATAATTTTGCAAAAATGCCTCTTTTGGTATTATCAAAGATGAATTTCCCCTGAATCGGTTGTAGCGAATTTCTATTTCGCTGTGCGCAAGAGGATCTATGCTGGCTTTAAATCTGGAATTTTTGGATTTTGCCCCCTTCACCAAAAGCGAAAGAACTCCGAGGTCAGGGCTAAGTGCCTTGACTATCCAAGAACTGTCGCCATAAGCGTAGCGGTGGAGGACTATTATTTGGGTACGCATATTATCCTGGGGGCCAGTATAGCATTCTTTTTCCCAATATGTGCAAATGCAAGTGATTAACGGTTTGCCCGCCATCTGTTTTGCAATTTAAAACAAATCTAGCTCCTTTTTCTTCGCAACCTTCGCTTTTTGCAATTTTTTGCGCGTGAAAAAGCATATTCCCAAGCAATTCCTTGTCACCTTCTTCAATTTCCATTATATTATCTATATGTTTCTTGGGTATAACAAGAAAATGAACAGGAGCTTGCGGTGAAATATCCCTAAAAGCCATAATGGAATCATCTTCATAAAGAATATCCGCAGGGACTTCGTGGCTTGCGATTTTACAAAACAGGCAGGTTTCCATTTGGGGTAATATAGAAAATATCATTCAAATGTTTTTTGCCCCATGAAATTGGGTTATTTCGTATGTATTTTGCAATTCTTGCATATCCATCTTCATCGCGGATTATGCTTTCATAATAATTGCGTTGCCATAATTTTTTATGGAATGGTCGCCAATTTGTGGTTTTAACGTTGGTTGTGTATTCGTTGGTTGTCATTGTTTTGAACCATTGGATTATTGTGCCTAATGTACAGGGGCAGACACATAGGTCTGCCCCTACGTGGTTTGGCGGTTCGATTATTATTATTGCGTGAATATGGTCTGGCATAACGATATATTCGTCAATTTTGATATTGGAAAATTTGTCTGTATTATTTACAATTTCCAAAATGTATTTTTCAATCATTTTTCCACAATCATTCAACACCATAACCCCATTTTCAACCACGCCAAATGTTGGGAAATCAAAACCGTGATTCATCGTCACCGACCCCGTAGGGGCAGACCTACGTGTCTGCCCCTGTGGTTGTCGTTGTTGCCCCGCATTTAAATTTGCAATATGCGTATTTGTTTGCATTTTTGCGGATTTGGGTTCGCGGGGGCAGACGTTGGTGGGGAAATGGCAAATTTGGGTTTGCGGGGGGCGGACATTGGTGGCAAAAGGGCAAATTTGGGTTCGCAAGGGGCAACCACGTTGGGTTGCCCCTGCGTGCGGGAAAAAAATTCGTTGATTCAAACATATCGTGACAAAATATGCGCCAACGGTTGCATAATCATAACCGTGCAAACGTATGGAATGCCTATTATGACGTTCAGGATTGTATTTCATTTCTACCTCCAATTTGACCTTCTATATGTTAGACGTAAAAAAACGGGAAAAAAATCCTAAAAAATGATTTTTTTTTACATTTTTGGTAAAAAAAATTAAAATCGGGAATATTTTCTATATTATCGCCGAATAATTAACCCTGTAAGGAGAGAAGATGATTAAAAAAACAAAATTGGCAATGGGTTTGGCGGGATTGTTGGCTATATCTACAATGGGCTGTGATATTTTTGGTTCAGACAATAACAACGAAATTGAATCACCATCGTCCGAACCTGAAATCAATTCATCTTCATCCGAAAATCAATCATCTTCGTCATTTGATTTTAATTGGCAATCAATGAAATCTTCCTCTTCATCCGCATTTGTCGACCCGAACCCGTACAGAGTGACGGCAAGTTGTTCTATTTACCCAAAAGAAAATTGTCAAAAAGAAATTGTGACACAAGACCCATGCGGTTGGATGGAAGGATGTCCAACTTACGAAAAAATAGTATGTTGGGGTGATACAAGGGCTTCTAGTATAGCCACACGAAATGGCTCAAAAATGGTTATGCCAGGAGACACAATAATAGCAGTAAATAGTAAAATTATCAACGAGTCCGACACAACACTGTTTCTTGGCAATAAAGTAAAGACGTGTGATGGAAAGACAAGCGGGGCTTCCAGCGGAATCTTTCTTCCACTTAAAGATGGTGGATATTGCGAAATGGGATGTATTGAATTGTATAAAGAAGGCGAAGGACCAATTTATTCTTTTTAAAATCACAACAAAAAGTGTCATTATATAGTTCTATTAATAATTAGCGATTGACATAATCGGGAATTTTTACTATATTAGCCTCTATAAATACGTAGGAGTTTTTATGAATATGAAAAAAATGGTTCTTGGCGGTTTGTTGGCGGCGGCAATTTCGTGTTCACCTGACCCAGAAAAAGAACCTGTTGATGAATTAGGTTACACCACAGTAATCGACAAAAACACAGGCGTATCATGTAACGACCTGTACAAAATTGAAAATGCAACCTTAGACGATAATTTCGCACGTTTTTGTGATGTATATACCAATATAAACACAATCGTTGAATCTAACGAAATGAACAAAAGCGAATGCCTTGATTATGTGAGTGGCTATTACAACCGTGCAAAACAAGATTGGAGTTATCCGCAAGTAAAAACTGACCTTGCAATCCAAATATTAAATGCACAAATGGTTGAAGACTGTGCAAGAAACGCCAAAGAAACTGGCATAAATTCCAATTTAATACTTGAATCATGTAAAACAGATACTATTACACAAATTGGTCAGGCATATCTTGACCAAAAAAGTGAATGCTTTAATACCCCAAAAATACAATATGAATACCCAAGTAACAACAACAATAATAATACTAACCGCCCAACCTATACAGCAGACAGCGTATGCTTGAATAAGGTGAATCCGTCAACAGGCATAAGTTGCTTGGATATTGAAAAGTTTACTGGCAAGGATATTCTTTATAGTGGTACACCTCTTTCATCGGAGCCAGTGCCGTGTTACGACCAATGTCAACCAAGTCCCATAGACAAAATTAACAACGAAACTTGCAAGAATATTGTGAAATACAATGAACTGACCGGTCTCTCAGGTTATTCAGCAGAAAACATTATCGAATGCCAAAATGACATTGCTTTGGCGAAAGAATATTTAGAACAAAATCGCTTAATTGGCGGAAATGAAGGTCAAATCGATGGCGGATATTTCAGAATTTCACTAAATCTTTTAAACAAAAAACGTCTGACGTGTAGCGAAGAACAATTCGCAAAGGGTTTGCGCGGGAAAGAAATCACCGACATATGTGGTAGTGGCGACGGAATCGAATGGAACGAACCGCTTGCTCGTGCAATCAAAAATCAATATGAAGAAGAATGCCAATGTCGCATGCAAAATTAATATTTCCCATTCACCCCGTACTATTAAAAGCTTTAGAGATCTTATACCTAAGGCTGCTATTGTTTTCCAAGAAAAAAAATGTTAGAGCAACTTGAGCTACGGACAGCCTGTCTTCTTTTTGGGCATAAATGAATTGTTTCAAAATTTCTTCTTTGTAGCTTGTTTTGATGTTGCCGCTGTTTTTGTCGTAACTTATCAATTCTGGTTCCACAATTCCTTTTTCATCTATATACTTTCTGAAACCCTCGTCTATTTGGTTATCATAGACAATAAAAGCCTCCAATATGCCGCAGGCTATGTTGAAAGCTGTTTCGTGGGTTATGCTTGCCTCGGCATCGCATAGTTTTTTGTTGAAACTGCCAAAAACATTAAAGGAATGCCCATCGGTGTTATCAACAAAAGCGACATAAAACAAAGCCGCTACTTTATGCCTGTCTAACTTATAATCATCTCTTATGTCAATGCACTTTCTAAATCTCTTTCTTTCATTCTCATACCTGCTATACACGGTTTCCCTAAAGTTCTTGTTGCTTTCTTTGATTTCTATTCTGTGCAGGCTTCGGCTAGAATCAAGCGGTTTTCTTATTTCTTTTTCCGCCGTCATGTCCCATAGTTTATAAAAAACTTCTCTATCCATAAAATTACCAAGAGCTTTTGCGTTCGCGCCATTCAATGTTTTTTATATCTGTTTCGTGATTTATGGGTTTTAGCAGTTCCTTTACCTGCGATTCCTTAGTTTCGTCAAAATTATCGGGATTATCTCCAACAATTTCGATGATTTTCAGTGAAAGTGTTTTTGCCGACATTAGAAATACTCCTTTTGGTTGTGAATACTGTAAATATAGTAAATGCTGATAAAGTCGCTAGGCTAGTAGCTAGTGGCTAGTGGGGAGTGGTAGAACCTCAAAAACCAGTATTTTTGAGACGACCACTGGCCACTTACCACTAGCCACTCCCAAACATTGAGTTAACCAATATTTACTATATTCTACTTAGACCTTAACCCAGGAGATTTTATGAATGTTTTTCGTTTAGCCTTGCCTGCAGCTTTAATGCTGTTTCTTTCTGTTAGTGCTTTTGCCGGTGATGATGAGGAATTTGCGCCAAGAGGCAAAATGGGTACTGTTACCATCATCACAAACCCACCCAACAGCTATGTGTATTTGGATGGAGACTCTTTGGGGAAAAGCCCCATAATCAAGCGCCAATTCAGGACTGGTCCTTTAAGGCTGGTGGTTCTGGATCAAGGAAAGGAGTTGATAAACACTCGTTTTAACGTGTGGCCAAATAAAGAAAATAAATTTGAAGGTTCAACCATTATGCCCCACGGCACAATTAAATTAACCACAAATCCCAGCAAATGCCGCATTCTGCTGGATGGTGAATACGCAGACCGCACCGAGGGCGGCCCATTAACGCTTAATAGCGTGGATGCTGGAGACCATAAAGTTGGGGCAGACTGTCCGGGCAGAAAAACTTATGAGATATTGGTAAGGGTTGAAGGCGAGCAAACCTCCGAACTTTTTTTAGATGCGGTAAAGAGAACACACACCAAAAAACAAGGGGCTAAAAACACAAAGAAAGGAGACGAAGACGAAGATTAATCACCACTTTGCCAGAGCGTTTGCAATTATTATGTCTTGAAGGCTTTTTATTGCGCGTTCCTGGCCGTGGACATTTTCCGACTCGTTTTTCTGCACATAGTAAGAGCCTATTGCCTGAACGTTTTTGCTCTCATAGATTGTTTTTTTGCGGACATTATCATAAAAAATAACTGCTACGCCCATTGTTACCCTGTAGGTTTCAACATCTGCGTTTGAGCTTTGGGACTCAGGTCTGTTGCTGTAGCTCATAAGTGTTAGGGAAAAATCTGAATCTGCGTTTTCGTTGACTATTCTGATGGCGGGGGCGTTTATCCTGAAAAGCTCCACTATTCCGTCTTTGAGCCTATTGCCCAGCACAGGGTCAAAGCTGCGGTAATCCACATCTGCAATGCGCACAGTTTTTATATGTGCTGGCAGGGTTGTGGCGGTGAATCTATAGCAGGAAGAGAGCAGAGTGCCAGCGATAGCGAATAATAAAATTCTAAAAAACATCGGTTGCAATTTAGAAATTTACTAATTTGCGAGCGTGGTATCCATATTAAAACACGAAACCTGCGCGAAGTGCAAAATTTGCTGCGTGTTCAAAAAAGAATCCCTAGTTTATGTTCCAAAGGGAATAGAGGTGAAAGAGAAAAAAAACGGGCTGTTTGCCTGTGCGCATCACTGCGAGAATATGGGATGCAGCCTCAAGGAAAATAAACCCATTGAATGTGCCGCCTGGCCCTTTAGCATCTCTAGGCGAGGCAAGGAACTGCTTTTGGTTTTGGAGCATAGCTGTCCGGAGTTGAATAAGAAAGAAAGATTGCAAGAGGCAAAAAAATTTGCAATGGAAATGGTTGCGCCAGCACTGCTGGAATATTCAAGGCAGAATATGGATACGCTGAGGGAATATGAAGAGAAAAATAAAATTATGGGAGTTTTTAAAGCATAGCTCCATCAGAAGCCGATTTTGATGTGTGAATGCTCAGTTTTGAGCCAGGCGGAACCGAACTGGTTACAAATACGTTGCTGCCGAGCACGGAATCATTGCCTATAATTGTGTTGCCGCCAAAAATAGAAGCTCCAGAATATATAGTTACATTATCCTCTACCGTTGGGTGGCGTTTTTGCCCATTCAATGTTTTGCCGCCTTTTGTTGAAAGCGCGCCGAGCGTAACTCCCTGATAAATTTTCACGTGCTTGCCTATGACCGTGGTCTCTCCTATTACAATGCCTGTTCCGTGGTCTATAAAAAAGTAGTCGCCTATTTGCGCTCCGGGGTGAATGTCTATGCCGGTTATGGAATGGGCGTGTTCGGTCATTATTCTGGGCAGTTTTGGAATTTTCAGCAGTTCAAGCTCGTGAGCCAACCTGTAAACGGAAATTGCATAAATCCCTGGATAAGAAATTATTATCTCCTGTCTATCTTTGGCTGCAGGGTCTCCTTCAAAAGTGGCTTCCACATCTGTCGCTAGTCTTGCCCTTATCTCTGGGAGTTTTTTCAAAAATTCGGTTCCCAATTCTTTTTTGCAATCCAGCAACTCCAACTGCTTGTTCAGCAGATGGTGGGTTTTCTTAAATAGCACGGCTGTTTTGAAATCGCTAAAATATCCTGGGAATAGCAGGCTATGAAGTTTATTCACAAGTTCAACAACATCATTTTTACTTAGCAAATGGCGATGATTAACCGGAATGGAATTTTCCAATTTTGAGTAGCTGTCTAAAAGAGAGGCGAGGAGATGTTTCACATTTGGAATATACAAATTTTCTAAATTCCCCAAATGCGCAAAAAGTTACTTTCCGAAGGGTCAAAAGAATTTAAATATGAGATTCGCGAGATTGTTAAAAAAGCTAATCAGCTTAAAGCCCTCGGTTTGCCAATTCACTGGGAAAATATAGGCGACCCTATAGAGAAGAAATGCCAACTGCCAGAATGGATAAAAGATATTATGGCAAACCTCGTGCGGCAAAACGCTTCTTATGGCTATTGCCCTTCCAAAGGAGTGCTTAAAACCAGAGAATTTTTGTGCGAAAAAACCAATGCTTTGGGCGGACCTCAAATAACGCCAGACGATGTTTTGTTTTTCAACGGAATGGGAGATGGCATCTCCACAACCTACCATCTGTTGGACATCACAAGCAGGGTTATTGGTCCCTCTCCGGCATATAGCACACACAGTTCCGCAGAAGCCGCGCACGCCAACGCAGAACCCATAACCTATAGGCTAGACCCTAGCAACCACTGGTATCCAGACTTGGAAGAACTTGAAAACAAGGTTAAGTACAACCCAAACATAGTTGGCATTCTCATAATAAACCCCGATAATCCAACGGGCATGGTATATCCGCTTGAACACCTGAAAAAGATGATTCAAATAGCGAAAAAGTACAAAGTATTTGTTGTGGCAGATGAAATATACACCAAAATCACATATAACGGTTCGCGTTCTTATGCCCTTGCAGAATACATAGAAGATGTTCCGGGCATAGCTATGAAAGGGCTTTCCAAGGAGGTTCCTTGGCCCGGTTCGCGCTGTGGGTGGATGGAATTTTACAATAAAGACAAAGACCCAGAATTTCTCGCTTTTTGCAACGCGCTAGACAACGCAAAAATGACGGAAGTTTGCTCCACCACGCTCCCGCAGCTCGCCCTGCCCTTGATTCTGGGCGATAGCCGCTACGAAGAGCATCGCAAAAATTTGAATGAGCGAATTGGAAAGCGGAGCGCGCTTATAAACAAAATTTTGAGCGAAGTGCCAGAACTGAAATTTAACCCCACCTACGGCGCATTCTACAACTCCATAATTTTCAAAGACGGGGTTTTGAACGACAAGCAATCTTTGCCCATAGAAAATCCCAAGATAAAGGCAAAGGTTGAGGAATGGTGTAATGGCGTGAGCCTTGATTACCGCTTTGTTTATTATCTTTTGGGCGCAACCGGAATTTGCGTTGTTCCCATAAGCAGTTTTTGCTCCGAGCTTATGGGTTTTCGCATAACTCTTTTGGAAGAAGACGAAGAAGAACTCAACAGAATTTTTAAATCGCTAAGGGATTCAATCAAGGAATATGTGAAGTAATGGCTAAGGGTGGAATTTTCATTGCTGGCACTGGAACGGACGTTGGAAAAACTTACGTCTCTGCCTTTTTGTTGGATTATTTCAAGAAAGCGAGAAAAATGAAAGTTCTGTATTACAAGCCAATCCAATGCGGGCAACCTACGGATATGGATTTGATAAAAAAATTGACCAAGCTAAAGCCAAAAGACATAAGCTGCACCTATAACCTAAAAACCCCAAGTTCGCCGCATTTTGCCTTTGAAAGGGAAAAGGTTAAATTTGAAAAAAGCAAAATAAAAAGTTTTTTGGCAAGCGCAAAAAAGCAATATGATTTTATAGTTATGGAGGCGGCGGGAGGTCTTAGGGTTCCAATAACGCAGAATTTTGATATGGCAGATTTGGCAAAGCTCTCTAATTTCAAGGTTTTGCTCGTGACATTGCCGGGGCTTGGCACCATAAACCACACATTGCTTTCCATAGACTATTTAAAATCAAAAAACATTGAAATGATAGGTTTTGTGTTTTCTCCGGCAAGTTTTGTCAATGAATTAACCGAAGAAATAATGATGGACAACGCCGAAATAATAGAGAAAATTTCGGGGATTCCTTACAAGGGAACCGCGCTGCCAATACCATTTATCCCCTAAAAAACCCTTTTAATCCTTTAATCCAATAAAAACCACGCAAAAAATGGTTTTATTTATTTATTTTTGTATCTATGAACAA
>Ga0268262_10002110_pt1 | contig 23461 bp, 18 predicted proteins | sample TergutNc150P3_FD_190354 | JGI IMG/M metagenome (GOLD analysis project Ga0268262, IMG submission 190354) | Nasutitermes corniger P3 segment gut microbial community from laboratory colony in Florida, USA - Nc150 P3 (SPAdes) (version 2) | ecosystem: Host-associated > Arthropoda: Insects >...
TTTCATCATATAAATAAACTAAAGACAAAAATGGCAACAGAGATCATTCATCGAATGAAAGGATATAATAACCCATTTATATGTACGCCAATGGAGGTAATAGAATATGAATAATTTTGAGAATCAATTGGATGCAATTAGAGTAAAATTATATGAAGAAACAAAAGATATGGATAAAGAAGACTTAATCAGAAATGTAAATTCTCATGCTCAAAAAGTTGCGCAAGAATTTGGGATAAAAATTGAAAATAAAATTAGTGAAAAATATTTTCAACCAATGACAGCATAACCTTTTAAATCCTCAATCTCTCCACATGGTGATACGCCGAGGAGCGAAGTTCTTTTACGTTTGAATCCGTAAGATAGTCGTCGAAGGTCATCATGCGGTCGATGTAGCTTTCAGGGCTTTCTCCCTGCGGCAATATTTCGATAATTCGGTTTGCGATTGAATTGATAAATTCGTGATCGTGAGAATTAAAAAGTATAACGCCGGGGAATACTGTAAGTCCCTCGTTTAGGGCGGTTATCGCTTCAAGGTCAAGATGATTGGTCGGCTCGTCAAGAATTAGGACGTTTGCTCCGGATAGCATCATCCTTGATAGCATACAGCGCACTTTTTCGCCGCCGGAAAGAACGTTTACAGGCTTTAGGGCTTCTTCGCCTGAAAAGAGCATGCGTCCCAGAAAACTGCGGACATAAGTTTCGTCCTGATCGGGGGAATACTGTCTTAACCAGTCTGTAATTGATAAATCGGAATCAAAAAAAGAGGAGTTGTCTTTTGGAAAGTAGGAAAAGGACGTGGTTTGCCCCCAATAACAATCGCCGCTTTCCGCCTGCTTAACGCCTGAAATAATGTCAAATAACGCTGATTTGGAGGAGTGTTCAAGACCTACAAAAGCTATTTTTTCGTTTTTATTTATCGTTAGCGAAAAATTTTTTAAGAGGGCTTTGCCTTCAAAGGAATAATTTAATTTTTCCACACGCAGAACATTATTGCCTATTTCACGATCAGGCTTAAAACCGACGTATGGGAATTTTCGGCTTGTTACGGGAATATTTTCAAGGTCAAGTTTTTCCAGTACTTTTTTGCGGCTTGTCGCCTGCCTGCTCTTGCTTGCGTTAGACGCAAATCTTTGGATAAACTCTTTTAATTCTTTCGCTTTGTCTTCTCGTTTTTTTAACTGATCTCTCGCCTGACGCTGTAATATCTGGCTCATCTGATACCAGAAATCGTAGTTGCCTGAAAAAGGAGTGATTTTCCCGAAGTCGATATCGCATACATTTGTACAAACGGCGTTTAAGAAGTGGCGATCGTGCGAGACGACAATTACCGTGTTGGGAAAATCGATTAAAAAATCTTCAAGCCACGAGATTGATTCCAAGTCTAAGCCGTTTGTCGGTTCGTCTAGGAGCAGTATGTCGGGGCTGCCGAAAAGCGCCTGCGCCAGAAGTACTCGCACTTTTTTTGACTCGTCAAGTTCCGCCATAAGACGGCTGTGATCTTCTTCGTCAAGACCAAGCCCTGAAAGAAGCTGACCTGCCTGCGCTTCGGCTTCCCAACCGCCTAAGTCGGCGAAATCCGCTTCAAGTTCGCTAGCGCGAAGACCGTCCTCTTCCGTAAAATTTTCTTTAGCGTAAATCGCTTCACGTTCTTTTTGCACTTTGTAGAGTTTTGGGTAACCCATGATGACTGTTTCAAGAGCAGGGTATTCCTCAAAAGCGAAGTGATCCTGTTTTAGAACAGCCATACGCTGATTTTTTGAGACGGAGATTTCTCCCTTGTCATGCTCAATTTCGCCTGAAAGGATTTTTAGGAAAGTTGATTTTCCCGCTCCGTTTGCGCCGATTATCCCGTAACAGTTTCCGGGAGTGAATTTTAAATTTACGTCCTTAAAAAGCGTCCGCTCTCCAAAGATTATGCTTAAATCTGTAACCGTTATCATTTTTTCTTAAATATCCCTACAAGTTTTGATATTATTCCCTTTTTAACAGGAACAGTTTTTGTTTCCGTCGGTTTAGTGTTGGCTGTTTTAATATTAGCCGATTTATCGACAGTCTGTTTGTGTCCCGTCTTTTGATGTTTGTGTTTTGTTTGTTGATATTGTTTTTTGTTTGTATGTTCAGCGTGTTGAGGCTTGCCTGTTTCTCCCGAGTATTTCTTTTTATACATCGCCATTCGTTCTTCCATAGTAAGACGTGAAAGGTCGTGATTTTTGCCTTGATGTTCAACAGGTTTCTTTTTGTGTTCCGTGTTTTTATGCTCCGTATTGTAAGAACTTTTGTTTTTATTAAATTTCTGATTTGAAGTTTTTGAATGCGCAGGTTTTCTTTTATCGCCGTGTTTGAAATTATCCCGTCTTGCGCCTGCCGATTTTGTTCCGCTTGTGCGAGTTCCATCGTAATTATCAATAGAAATAAACTTGCCTGCGCTTGCGTCGTCATGGTAATGCTCTTGCATCGCAATCTCCGACGGAATCTTTTTCCCGATGTAACGCTCAATGGCAGGCAACTCGTATACGTCCTGTTCGCTCGCAAGAGTAATCGCCTTGCCTGTTTTCCCTGCTCTCGCTGTCCTTCCGATGCGGTGAACATAATTTTCCGCTTCAACGGGAAGATCGTAATTTATTACCATTGCAAGGCTTTCAATATCAAGACCTCGAGCCGCAACATCGGTAGCGACAAGGAATTTTGTTTTTCCGGCTTTTACGTCATTGATAATTTTTAACCGTTTTATCTGCGGCAAATCGCCGATGATAAATTCGCACGAGTATCCGTTTAATTTAAGACGCTTTGCTACAATCTCGGTATGTTTTTTTGTGTTGCAAAAAATAATTGCGCTTTCGGGCTGTTCGTTTTTTAAGATGCCGAGCAGGAGAGTCATTTTATCGCCTGACGGAACATGGTAGAGAACCTGCGTGATTTCCTCGACGGTTACAACTTCGGGTTTTATTTCGATTTCAAACGGCGACTTTGTATATTCCCAAGCAAGATTTTTTACCCATGCGTTTAGTGTTGCGCTGAAAAGCATTGTCTGTCTGCGATCGGTGGACGGCACTACTGTGATGAGTTTCCGCAAGTCGGGATAAAAACCCATGTCGAACATACGGTCGGCTTCATCAAGAACAAGGAATGAGATTTCCATCAAATTCATCGTGCCTGATTTATTAAGGTCGAGCACCCTGCCCGGAGTTCCCGCCATAATTTGCACATTATCTTTTAACATTTTTTCCTGCTGTGCGTAACCGACGCCGCCGTAAAAACATCCTGTCTTGAACGGCAAATACTTGCAAAGTTTTTTGGCTTCTTCGTCAATCTGCACCGCAAGTTCCCTTGTCGGAGCCATGATGAGCGCCTTGCGTTTGAATAACGCTTCCTCTGTGAGCATTCTTTGGAGTATAACGATTAAATAAGCGGCGGTTTTGCCTGTTCCCGTCTGGGATTGGACGTACAAGTCCTGTTTTGCGTGACCGTCCGTTCCAAAAGCGTGGGACAATACCTGCTCCTGTACGGGCATACAATTTATATAGCCGGCTTCATCAATGCCTTTTTGAAGATCGGGGTGCAGGTTAAAGTCTTTAAATAACATATAATATGTTCATTTTACAGGCTTTTTAAGGAATAGGGAATAGGGGTCTGGAAACCTTGACTTAATCGTTAAAATATTCCATTATAAGGTATATTTTCTGAAAATGGAGGAAAAAATGAGTTTGATTGAATATGTGGAAGCGCGTGAAATCCTTGATTCTCGCGGAAATCCCACCGTAGAGGTCGATGTAATGCTTGAGGACGGCTCTCTTGGCAGAGCGGCTGTTCCTAGCGGAGCGTCTACAGGCGATTACGAAGCGGTGGAACTTAGGGACGGCGACAAAGGCCGCTATTTGGGCAAGGGCGTGTTAAAAGCGGTTGAAAATGTGAATAACATTATCGCCCCTGAATTAATGGGTCTGGACGCTCTTGAACAAGTCGATATTGACAAAACAATGATCGAACTTGACGGAACAGAGAACAAAGCCAAACTCGGCGCTAACGCTATTCTTGGCGTATCAATGGCGACCGCCCGCGCCGCCGCGGAATTCCTCGGCGTTCCGCTCTACAAATATTTGGGCACTTTCCATGCGAGTCTTATGCCTGTTCCAATGGCGAATATTATTAACGGCGGAAAGCACTCCGACAACAAAATTGACTTTCAGGAATTTATGGTCATGCCGGTCGGCGCAGAGTCCATCAGGGAAGCGGTTCGCTGGACAGCCGAAATTTTTCATAACCTGAAAAACATTCTTCATGCCGCAGGCAAAAATACAGCGGTAGGCGACGAGGGCGGTTTTGCTCCTGACATCGGAAACGAGGAAGCGCTTGAATACATAATGAAAGCGATTGAAAAAGCGGGATACAAACCCGGCGAGCAGATAGCGATAGCCATGGACTGCGCCTCTTCCGAACTTTTCGGCGAAGGCGGCAAGAAAGGCTACAAATTCTGGAAATCAAATCCCGATAAACTTTTCTCAGCCGATGAAATGATCGAAATGTACACCAAATGGATAAACAAATATCCTATCATTTCCATTGAAGACCCGCTTGATCAAGATGACTGGGACGGTTATGTGAAAATGACAAAGAGCCTCGGGTCAAAAATTCAGATTGTAGGCGACGATTTCTTTGTTACCAATACAAAGAGACTGGAGAAAGGAATCAACATGGGTGCGTGTAACTCGATTTTGATTAAAGTGAATCAGATCGGCACTGTAACCGAAACCTACGAAGCGGTTGAAATGGCGAAGAAAGCCGGCTACACAGCGATTGTTTCCCACCGCTCAGGCGAAACAGAAGACAGCTTTATCGCCGACCTTGTTGTCGCTCTTGAAACCGGACAGATTAAAACAGGTTCAATGAGCCGCACAGATCGTATTTGCAAATACAACCAACTTATGAGAATCGAAGATGAGTTGCAGGGTATAAGCCAATACGCAGGCAGAAAAGCTTTTTATAGCATTGGTTAATTTTTAATTTACCGCGAACCACACGAACATTACGAACTTTTAGTACATATCTTGTTGCCGTTTGTGTTGGTTCGTGGTAAAAATTTATATTTAATTTTATGTCAGATCAATCAGTAATACCTATAGATCAATTACTTCCCCATAAATTGCCTCTTGTCGCTCTTTTGGGGCGTCCTATATTTCCGGGAATTTTTACGCCCATTATAATCGGTAATCCCGCCGACGTGCAGGTTGTGGAAGAAGCAAATTCAGGCGACGGGCTTATCGGGCTTGTTATGCTGTTAAACGAAACAGAAACGCCCTCAATTACCGATTTATACACCGTAGGTACTGCCGCAAAAATAGTAAAGAAAATTAATCTGCCGGACGGCGGAGTTAACATATTTATTTCTACATTAAAAAGGTTCTCTGTAAAAAAGACAATAAATCCGTCTAACCCGATTGTCGCCGCTGTTGAGTATCTTGAAGAAGAAGAAGACAACACAAGGGAAGTAAAAGCTCTTACCCGTGCGCTTCTTTCCGAGATGAAGCAGATTAGCGAAAACAGTCCGCTGTTTTCCGAAGAAATGCGGCTTAATATGATCAATATTGATCATCCCGGAAAAATTGCCGATTTTATCGCGAGTATTCTTAATATCGATAAAACAGAGCAGCAAAAAATTCTTGAGATACTGAATGTGCGAAAACGCATGGAACAGGTTTTGGTTTTTATAAAAAAAGAACAAGAGCTTTTGCGTATTCAAAAAAAGATACAAAGAGAAATAAACGAGAAAATAGAAAAATCACAGCGTGATTATTTCTTAAAGGAAGAACTTAAAGCGATAAAAACCGAATTAGGTATGACAACGGACGCAAAAAGTTCCGACCATCAGCGGTTTAAGGAAAAATTTGACGCTTTTAAATTCGAGGGCGAAGTAAAAGAAGTTGTAGAACAGGAGATGGAAAAATTTTCGCTTATGGAGCCAAATTCAGCCGAGTTTACCGTTACTCGCAACTACCTCGACGTTATTGCCGCTCTCCCGTGGAATGATCCCGCTCCCGAAGAATTTGAGCTTAAAAAAGCGCAGGAGATTTTGGAAGAGGATCATTACGGACTTAAAGATGTAAAATTGCGAATTGTTGAGTATTTGGCGGTGCGAAAACTGCGTAAAGATACAAAAGGTTCTATCGTTTGCCTTGTAGGTCCGCCCGGAGTGGGAAAAACTTCCGTTGGTAAATCAATCGCTAGGGCGCTTGGCAAGCAGTTTTTCCGCTTTTCTGTGGGCGGAATGAGGGATGAGGCTGAAATTAAGGGGCACAGACGAACATATATCGGAGCAATGCCGGGGAAAATTATTCAGGGACTGAAAATTGTTAAAACCAAAGACCCTGTTTTTATGATAGACGAAATCGATAAAATGGGAGCGAGTTTTCAGGGCGATCCTGCAAGCGCTCTTTTGGAAGTGCTTGATCCAGAGCAAAATAATTCTTTTAGAGACCATTACCTTGATTTGCCCTTTGATATTTCCAATGTGTTTTTTATCGTTACGGCAAACACGCTCGATACAATTCCCGTTCCGTTAATGGATCGTATGGAAATTATTCAGCTTCCCGGTTATATCGACACTGAAAAATTGGAAATCGCCAACCGTTATCTGCTTCCCAAGAGTCTTGAAAAGAACGGACTTAAAAAGAATCAAGTTAAATACACAAAAGACAGTTTATTGCACATAGCGAACTGTTACGCAAGAGAGGCAGGTGTTCGCAATTTTGAAAAAAATCTTGACAAGATACACCGCAAACTGGCGAAACAGATTGTAGATTCTCAGGAAAAGAACGAAGAAAAAACATTGCGTTTTAACATTGATAAAAAACTGATAGAAAAACATTTAGGCAAACCTATTTTCCGTGAGGACGACATAAAAACAGCGGATAAACCCGGCATGTCGGTGGGTCTTGCGTGGACAAGCATGGGCGGAGACACGCTGGTAATTGAGGCGACATCGCTTCCCGGCAAAGAGGGAATAACGCTGACAGGCAAAATGGGCGACACAATGAAAGAGAGCGCCGAGATTGCCATGACTGTCGCGCGCAAAATGGCGGTGGAGAAATACAACGTAGAAAAAGAATGGTTCGATAAAAACCATATTCATCTGCACATACCCGAAGGCGCAACGCCCAAAGACGGTCCTTCAGCCGGCATTACAATGGCAGTGGCGCTTCTTTCGCTTATGCGAAATAAAATAATAACGCACAAGCTGGTAATGACAGGCGAGCTTTCGCTGACAGGTCAAGTACTGCCAATAGGCGGCTTAAAAGAAAAAACGATTGCCGCAAGAAGAAATAAAGCAAAACATATCATCTTCCCCAAACAAAACGAACGTGATTTAGACGAGATACCCGATAACGTTAAAAAAGGAATAGAGTTCCACCCCGTAGAACGCTTTGAAGAAGTACTGGCGCTGGCGTTACCTGAATAAATTCAAAAGAACTCTCACAAAGGACACAAAGGAAGAGAAGAGCACAAAGGGGAAGAGGGTGTTATTGTCCGAAGATTATGCGTGAGCCTCACGATAAGATAACGAACAAAAACCCCTGATTCTTCCTTAGTGTCCTTGTCTTCCTTCGTGTTCTTCGTGTGAACTCTTCTTAATTTCTTCCTGCTGGCAGATTTCCAAAATATCCGGTCTCATAAACAGCACGAACCCGGAATAGTAGTCTATCCATTTTTGTTTTACTTGTTTTTCTTCGATGGCGCGTAACATGCCGGAGATTATCATGTCCATAGAAAGATTGGCTACGCTTGATTCTTCGCCGCCTTCGGGGACTTCTACCGGGATTGGTATGCCGGGGTTAATGGGGAAGGCTTCCCCGGCGCTGTTGTATTGTTTTTTAAAATTTTCAGGCACGGGTAAAAATATTACTCGGTTCATGCTTTGTGTTCGCTATGCTGAGCTGCAGCGGGAGCCGCCTGAGCGCGGGCTGCCGTAGCGGCGGCGACATGGGGGTCTTTATCGGATCCGGTTATGAGATCGGCGCGTACCGATGTGATCATATCATTAAGCCGTATTTTAAATCCCATGGGAACGGAGTTTTCGTCAAAATTTATACCCAGAGCAACCATTTCTTTTTTGCCTTCTACTGCCTCGGCACGGATAAATTTTCCCTTAATCGTGTAAGACATTCTCGGGTCATTAAAGTCCAAACGTAACGCCCCTTCCTTATCAAGAAGAAATTTGGGAACGCCGAGCATTATTACTTTTGATCCTGAGAAAGAAAGATCTCTTAATATACAGCGGCGCGGAACGTTTTCTATAAAAACAACAGTTTCAGTCGATGTCATATTTAATTTGCGAAGGTTGTCGGGAGTTAACGGCACTCGATCATCCTTGCGTTTTTTGGAATTAACATTAGCGTCCAGTATGCGCCCCATAATTTCGATAAAATCATCGGGCGGTCTGTTGGAAAATTGCAGGGAGAACATATTAACATCCTGCGAATTACCGTAGGGCGCATTAGAGACAACGCGGGCGGAGACAAAGAATGTTACCGTGTTTGTTTCTCCGGGTTCCCTGAAACAAAGGCGAAGGCTGACAAAATTATTCGTTGTTGTAAGTTTTGCGAGAAGCCCTGTTTTTACGTTGGCAACAACTTTGGCTCCCGAGAACGACGCGGTATATACAACACACGGAAAAAAATCATTTCCGCATTTTAAATGTATTTGTTGTGTGATCAGCCCTGTAACTTGGATCATGTCTTTTGTGAATGTTACATCAATATCTTTGAACATTTCGTAATACAAAGATATTTTTTGGCTTAAAAGTACTCCCATTTAGTATATTAAAGCAGAAAACACAAATTTAGTCAATTACCGATTTTCCCTGCTTCTTGAAGATAAAGGCAGTTTAGAGTACAATGGTTTTATGGATATTATTACTCTTGGCGATGATTTACTCAGGCAAAAAGCCAAAAAAATAGAAAAAATCGACGAAGAAACGTTAAATATCGCAAATAAAATGCTGGAAATCATTAAAAGGGACAAGGGCGTGGGGCTTGCCGGACCGCAAATAGGGTTTATGAAGCGTATTTTTGTCGTTCATGTCGAGGGCGACGAGGAAAGGATATTCATAAACCCGTCAATTTTGGAAACTTCTCATAAAACTTCCAAATATGAGGAGGGATGCCTCTCTGTTCCGGGCGTTTATGCCAATGTAGTGCGCTCAGAATCGATTAAAATGCAGGCTTGGAACGAAAAAGGGCGTCCTTTTACCATAGAAGCGGGCGGATTGCTCGCCAGAGTCATGTTGCATGAGAACGATCATCTTGACGGAGTGCTTTTTATCGACCATGTGCCCGAAAAAACAAGGGAAAGCCTCCTTGCAAAATACGAAAAACTATCCGCAGGGGAGAAAGCTTGAGGATACTGTTCGCAGGCAGCCCCGATATAGCGGTTCCGTCTTTGGAAGCGGTTTACAGGCATGACGGAATTGAGCTGGCGGGCGTGCTTACAAACCCCGACAGCCCCAAGGGCAGGCACGGCAAGACTGAACCCACCGATATAGCCGAGTCGGCTCAAAAAATGACTGGAATTCCGGTTTTAAAGCCTGAAAAACTTGACGCTTCCGCAAGAGAGCAGGTTGCAGCGTTAAAGCCCGATCTTCTTGTTTCCTTCGCATACGGGCATATTTTCGGTCCTAAATTTTTGGCTTTATTCCCCTTAGGCGGGATAAATGTCCATCCTAGTCTGCTTCCCAAATACAGGGGACCGTCTCCCATACAGGCGGCGCTCCTTAACCGCGACGCTGAAACAGGGATTACCGTACAGATGCTTGCGGCGGAAATGGATCAGGGAGACATTCTGGCGGCGGAAAAGATAGAGCTGTCGGGCAGAGAAACGGCAGGCTCGCTTAGCGAATCGGCGGCGCAAAAAGCGGCTCTTTTGCTTGTGTCGGTTTTAATGAAAATTAAGGACGGGACGGCGGTAAAAACGGCGCAAAATCACGAAGAAGCCGTTTATTGCAAGTTAATTTCAAGGGACGACGGTCTTATCGACTGGTCTTTAAGCGCCGCTCAAATAGAAGCGAAAATACGAGCTTTTGACCCATGGCCCCTGTGCAGGACTATTCATAAGGGGCGTGAATTGTATATATTAAAAGCTGATATATTCAAAGGACAAATTCAGGAAAAAAGCTTCGGGCAGGTCTTGGGCATAGATAAAGAAAATGGTATACTGATACAAACAGGAGATGGAATTCTTTCTGTAACACAGTTGCAGTATCAGGCAAAAAAAGCGCTTGCTTGGCGGGATTTTTTGAACGGAGCGAGGGATTTTTTGGGCTCGCAGCTGGGAAATTAGACGAGGAAAGGTTATGCGGTTTGATTTAAGATCGATAGAAGACTATGTGGCTAGCCACTTAAGAATGTTTATTTTCGCGGTCGCAGGACTAATTGTTTTTGTAGGCATTATTGCCGTTTCTGTTTTCTTTTACGCCGTTCACGGCGAAGAGCAGACAATGGTTCCCGATGTGAGAGGCAAGGAATTAACGGAAGCTCTGATGGAATTGCAGATAAAAGAATTATATCCTCGTTTGCAGCTGCGTTATTCGCAAACTTCCAGGGATAAGGGCTATATTCTTGAACAGGAGCCGAAACCCGGAACAATTGTTAAAGCAGGCCGCCGTATTAAGCTTGTTGTAAGTCAGGGTGTAATTATAAACAAAGTGGAAAATTTTATAAGCCGAAGTATTGATGAAGTAAGAATGGATTTATTGACCCTTCAGGCGGCGGCGGGAGGGGTTCCTCTTCTCTCGATAAAAGAGCCGATAATGTATGATTTTTCAAACGAAAACCCGGGGATTATTCTTGCGCAAAAGCCGGAAGCCGGAACCGATATTTCACGTCCAATAGCTTTGGAATTTGTCGTAAGCAAGGGAAGAGAAAACATGACCGTAAAAGTTCCGCAGTTGACGGGATTGCCGCTGTCTAAAGCGTTAGAGGTAATTTCAGGCACAGGAATTAATTTCTTATTTGTTATAAGAGAGTCCGGCGAAAGCGAAAGCGGCGAAACTATTGCGTCGCAAATTCCGGCATCAGATACTAATATTTCGGTCAACACCCCGGTACAGCTTACGGTAACGCGCCCTGAAAAAACCGCTAATAACGAAATTTTCGGTTTATACAGATATGTAATACCGCAGAATCCGTATCCGCTTCCCGTGCGATTGGAAGCGCAGCTACCCACAGGAGAAAAACAGCGTATTTTTACGGTTAATTACAAGGGCGGAGAATTTACAGTACCCTATAAATTGCCGCTTGACAGCGTGCTGATTTTATCAATGATGAACAGAGAGCTTAATAGAGAGACAGTGGGGCATTAATCCGCGCTTAAGCCTGTAACATTATCCGCGGGGACGGAAAAAATAATTCCTTGCGCTTTGCTGTTAAGACCGTGGGCTTCACAGACAGAGCGCATAATGATTTCCTTCTTTTCACGATCGGTTAAAATAAGGATCAACTCTTTTTCGTCTTGCACGGAAACGCCGAACACTTTTACAGCTCCCTTGTGCGCTGTTCCGCGCGAGTGAATTATTGTTCCGCCTGTCGCTCCGGCTTCTCTTGCGGTATTCATAAATTCGTCGCTAAATCCCTGATTAATAATAGAGATGATAAGATCGTGGGTATATTTATCAGCCATATTTTCTCCTTCGCTTTTTATATCTTCAGCGGTTATTTTTTCGTTCTTTAAAATACTTTGTTTAAAAATCAGCAGAATAGGATCGTTAATTGCCGAAAGCGGAACGGAAAACGCTATTCCGGCTCCGGGACCGTAATTTTTCAGTTTTTTCCGCACTTCTTTCATAAGTAACGGTACGCCGATTTCCTGTTCAAGACAGATAATGACGGCTTTTTCACTTGAGCCGATACCCAGAAGATCAAGCGCTTCCGATGAAGCGGTTCCTTTTCCGAGGTTTGTAAAATGAAAGCGGACATTTTCTTCCGAACAAACATCGGAAACAATATTTGCGCTGTGCCAATCAACGATAAAAAATATCAATTTAAGAATAGGCGCTTTCTGCTGTTTTTTTTCTATCGGTTTTTCCGCCGATTTTCCGCCGGAAAAAATTTTTTCTAACAGGGATTTTTTTGCCATTTATTCGGCCTCCCCGTAAATATAAATTTTACCCCAATCAATAACAGCGCCTTCCATAGAGGCAATCGCGTTTGTTTGCATAGCGGTCATTTCAGCGACTTCCATTGTCTTTAATTTATAGACAAGCCCCATTAACTGAATTACTATTAGCGGAGTCATCGCTATAACGGCGACAATGCCGAAAGCTTCCACCAGTATATTCCCTTTAAGACCTTCGCACGCTCCTATGGCAAACGGCAGTAGAAAAGTAGTGCTCATGGGGCCTGAACATACGCCGCCTGAGTCAAAGGCAATGCCTGTAAAAATGCGGGGAACAAAAAATGTAAGTCCAAGGGCAAGTGCGTAACCGGGAACTAAAATCCAAGCTATTGGAATATGCAGGAGTATTCTTGTCATGGTAATGGCAAGCGCCGCCGCCATACCAACGGCAAGACCTCGGCTCATCATTTTTACAGTGATTGCGCCTGAAGATATTTCTTCTACCTGTTTGTTCAACACATGCACCGCAGGTTCCGCGGCGACAATATAATAGCCGATAACGATTCCCAGCGGAATTAGTACCCATTTAAATTCCGAAGCCGCAAGCTGAGAGCCTAAAAGCTCTCCTACGGGAATAAAACCGACATTTACGCCTGTTAAAAAAATAACAAGCCCTATCAATGTATAAACAAAACCGACAGCGACACGGCCAAGCTGGTGGCGGTGGAATCTGCGCGTAAATAACTGGAATACGGCAAAAAAGAGGATTATAGCGCCCAAAGCGAAAGCTACTTCTTTAAAAAAAGTCGGCAGTTCATGAGCGAAATAATGAGCGACATCGCGTGAATTTTGCGCTTCCTGAAGAACGTATTTTTCTATTTCTACGGCTTCGGGTTTGTAAAAAATACCGAGCAAAAGTACCGCAAGAATCGGCCCAACACTGCATAAAGCTACCAATCCGAAACTGTCGTCCATAGAATCTTTATCGCTGCGGATTGACGCTATACCGGCTCCCATTGCCAGAATGAAAGGCACTGTAACAGGACCTGTTGTAACTCCGCCTGAATCAAACGCGACGGGAACAAAAGTTATAGGAGTAAAGCAGGCTACAACAAAAGTAATAAGATAAAGAATAACCAGCAATAATGACAGCCGTATTTTTAAAAGAGATCGTACTACGGCGATTACAAGAAAAATACCTACTCCGACAGAAACTGTCATTATCAGGCTCATATCAGGAATGGACGGGACTTCTTTCGCAAGCACTTGCAAATCAGGCTCTGCGATTGTAATAATCAAACCGATTATAAAAGTTATTATGATGATGATAAAGAGCTTGGAGCTTTTTGTAAGATGAACGCCGATACCTTCGCCCATCTGCATCATTGCCATATCAGCGCCCAATGTGAAAAAACCCATTCCGACTATCAGCATGGCGGCTCCGCCGAGGAACATCAGGATAGTTCCCGACGGCAGCGGCGTGAGGAACACGCTGACAATGAGTACAATAACTGTAATCGGAAGCACCGAATAAAACGCTTCCATGATTTTTTCTTTAAGTATCTTATTCATAGGATGATTTTACAAAAAGACTTCACACAAAGATCACAAAGAGACAAAGGACACAAAGGAGAATCAGGGGTTTTTGTCTGATATTCTATCGTGAAGTTCACGCATAGATTTCTAACAACAATTCCTTATTCCCTCTTCGTGTCCTTATCTTCCTCCGTGTTCTTTGTGAGAACCTTCGGGGGTTAACCGTTCAGTCCTTTTTCCATTATGTCGAGCTGTGTGTACAAGTCTTTGGGAAGTTTATCGCCGAACTTGGCGTAGTGATTGCTCCTAACATCGGAGATTTCCTTCTTCCAGCCTTCTACGTCAATTTTGATAAGCTCCGCCATTGTTTCGGGGCTGACGCCTGCGGGCGGTACAATGCTTCCCGGTTTGGGCAGGTTGCCGATCGGAGTTTCAATATAGTTGTCTATGCCGTCGCAGCGGTCAAACATCCAAGCGAGTACGCGGCTGTTTTCGCCGTAACCCGGCCACATGAAATGTCCGTCTTTATCTTTGCGGAACCAGTTAACAAAGAAGATCTTCGGCAGTTTGTCGCCGTCGCCTTTGTCTTTTGCCTGCTTGCCGAGTTTAAGCCAGTGCGCGAAATAATCGCCCATGTGGTAACCGCAGAAGGGCAGCATGGCGAAAGGATCTCTTCTGACATCGCCGGCTTTAAGATCGAGAGCTGCGGCTGTAATCTCGGAACCTGTGATTGATCCCATAAATACGCCGTGAATCCAGTCCTTGCTCTGGTTTACCAACGGAATTGTTGTAGCTCTTCTGCCGCCGAACAAGAAAGCGCTGATTGGCACGCCTTTGGGGTCTTGCCATTCTTTCGCTATTACGGGGCACTGAGAAGCGGGAACCGTAAAACGAGCGTTGGGGTGGGCGATTTCTTCGCCTTTAACGGCCTTGTCGGTTTTTGGGGCGGGTACTTTTTCGCCTTTCCAGTTGGTGATGGTTTGTCCCGGAGCGCCGTAGCCGATTTGTTCCCACCAGATATCGCCGTCTTCGGTAAGACCTGTGTTTGTAAATATCGTATTTTTCCTGATTGAATCCATAGCGCTCTTGTTGGACTGGTTGCTTGTTCCGGGAGCGACGCCGAAGAATCCGGCTTCGGGGTTAATGGCGTAAAGTCTGCCGTCTTTGCCGAATTTCATCCAAGCGATATCATCGCCGATTGTCTCTACTTTCCAGCCGGGAAGGGTGGGGATCAACATGGCGAGGTTTGTCTTTCCGCACGCTGACGGAAGAGCGCCTGTAATGTACTTAACTTTTCCTTTGGGATTGGTAAGTTTAAGAATGAGCATGTGCTCGGCGAGCCAGCCTTCATCTCTTGCCAAAACGGAAGCGATACGGAGGGCAAGGCACTTTTTGCCGAGGAGGGCGTTTCCGCCGTAGCCTGAACCGTATGACCAGATTTCGTAAGAATCGGGGAAGTGGCTGATGTATTTTTTATTGACATCGGGTTCGCATGGCCAGCTTGTGTCTTTTTCGCCGGGTTGCAGCGGTTTGGCAATTGAATGGAGACAGGGTACGAAAAAGCCGTCTTTGCCGAGAACAGCCAATACCTTTTTTCCAACCCTTGTCATTATGTGCATATTAAATACGACGTAGGGGCTGTCTGTAATTTCAATGCCGATTTTGGCAATATTGGAACCGACAGGACCCATGGAGAAGGGTATAACATACATTGTACGGCCTTTCATACAGCCCTTGTACAATGCTTTCATTTCATCTTTTAATTTGTCGGGGTCAGCCCAGTTATTGGTGGGACCTGCGTTGTTCTTGTCTTTACTGGCGATAAAAGTGCGGCTTTCCGCTCTTGCAACGTCCGAAGGATCGGAACGGAACCAGTAACTGCCCGGTCTCTTTTTGGGGTTCAGCTGAACGCCAAGTCCGGCGTCGACCATGACTTTAATAAGGCTTTCATATTCAGACTTGCTGCCGTCGCAGACTACTACTGCATCCGGGTTCATAAGCGCCGCAGCGTCCTCAACCCATTTTTTCAGTCCTGCGTGTTTTAATTCGTTTAATTTCATAATAACTCCTGTTTTTTGGAATATACTTCCTACTGTGCCATTTATACACTAAAAAGGGCGTTTAATCAAGAGAGTTTAAGGCTTTTCAGGGGTAGAATATGCCGTTTTAATGGAATATACTATAAATATGGATGATAGAAAGAAGCGGATAGACGATCTTACCAGAAACAATCTGGAAAATAGATTCTCTTTGGATAAGCTTTTAGAGAAATTCGGCGAAACTCTTTATTCCCGTATAAAAGAAATGAATGCCGATTTTGAGGATATAGTCCAATATAATTTCTATTTAAAAGATATATCCGAATCCAATACATCAATAACCAAAATAGAAGAAAAAAACCGCCGTTATAAAGAACTGGAAGAGGCTATCGAAGCCGGTGAAAACGCGGAAAAAGAAAGAGCAAAAGAAATGGCGGTTTATTACCGCAAGCTTGGCAGGGCGCTCCTTGAAAACAACGCCTATGACGATTATACATCCCTTTTTAAGGATCAGGCTGATACTTTAAGAAGCAAACAGGAATCGCTTGAAACCCGTATAAGCGAGCTTGATAACAAGGAAGGCGGCAATGTTTTTTCATGGATTGGTAAAAGCGCCCAAGGGCTCGTGTTAAAATCCTTCCTGTCCAAGGCGCAGGAAAGCCAGGAACAGCTTTTTTTCAATATCGGCGAACGCTACAGTAACCGTGATTCAGCGGGCGAGGAAAGCGAAGTTGCCGCCATACGGGATGAAATTAATCATCTGCGTGATATTTCAAAAACCGCCGCCGACGAGATTTCGGCGTTAAAAGATGAAAGACGTATTATTTCCGCGTCCTTCGGTATTGACGGTAATCCGCAGAAACAAATTCAATACGTTAAAAGCCATATAGACGAGGTAAAAGAGGCGCTTGGCATTTTGTACAAAAAGTTCGGCGGTCAAGCGGCGGGAATAGACGAGGATATTACTCCGGAAAGAAAATATTTTATAGATACTATTGTTACCGCCGAGGACGGTGAAATTATCGGCAGGGCGGCAAAATTAAATCAATCAATTTCAGATAACGAGGGAGCCATTGTAAAACTTAAAGCGTCCCTTGCTATTGATGATGAAAAATCAAAAATTGAAAAATACAAAAGGTCTATACAAGACAAACAGGAGCGTATTGTCGATCTTGAAAAAGGAATTGCAGATTTGGAAAAAAATGTCAGCGACAGCGAAGATTATATCCGTGAATTGGAAAAACAACTGTAGTAAAAGGGGGAGGGGAGATGCCGGTTAAAAAACAAGTTAAGAAAACAAATACAAAAGCAAGCGCAAAAGTTAATGCAAAGCCGACGGTTGAAAAACCGGTGTCAAGAACAGCGTCTTCAAAAGCCCCCGTTTATGACGAATCAAAAATAAAAACTCTGTCCTCTCTGGAACATATCAGGCTTAGAACGGGAATGTATATAGGCCGTCTCGGCGACGGATCAAATCCCGACGACGGTATTTATGTTTTGTTAAAAGAAGTAATCGACAACGGCATTGACGAATTTATTATGGGTAACGGAAAAGTTATCGAGACAGTCGTAAAAGATATCGATAAGCCCGGCAAGGCGATGGTTAAAGTGCGCGATTACGGACGCGGTATCCCGCTTGGGAAACTGGTAGAATGCGTATCGGTGATAAATACCGGAGCCAAGTACAATGACGACGTGTTTCAGTTCTCCGTAGGTCTTAACGGAGTGGGAACAAAGGCGGTTAACGCGCTTTCAATTCATTTTAGGGTAGTTGCGATAAGGAACGGAGAATTTGCCGAGGCGATTTTCGCGCGAGGAAAACTTGTAAGCGAGCGCAAGGGTAAATTAAAAGAAGCGTTAAAAGACGGAACAATGGTGGAATTTGTTCCAGACCCCGAGATTTTTAAGGATTATGTTTTTAATCCCGAGTTTATAGAAAAGAGAGTACAGAATTACGCATACCTTAACGCCGGTCTTACATTGTCTTTTAACGGCAAGAAATTTTTATCCAACAAAGGATTATTCGATTTATTGCAGGAAGAGACGGGAAGCGACGGATTGTATTCTCTTGGCTACTATAAAGGAAAACATTCAACTAACGGTCATTTGGAAATAGCGTTTACCCATACCAATAATTACGGCGAGGAATATTTTTCGTTTGTAAACGGACAGTACACATCTGACGGCGGAACGCATTTATCCGCTTTTAAAGAGGGTTTTTTAAAGGGGATTCAAACCTTTTATAAAAAAGATTACCGTTCCGAGGATGTGCGCGAAGGTACAACTGCGGCAATCGCTATCAAAATAAAAAGCCCCGTCTTTGAAAGCCAGACAAAAAACAAACTCGGCAACTCCGACATACGCGCTTGGGTTGTGCAGGAAGTACGCAACGCCGTTGAAGACTGGCTGCATAAAAATCCCGAAGCCAGCAAAAAATTAGAGCATAAAATAATGGCAAACGAGTCTTTGCGCACGGAATTAAACGCCGTCAAAAAAGAAGCGCGGGATGCGGCGAAAAAAATCGCCCTTAAAATCCCTAAGTTAAAAGACTGCAAATACCACCTTGATGACGGCAAGGAAGGAGAAGAGTCTACGATATTTATTACAGAGGGCGATTCGGCGGCGGGCTCGATTGTTTCCAGCCGTGATGTAATGACGCAGGCGATTTTCGCCCTGCGAGGCAAAGTGGAAAATGTGTACGGTAAAAAACGCGCCGCCATTTACAAGAATGAAGAACTTTTTAACATGATGATGGCTTTAGGTATAGACAACGATATTGAAGGTTTGCGCTATGCCAGAATTGTAATCGCCACGGACGCGGATTTTGACGGCTTTCATATACGCAATCTTTTATTAACTTTCTTCCTGTCTTACTTTGAAGAATTAATTACGGCGAATCATGTTTATATTTTAGAAACGCCGCTGTTCCGAGTCCGCACCAAAAAAGAAACCCGATACTGTTACACGGAAAAAGAACGCGATATAGCCGCCGCAGAGCTTGGAGCCCAGTGCGAAATAACCCGCTTTAAGGGACTTGGCGAGATAAGCCCCAAGGAGTTTGGGCAGTTTATCGGGGAAGATATGCGGATTGTGCCTGTTTCCGTAAACACATTAAAACAGGTTCCGCAGGTACTGGATTTCTATATGGGCAAAAATACCCCTGAAAGACGCGAATATATAATGAAAAATCTGATAGAAGACGCAGGATAAAAGGTAAAAGTATTGGAAAAAAAGGAAAATAAAAGTTAAAATAAGAATATGAGAAAATTTGTTTTTTTTACAGTGTTTTTCCTCGTTTGTTTTTCGCTCTTTGGTCAGACTGCCGAAGAATCCAATGGAATAAATCTCTATGTTTTGCCTATAGCCGGATACGGAAGGGAAAGGGATAACGATTACTTTTTCAAACAATTGGCTTATGAAGTATACTTCCAGCATCATGCGGTTACAAGCTCTCAAGGCAGCAGTAATTATATGTTTAAAGGCAGTATTGAGCCTGTCAGCGGCATACCTGTTAAACAGCCGGTTAACGACCCTGCCAATAATTACAGTCTCATTCCTGAAAAAGCTTATCCTCCCGTAAGGAAATCCCGCGGCAGGCAAGAATATTTTTCTATTGAAAAAGCCGAAAATATTTATTTTATAGATTCGACAGGCGATGTCAGCTCTCTTTCTGAGACTAAAGCGCAGCCTAAAGAAAACGGATATTATTTTATACTGGAATTGTTAGACAGTAAAACTAAAGAACCTCTTGGTAAAAGAAAAATTCTATATTATAATACCGACGCGTCTGTAAGCAAATTGGTTTCCGTTATCGTTTACGAACTGCTTTCCGATATACCTGATGTTCCCGCCGCCGCCGCTCCTAAACGCGGCGATTCCCGCGACAGATGGCTGTATTTTGAAACAAGTCCGTTATGGATGCCGAAAAAGTATTACGGCAGATATAATAAGATTAATTTGCTTGGTTTTGGTTTGAAACAAGGTATGGAAGTGCGTTTTCTCGATTTCATGTCATTGGGTGTTGCGGTACAGATAACCATGGAGACTGTCGGCAATGATGCCAATGACGATAAAGTTTCCGATACATTAATACTGGAATTTCCGGTAGCTTTAAAATATATTTTAAGGATAGGTGAAAAATATGTCTTGGAACCTTATGCCGGAGCAGCCATGAATTATCCGATTATTAAACAGATAAAACCTTCCAAGTTTTTATGCTTTGCGGGCGCTCAATTCGGAATAAGGGATAATAACGAGATAGGAATGTTTGTTATTGATCCCAGATTTTCAATAGATCTTTATGATTCTGTTATTTCCAAAAAAGGTACTGAATACAGACGGTATTGTTTTCAATTGGGTCTTGGTTATAAAATAGGATTTATTCAAAAAAATAAATAGGTTTTCCAATATTGACGTTACCCTTTCTTTTGTTTACTGTTAGGTAATGGCGTTTATAAAGACTCTTTTTGACAGAAATTTCCTTGAATACGCTTCTTATGTAATTAAAGACAGAGCTATCCCTGATCTTGAGGATGGGCTTAAACCTGTCCAGCGGCGCATACTTCATTCCCTGTTCGAGATGGACGACGGTAAATTTCATAAAGTAGCCAACGTAACAGGCCACTGCATGAAGTACCACCCCCACGGAGAGGCTTCCATTAACCCCGCGTTGGTCGTTCTTGCCAACAAAGAGCTTTTTATCGACAGGCAGGGAAACTTCGGCAACCTGTTCACGGGGGACGACGCTTCCGCCCCGCGCTATATCGAGTGTCGTGTAACGCCTCTAGCGAAAGACATTTTTTACAATCCGAAACTTACAGAATGGGCGGATTCTTACGACGGCAGAAACAGAGAGCCCGTTCTTTTTCCGGCGAAAGTCCCTGTTGTTCTTGTTATGGGCGTTGAGGGTATCGCGGTCGGAATGTCCACAAAAATTCTGCCGCACAATGTAATAGAAGTACTGGAAGCGGAGATTGCCTGCCTTACCGGAAAAAAGTTTGAGCTTTATCCGGATTTTCCAACGGGCGGCTATGTCGATGTTTCCGAGTACGCCGACGGAAACGGAAAAGTTTTAGCGCGCGCTAAAATGGACACATCCGACCCAAAACGTATTCTTATTACCGAGCTTCCGTTCGGCTCCACTACGGAAAGTCTGATAAACAGCATAGACTCCGCCGCCAGAAACGGAAGACTTAAAATAATGGGCATTAATGATTTTACAACCGATAAAGTTGAAATAGAAATTAAACTTGCCCGCGGCGTGTACGCGCAGGAAACAGTAGACGCTCTGTACGCGTTTACAGAGTGCGAACAGTCAATTTCCGTAAATCTTTTGGTAATTAAAAACGGACTTCCCGCCGTTATGACCGTAACGGAGATTATAAAGTATCACGCTAAACAGCTTGTAAAAATTCTTACAAGAGAGTTGGAACTTGAAAAAAAGGAATTATTGGACAAACTGCACTTGCGTACGCTGGAAAGAATATTTATAGAAGAGCGAATTTACAAAGCCATTGAAAAAATGAAAACGGCAAAGGGGGTGCAGGATGCGGTTCTTGCCGGCTTTAAACCGTTCTTAAAAGAAATAGGACCGCGAAAAGTTACGGAAGAAGATGTTGAACACCTTTTACGCATTCCAATCCGCAGAATATCGTTATATGACATCAATAAAGCCCGCGAGGAAATGGAGCAGATACAGGCTCGTATAAAAGAAATAAACAGCCACCTTAAAAATATAACCGCTTATTCGGTTTCCTATCTTAAAGGAATTATTACAAAAATAAAAGCGAACGAGGAAATCGGACGAGGGGCGCGGAAAACATTAGTCGGTAAATTTGATAAAATTATAGCCAAGGAAGTTGTTAAGCGAGATGTTGAGCTTAGATATGACAATAAATCAGGCTACCTTGGCACTAATGTATCGGGAGCGAAGATTGCGGAAGTGTCGCCCTATGACCGTATTCTGGCTATCCGCAAGAACGGAATGTATACGGTTATGGATTTAAGCGAGAAAACTTTTATTGGAGCGGAAGCGTGGTTTATCGGGGCGGCGGACAAAGATAGTCTTTCCAAGACAATCTTTACAATTATTTACAAGGAAAAGGATACAGGCTATCCGTGCATTAAACGCTGTGTAATTGAAGGCTGGATAATGAACAAGGATTATTTCCTTGTGCCGGACGGGGCGGAAGTCTTGCTCATAGACATTAGACCGAAATTTACATTTACGGTTAAATATAAACCAAAACCGAGGCTTAAAGTTCTTTCCGAGAATTTTAAGGCGCAAGATTATAATGTTCGAGGTTTAAAAGCCGGCGGCATAAGGCTTTCCGCAAAAGAAGCGGAAAAAGTATCGGACGTATAGGGGGAGAATGATGAGTAAAGAAAATATCGCTTTTGACGAGAAATCTGGAATATCGCTTGATGAGCAAAAAGAAATACTTTCTAAGATTAACGGTATAGCGGAGAAAAACCGTAAATTACTTTCACAGTCAACACAGATCGATAAAGATAAAAAAGGCAATACAGTAATTAACGCAAAAAAAAGCGGAGCCGGTTTTCCGTTGGCTGTAAATGTTGCCGCTGTTATCGTGCTTTTATCGGGTATATTTTTGCTGTTTTTCTTTTTTCATAAAAAGGACACCAATGTAAGGATAGGAAAAGCCGCTTATGACATAACCGAGCGCACCCTTATACAGGAAATTCGCAAGGATACGTCGGAAAAAATAGCGGAAAAAGAAATGGAAATAACGTCGATAACAACACGGTTAGATGAAGTTGACGAAGAACTCGCAAAATTATATTCCAGTAACATGCAGCTTACCAAAGAACAAATAGCGGCGCAGGAAAAGCTTTTAGCCATGCAGACATCATTCCGTGATGAACTTGCCGTATTACAGGATGAAAAATCGCAGATTTTGGAATCTTCCCGTTCAAGAGAAGCCCGCCTTAGAGCTCAACTGGACGAAAGAACAAGGGAATTTGCCGCCGCACAGCAGAAAGTAGCCGGTGAATTGGATTATGCGACAAGCGAATTGGATAAGCTTACAACAGAGCAGGAAAGAATCGCCGCAATAGACGCTCAGGTTTCGGGCGGACTTGCCGCAGTTAAGGAGTACATTAAAAACGAGCAGTATGATCAGGCGTCACGCACCGTTGAAAACTTGCGGCATTTTTGCAATAACAATACGCTTGCCTCCTCGCGCGTGTTCCAGTCAAGAAGGGATTTTTATAACCAATCTATTGATTTTGTGGAAGCGATGATTCTTGACGCTCGTAAAAACAGCGGTTCCTCGCTCGGCGCTGAACAATTTGATTTAATGGCTAATAATGTCAAACAGCAGGAAAAAATCAACGAATTGCAAAAAACAATAGACACTTTAAGCAAGGGCGGTTCGGAAGTAACCAAAAAGATAGGCGAACTGCAGGCAACCGTTAATGAAAAAGACACCAAAATAACGGCGTTAGAGTCGGAAAAAACAACAAATACCGCCGAGATTAACAGGCTGAATACTTTAACTAAGGCGCAGGACCAGGAAATGTCAAGATTAAAAAGACAGGTTGATATTGCGCAAAATGCTCTAAAAGAATTACAGGCGTTACAAGAGTAACGCCTGCACCGGTGCGGAATTGATATTCACGATGTAATTGTTGTTAGGCGGCAGACCCGTCAGCTATAGGATTTAAATAGCCGGTCTGTACGCAAATATTGAAAAGATGTCTGGTAATGGTTTCCTCTGATGTTTTTACATTTCCGCCGTTGCTTCTTGTAAAACGAACCA